>Ga0190358_1000182_pt1 | contig 22115 bp, 20 predicted proteins | sample 48721812_MG_FD_161666 | JGI IMG/M metagenome (GOLD analysis project Ga0190358, IMG submission 161666) | Hydrothermal vent microbial mat bacterial communities from Southern Trench, Guaymas Basin, Mexico - 4872-18-1-2_MG | ecosystem: Environmental > Aquatic > Marine > Hydrothermal vents >... | reverse complement strand
TCAACAGTGTGATGAAGACGAAGCTGCCTACGGAACAGTTTTACGAGAACATGGGCAGGCTATGGCTGATCAAGAAAGGAACGGATGTGATTTGAGGGAGACGGAGCGATGGAGACGAGGGGTTTATATTATTACCGCAAACCCGATTCCACCGCATACAACGGCAGGTTTACCATCCAGCTTTCTTCCCGGTAATCCGACATGGAAATACGTACAGGTTTGGTATGCGGATATTTTTTAATAAACGATTTAAGGCTTTTGGCTTTTAAATTTTCTTCCGCCTTTACTTCAATGGGGATGATATCTTCTTCATCCTGAACAATAAAATCAATTTCGCCGGACGATCTTTCGGCAGACCAATAATAAATATCCGATGCATACTTCAGCCTTAATTGCTGAAGAACATATTGTTCGGTCAAAGCACCTTTAAACTCTTCAAAGATTCTGTTTCCTTCTATTAATGTTTTGGCACTCAACTCACTCATGGCACCCAACAATCCAACATCAAAAATAAAAAGCTTGAAAACGTTAAAATCTTCATAAGCTTTAAGCGGCATACCCGGTTTCTTTATTCTGTGTACTTTATAAAGCACACCACTGTTGCACAGCCAATTTAACGCCAATTCAAAATCTTTGGCGCGGGCACCTTTGCGTATGGCACCATAAATAAACTTTTTATTTTCTTTTGCCAGTTGGGCAGGCACCGAATTCCAAAGCATATTGATTCGAGGAATGACGGATACAGGCGCATGTTTTGAAAAATCCTGTTCATAACCCCTTAAAATACTTTTCTGGATAGTTCTGATCCTGTTAAAGTCATTGGATGCCTTATATTCCAAAACTGCTTCGGGCATTCCGCCGGTGAAATAATAGTGTTTTAACAAATTAACGAACCGCTCTTTAAATGCCTTTATCAAATCCCATTCCCTGTTGTATAACAGTCCGGCAAGCTTTGACTGCCCGATGGCTTCCAGAAATTCGGTAAACCCCATCGGCTGCAAATCCATGAAGTCAACTTTCCCGACAGGGAAGGATGTCTGCTGATGTAAGGCAACACCCAACAATGAACCGGCTGCCATCACATGATATTGAGGTGCTTCTTCGTAAAAGTATTTAAGCACCGTAACACCGCGTTCGGCCTCCTGTATTTCATCTAAAATAATCAATGTGTTGTTTTTTTCGATTTTTACGCCGGTTTCTATTTCAAAAGCTGTTATGATTCGTTGAATATCGAAATCAGCACTAAAAACACGTTTTAAAGACAGGGCGCTTTCAAAGTTAATATAGGCCACATTCCGGTAATGAATTCGGCCGAACTCTTTCATCAACCAGGTTTTTCCGACCTGGCGCACACCTCTGATGATTAGCGGTTTACGGTCTTTGCTCTTTTTCCACTTTTCCAAATAGTTAATGGCATTTCTTTTCATATTTTCCACTTTTTCGGACGTATTTATGTGCAAATATACACTTTTTCGGACGTATTTATGTGTTTTCTTACATTTTTTCGGACGTTTAAGTGTATAATCTTTATCATCATCTGCATGTCCGCCCGCAGTTGGCGCACATAGCATTATATTTATTCAATATAGAAATATAAATGTTTAAAGGTTCATATATAACTCTCTTGGAAAACCACAGTATTTGGTATTTTTACGGCTTATTTGACACAGGCTTAAAAGATGAGCGGGAAGCACGACAAAATATTTGTTACCGGCATGGGGATTATTTCCTCACTGGGAACAGGTGTAGCCGGACAACTGAAAAAACTTACGGCAAAAGAAACAGGCATAGGCCCTATCCGGAACCTGAAAACCAGGCTTTCCGGAAAACTGACGGCAGGAGAAATTCCGTTTACCTACAGGGAACTGGCCGGGCTGGCCGGAGTTAAAGACACCAAAGGGATCAGCCGGGGTGCTTTATTAGGTGTTATAGCCGCCCGCGAAGCCATGAAAGATGCCGTTTTCAATGACCCGCAGGTCAGGACAGGCATTATTTCAGGCACCACGGCCGAGGCCATGACAAACATTGAACGTTACCTGAAAGACTTTCTGGAGAACGACAGCAAAAATGAATACATCGAATCGCAGGACTGGGGATTCAGCACAGAAGTCATTGCCCGTGAGCTTAGCATTCACGGGTATATGAGCACCATCAACACAGCCTGTTCCTCGGCGGCCAATGCCATCATGACCGGCGCCCGGATGATCAGGCACGGCCTGCTCGACAGGGTTTTGGTGGGTGGAACGGATGCCTTATCGAAAGTGATGCTGAACGGTTTTCATGCACTGATGATCGTTGATCCGGAGGTATGCAAGCCGTTCGACCGGGACAGGCAGGGACTTAACATTGGCGAAGGAGCTGCTTTTCTGGTTATAGAATCGGAAAGAACAGCACGGAAAGAAAAAATCCTCTGTGAACTGAGCGGCTACGGAAATTCCAACGAAGCCTACCATCTTACTGCCCTTTCTCCTGACGGCGAGGGAACAGCTATGGCCATGAACAATGCACTTGAAGAAAGTGGTCTGAAACCTGAAGATATTGATTACATTAACGCCCACGGAACAGGCAGCCTGAACAGCGACCTTTCGGAAGCACTGGGACTGGAGAAGGTTTTCGGCAAGAACCCGCCACCATTCAGCTCCACCAAACCTTTTACGGGCCACACACTGGGAAGTGCCGGTGCCCTGGAGGCTGTTTTTTCGATCCTGACCCTGCAAAACAACCTGGTTTTTCCAAATCTTAACTTCAGGCAACCCATGGAAGAAGTTTCTATAAAACCTACGGCCACAAAGATAACCGGCAGGAAAATAAATCATGTCTTGTCCAACTCATTCGGGTTTGGCGGCAATAATACTTCACTCGTTTTTTCAAAAGTACAGCCATGATTTACATCAACGGAACCGCCGCCATATCACCCCAGCCAACTTTAAACGGAAATGTACTTCTTGCAGAGATAAAAGAACAACAGACCAATATGCTGCAATGCATTGAACCGGACTATGGTTTATTTTTTCGCCCGAATGCTTTGCGCCGGGTAAGCCGTATTCTGAAACTGGGCTGGGCCGGAGCCAAATTATGCCTGGACGATGCCGGGATCAACGTTCCCGGGTCCATTTGCCTGGGCACGGGTAAAGGCTGTTTTAAGAGCACGGAAACATTCCTATTGTCTGTGGATAAAAACAAAGAACAATTTGTCCCCCCCTCTCCGTTTATCCAGTCGGCACACAGCTCCATTGCTGCACAAATTGCCATTCAAACCGGCTGCCAGAATTATAATATGACCTACGCACATCGTGCTTTTTCTTTCGAGAGTGCCCTGTTGGATGCCATGATGTTGTTGAAAGAAGGGAAATACGCCAACGTATTATTAGGCGGTGTGGATGAAATTGAAGAGATACAATTCAGAACTTTTGAACGGATCGGCCATTATAAAAAACCGGGCGTGAGCAACTTACAACTTTTAAATGACAACTCGCAAGGAACCATTGCCGGTGAAGGAAGTACTTTTTTCCTGCTGGAAAAACAACGCAGCACCCATGCTTATGCTGGTATCAGGGCAGTACATACGTTTTCCAATCCTTTCGACACTAATATGATCAGACTGGAGATCAATAGTTTTCTAAAAAAGGAAGACCTCACAACAGAAGACATAGATTTGGTGCTACTGGGCCTGAACGGATATCCAAAGTTTGATAATGTTTACTACGAACTTTCGAAAACAATCTTCTTAGAGAACAAACAGGCATATTACAAACACCTTTGCGGCGAATACCATACATCTTCAGCCTTCGCCTTATGGCTTGCCACCAATATACTCCGCAAACAAGTGGTTCCGGAGTCCATCCGACTAAATGGCAAACCTGTGAGCGAATTGAAAAACATTCTAATTTACAATCATTACCGGAATGTAAATCACAGTTTATTACTTGTAAGCAATTCTGACCGGCCGGAAGACACTTCTGTTTCGAAATAAAAAATAACTTTACGGATTCAATCAGCAAAGTATGAACAGGCAACCTTCAGTTAGTATAATTCCGCCGGTCTGGTTTGTTTCCATTATCAACCGGTTCCGGTTTTTTTTGAAGAAATTATATTACCGGTTCACGCCTGCCGGTATGGCTGTATTTGAAAAATCACAGGGATTCTGGCTGTCTAAAGCACTTGGTGTAGCCTGCGAACTTAACCTAGCGGAAATTATCGGTGATAAAGAGATGGACGTGCAGGAGATTGCCCGGAAGGCAAATGCTGCCCCTCAAGCTTTGTACAGGTTGATGCGTGCACTGGCCGGAGAATGTGTTTTTAAAGAAACAAAATCCGGTTTTTTTAAAAATACCAAACTTTCTTATGCCCTTCGCGAAGCTCCGGGCAATCCAAAATACATGATCCTGCACCAGCTGAATGACATGAACTGGACACTGGTAAACGAATTAAAAAGCAGTGTTGTAACCGGGAAAAGCTCAGCATTTAAAGTTTTTGGAACGGATGCTTTCTCTCACCTGGAAAATTCTCCCGAAAAAAATGAATTGTACAACAAAGCCATGACTGCTACCATTGGCTTATTGAGTAATGCCGTGGTCTCTGCATATTCATTTAAAGGAATTGATACGCTGGCCGATATCGGCGGAGGCGAAGGCTCTTTTCTTTTTAAATTGATGGAGAAAAACCCTGGTCTTAAAGGAATTCTATTCGACCTTTCACACGTGGTAGCTACTGCAGGGAAAATAGCCGGGGAATACGGTGTAAAAGACCGGGTGGAAATTATTCCGGGTAACTTTTTCGACATGGACATCCCTGTTGCCGATGCTTATCTTCTAAAAAACATTTTGCACATCTTTGATGATGAAACCTGTGTGTTGTTACTAAAAAGAATTGGCCAGGTCATTCCGGAGGAAGGAAAAATTCTGATCCTTGAGACTGTTATCCAGCCGGATAACAAGCCACATTTCGGTAAAATGTTCGACCTGGAGATGCTTCTCGGAACAGAAAGAGGTAAAGAGAGAACCGAAGAAGAATTCAGACAACTATTTAAAGAGGCCGGTTTTAAATTGACAAGGGTAGTTAAAACCGTTTCTCCTTTCAGTGTAGTTGAAGGAAGAAAGATTTAATATTTCCTGAAAACCAGCGTAGCATTATGCCCGCCAAAGGCAAAGGAGTTAGACAAAGCCACCCTCAGTTCTTCCTTCCTTCCGGTGTTAGGGACATAATCAAGATCCAGATCAGGATCAGGCTGATCAAGGTTGATGGTTGGTGTAAGGAAATTGTTTTGAATGCTAATAACAGTAACAATTCCTTCAATTACCCCGGCAGCTCCCACCGTATGGCCGATCATGGATTTCTGGGAAGAAACGGGAACATCGTATGCCTTTTTGCCAAACACTCTTTTGACAGCCATGGTTTCATACAGATCATTCAGGGTAGTTCCTGTTCCATGTGCGCTTATATAATCAACTTCCGATTTATCAATACCTGAATCCGCCAGGGCCTTCTCCATTGTTTCGGCCATCCCTTCACCATCTTTTTTGGGTGCCATAATATTATATCCTTCTGTTGTCAACCCATAACCTGCAAGTTCACCGTAAATTTTTGCCTTCCTTTTTTTGGCTGAGGTTTCCGATTCCAGGATCATAATCCCGGCACCTTCACCGATAACGAAGCCATCACGATCTTCTGAAAAAGGTTTACTTGCTTTCTCCGGCCCATCGTTTTGTGTTGAAAGGGCGTACAGAAGGTTAAATCCGGCAATTTCTTCCGGATTGATCGTGGAATCAGCTCCTCCTGTAATCACCATATCCGCCTTCCCACTTTTAATAAGGTCGTAGCCCAAAGCAATAGCATAAGCCGAAGAAGAACAGGCTGTGGCTACCGTATAACTGGGACCCGTCAAACCATATTGCATGGAAATCCAGGCCGACATCGCGTTGTTCATCCCCTTAAGAATTGAGTTCCTTGTTGGCTCTTTTCCTTCCACACTTGAATTGCCCGCATTTACAACACCCAGGATTACGGCTACCCGGCTTTTATCCATTGATTCAAAATCGATCCCCTCCTGCTCCACAGCACCTTTGGCGCACACATAACACATACGCGTAACGCGTGTCATCTGGTGTGCCTGGCGCTTCTTCACCTTTCCGGAAGCATATTCATCGAAAGAAGCAGGCAACTGGGCAGCTATTTGAGTTTCCAGATCAGAAGGATCAAATAAGGTAATACGACGAACACCGCTTTTCCCCTGCACCATGTTTTCCCAGTTTTCCTTTGCGCTCAATCCCAGTGCCGAAACAATGTTCATTCCGGTGATTACCACTTTATTATTACTGGCCATATTTGTTGAAAAATTTAAAACGCAAAGAAACTAATAATTTCAGTATTACACCGCCATGAAGCGGAGTTTTAAACCTGACCCGTGTGCGCTTGTTATTGCTTAACAAAAACAGAGAAGAATACTTCGTCATCGTAGAAAACCCGCAATGAATACACCCCTCTTTTCAGCTTGCTGATATCCAGTGTGCGCGAGTTCATAGTTTTGGCCGTAACAACTCTGCCGGTAACATCTACAACCTGAAGAAAATAGGACAAGACCTTTACCTCAAGATGAATAAAACTGCCGGCAGGATTCGGATAAACCTTTAAGCTGTTCATAACCTCATTATCGTTTACGGAGGATATATTCTCAAACATCCGGCTGATGCTGAAATCAACTGCAGGGTTTAAATATGCAGCCGTGTAAAAATCTTCGCGAACAGCAACCCTGAACAAATCCATTTCCGGGGCATACGTCATAAATTGATAATTAAACGACAGGCTGGAATAGTCCCTCATCAGCTCCCTGTTCGATGCAAGGCTTATGGACGTTCCGTTTCCTATGTTTTCTCGTATTCCATTATATCTGCTGCAAAAATTCATACTGTTGTTGCGGGCTATCTGGTTATTAGCAGTATATAAATTATCCCCGGGTATACTGTCAGGATATGCATTTGTTCTGAATGTAATGTAAGGAGTGGCAGGGGCAATCTCAGCAACCATAGCAATCAGGCTGTCATAAACTTCCGTTGACCTTGCCAGCACGCTGATGATGTAACCATCCGCATACCCTTCTTCCTGCTGATCGATGCAATAAGCAACGTCCAGCACATTGTTAGCTCCGTCCTGGTTCGGGTCTTTCTGTTCTAACGATTTACGTAAAGTAAACCAGACGGGCTCGTATTGCGCACTTTGAATGCCCATGTCAAAATTATCCGCCATCATATGCTGAAATACGCCCACATTGGCATTAAAACCTGATAAAACAGAGATCATGCCGGCAAAGCCGATTTCGGCCCAGGGTTGCTCGTTTGTTTCGGCAGGAATATGGATGACCATCGCCTGAGTCCGAATTAAAACTTCGTCCACAACCCAGTCTAAATGCCGTGTAAGAACCGACTTACCATCCAGGTCAGTTCCTGCGGTTGCATCGCCCCAACTCATCAGGCTGGAACATTCTATTCCTTCCATTGTCTGAAAAATTCCGCTGATATCCAGCATTGAATTTGCCAACAGAATGTCTGTATAATCCAGATTCAGAGGGTTGTTCTGTACAGCGTTCATGCCGTCAATCATTCCTCTCGCCTCAACAATGTACAGGCTGTCGATCTTAAACAAGTCACCTGAAGCAACAATTGCTTTTATATAATTATAGGCTACCTCCGTTCCAAATCCCGGTATGATATAGTTCTGTATGATATCTGTAATACGGTCGGCAAGCAGCTCCCCCTGGGCAAACCCACGCTCGTAGTGGGTTCCTGACACTTTTATTACTATCAGGTTATTGGTATCTGCATAAATGATTCCATGACCGGACTGGGCCGTGGCAACGCCACCAAATAAAAACAGTATCGCAAACACAGAGGTATAAGCAAATTCTTTCATAACAGGTTTTATTGAAAAACTAATTTATTGAGGTATCTATGGTCAAAAGTAAAAAAATATTACCACGCTATTCCCTACGCATAAATACGGTAAGGCATTTGTCAGGATTTATATCCGTTTTCCATAGCCAGGTCAAACGGGCTTTGTTCGACCGCCATATATTCTTTCACCAGAAACTCCAGTTCTTTCCTACTGCAAATTTTTCGCTGCAGCACATCAAAAACACCATCCAGATACCAGTAGATGATCTGCTGGAGTATTTTCTCCCGCTTTGTTGATACTCCAGGATCTTTGGAGGGAATCTTTTTCACCGGATAATCATAAAACCCGGTTTTAGTCTTTTTACCCAGCTTTCCTTCCTTCACTTTTTGTTCCAGTATTTTTATCATCGGGAGATAAAAACCAGAATCTTTTTCGTATGCCAAATAATTTCTTACCGATTGCAGCATCACATCATTGCCTACATAATCAAAGAACTCGAATATGCCTACCGGGAAAAGATTTTCTTTAACAAGGACATCAATCTCCCGTATATCCATAAGATCTTCCCGTATTAAACGGCAGCAGCCCGCCTGCATTTTCAAAAACAGTCTGTTGATGATGAACTGATCGTTTCCTGAAAGTTTTAAATAAAACCTTTCTGTTCGATTAAGAAAATTCTCTACAGTTGAAATAGCCTGTTTACTCGTATTTTCGGCTGTATTTATTTCAACGAAATTTTTCAAAGCTACGGGGAAAAAGAAGTGTAATCCCACACAGTTTTTTTGGTTGGAAAGCCCTTTAAATAATGTATCAGGTGGAATAGAAGAAGTGTTGCTGGCAATTACACACGTTTCAGGAAGAATTTGTTGCAATTTGTGAAACAATGTCCTTTTGCATTCAATATCTTCCGTAATTGTTTCGAGCACCAGATCACAATGAGTTAATTTCTCCATATCAGAAGTGATGATCGTATTTACCGTTCGGAAACGAGTTGTATTTTCATCTCCCAGGCCGTATTTAATCGCTCTTCTTTGTTTTTTGACGAACACTTCCTCAAATTGTTCCGTCTGTTCCGCTGTCCGGCACACCCAGGTAACCGCAAAAGGAAAACCTGTCAACCAGTCAAACAGGTCTCTGCCCATTTTTCCGCAACCGATGATACCGATATGAAATATTGGTGATACTTTAATCACTTGTGCCTTTTTTTGACGCTGATAACGCTGATTTTTTATGATTTTCTTTATGGCTGTTTTTTAAGACTCTGTAAATATTCTTTTGTTAATACTCTTCTTTTGTATTGCGGAATGGGCCCAAAGTTTAACAATAGTCCAACTTCCAATCCGGTGCCTTTTTAATAGTTTACTAAAACAGCTTCATGAATCGGTGCTATTTTTTCAATTGCTTTTAACTCAACAACAACTAATTCCTCAACTAAAATATCGGCAACATAATCACCTACCACTTGATTTTCATAATACACGTTGATTGGCAATTGATTTGAACATTCCAATCCTAATTTTCTCAGTTCAATAAGCAGGGCGTCCTCATATACTTTCTCAAGAAATCCATACCCTAAACTATTGTATACATTAAAGAATGCCTTAAGTATCAAGCCAGTAATTTCAGCATGTTTATAATTTTCTTCCTTTACTCTATTCTTCTAATTCGTTTGCATTATTTTACAAATATTTGTTCCCTTTTTCAAATATCAATATTATTGATGTCTGTTACATTGACGCTGATAACGTTGATTTTTTATGATTACCTCCCTTCATCTGCGCATTTCCGCATTAATCTGCGTCTAATCATTATATCTCAATAGAAACCCGGCCTGCATGAATTTACTCACTTCCGTCACGAAACTGAGGATCAAGTCTCCATTGTTAAATTTTTCTTCACGGATCATCCTGTCGATACTCACCAGCGCCATCGGTGGCCCAATGTAACCCATAGTGCTCATTTTAGCATACAGTTTTTCTTTCGGAATGCCCAGAGTTTCACACTCTTCCATCACTACTTCTGAGATATGTTTGGAAGGGAAATTCACCTGGAAATAGCGCACTTTTTGCGTATCAAACGGATATTCTTCCATCATCCGTCTAAGACCTTTATAAAAGACCGAGCCTCCTTCCTCGTTAAAATGCACCCTTAATTGGTCATTGAACAACTGGGTCAGGTGATGGTATCCTTTTTCGTATTCTTCTTTCGGGTTCATCCAGTAGGCCGGGCGCCGGTTGAACATAGCTGCCGGTTTTTTTCCTCCGACAGATTCCATGTACGTATGTTCTACAAATAACCCTTTATTGTCTTCTGTAGCCTCCAAAATCAATGCACCTGCTCCGTCGCTGAGAAAATAGCGCAACAGCACTTCTTCTTTCTTTACCAAAGCATGGTTGTAATATTCGGCACGCAACTCCGAAGACGACATATTGGAAGCTACTACCAAAGCCGTTTTGTATCGTCCGCTGCGCAGCATATCGTGTGCCAGCAACAGAGCTTTATAAGCCGAGGTGCAATTGGCATGAACAGAAACCTCGCCACAATGTTCAATCCCCAATTGTTCCTGTATTCGTACCGAAGCAGTAGGCATCTGGTCCTGATGCGGGCTCCCATACGTGATCAGATCGATATCTTTCGCTTTGACACCGGCTGCTTCCATTGCTTTTTGTGCCGCTTTTACCGACATATTGATGTTATCATCCGTAAACTCGCGGGTAACCGGATCAATGGCAAAATGGTAATATTCCACATCCAGCAGCTGGCGCATCAGTCCTTTAGTCATTTTTAGCCACTTTCTGATTTTTGAAGGAGCATCAACCAGTTCGCCGAGGTATTCATCTACTTTATCCAGAGGAATTCGCTGGCCCGGGAGATAGGTGCCACTTCCAATTATTTTAACACGTGATTCTTTCATCTTTCCTGATGGGTAAATTCTCTCAAATAATCCTCTTTGTTATATTTTCTGTAATCTTCAGCCGCCCGTTTTGCCAGTTGAACAGCGTTCTCTATCAATACTTTTTTTGGAAAAACAGCATCCACGATGTGCCATTTCAGGGCTTCTTCTGCCGAAAAACTATTTCCCCGAAGAATCAGCTCTAGGGCATTGGCTTTCCCGGCCAGTTGCGCCATTTTTTGAACACCTCCGGCGCCGGGGATCAGGTTAAATGTAGTTTCCGGCAATCCTAATAAAGCTCCTTCGGCACACAGCCTGAAATGCCCGTACAGAGCCAGCTCCAAACCCGAACCAAGACAAACTCCTTTGATGGCTGCCACTACCGGAATATGTAAGTCATCGAAAAATCTGAACGACCGATAGTTATTCATTAGAAAATCGTGCTCCTCCTGTTCATTCCGAATAGTCTTCCGTAAATCTTCCAGATCAGCGCCGGAAGAAAAATGGCGCCCTTTCCCTGTAATAATAACGGCAGTAACTTTAGCAGCAGGAATTGTTTTTACAGTCAGCTCATGTAACTCACGGAAAAACCTGGTGTCCATTTTGTTTTCTGGCTCATCAGCTAACAAAACAAATCCGATATTCTCCTGTATTTCCCACACTATTTTTGGTTTCTCCGCCATTTTTTCCTGTTGTTACTCCCCGTTAAAAGACTCCTCAACAAGCAGGGCAAATAGTTCCGCATCTTTCTTCATGGCTTCTTCCATTCCCAATGTTTTACAGTTATCGATGGATGTCATTACCGCATTGATCACATGTAAAGGCCGGTTCTCTGTCATTTTTTTTGCAAGAATGCGTGCCTGATCCAATGCCTGTTTCTTCCCTGAAACCTCATCAACAATACCTAGTTCTTTTGCTTTTGCAGCATTAAACATATCGCCGTGCATGACAAGTTCCATAGCCATTGCTTTACAGGTGAGGGCAGACAGGCGGGTAATCCCTCCCAGTCCCGGAAAAACACCCTGATTAATTTCAGGAAAAGCAAATAATGCCGATGGCTCACAAATACGTATATCGCACGACAAAGCAATTTCAAGACCTGCTCCAAAACAAACACCCGAAATGGCAGCAATTACAGGTATTTTCAATTCATCCAGATAATTCAATACATAATTACCCCTGATAAGCTGCTCTGTAAAACACTTTTTGTCTTTTATCTGGTTTTTTATTGTTTCCGGGTTGGCTCCGGCGCTGAAATTCCGGCCTGCACCTGTTATGATCAGTGCTTTGATTCCCGTAGCAACAAATTTCTCCAGTTCACGTACGTCAATCAACTCGGGTTGCTCCAGGTAATTTTGCGGAAGATTTTTAATGGTGAGCAAGCCAATGTCTCCTTCCCGCTTCAATATTATTTCATGTTCTTTGCCCATATCTTTTTATTCTTCCCTCAAAAATTCCATCAGTGATGCCGGAATATCACATGGTTTATTTTGTTCATCAATAAAAACCGACTTTGCTGTAACTTTGGCTACAGTCTTTTTGGTTTCCGTATTCATCAAATGGTGGTGAAACAGCAGAAAATGTGCCGATCTCTCCATTTGAGTTTCCACAATCAATTTGTCAAAAAGCCTCACCTGACGAATGTATTTTACGTGATTCTCAACGATCACAATCTTATTATTATCTGCTATTAACCGGTCTAAAAGTCCCAGTTCACGAAACAACTCCCAACGGGCCTGCTCGGTATAGTTCAGATAAACAGCATTGTTTACATGGCCATATGAATCAAGTTCGTAGCCACGTACCGTTAAATAATAAGTATATATTTTCGATTTGTTATGAGGCATTTTCCTGTGTTTTTCTTTTCAAAATGTCCGTTTCCTGTTTCATTATTTTTCCGAACCGCCACTGGGTAACAAACGCAAAAATAGTTTTATGGATCACATCATGTACGGTTTGATCTTTTTTTCTGACAAGAATTTTATAATAAAACCATGTCCGATGTAAAATTACAGGCAAACTGTACCCTTTCCTCTGCACATATTCCATTGCTTCGACCACCTGTTGGTTGGTCATACTGTGATGAGGGACATTTGTTATGTTTTTGTCCGGATCCTGCAGCTTGCCTTCTGCTTCCAGGCGGTCGTACAGATCGGTTCCCGGCATGGCCTGTACCGGGGTAAAAGCCGGCAACATATTCATCTCCAGGCAAAAATCCAGTGTGTCATAATATGTCTTTAAATTATCATCTTCATAACCGATGGCAAACCACGCTGATATCAGGATTCCCTGTTGCTGTATGAAACGAATATTTTCCTTCATTTTTTGCAGCATATCCTCCGATTTTCCCACACCCATTTTTGAATAGCTGCCACTCTTCTGCAATACCTTTTTGTTAATCGATTCCATCCCGATGGCCGCATAAATAAACCCTGACTTCACCGCTTTTTGAATCACCTCACGACCTTTTTCATGGGAAGCGGCATCCAGGTTAGCCTGGCCAATCCAGTAGTTTTTTCTTTTTAATTGTGCTATTTTACCGTACAGTTCCAGGTAATAATTGTATGTGTTGACCCGGCCGAAAACCGTATCATCAATCAGGTAATAATACCCTTTAAAACCGGCAACCTCTTCCACAACATCCTGAATAAGCCGGAAACGATAACGGCTTCCGAACAAGCGTGTTACCGAACAAAAATCGCAATTAATAGCACAACCTCTTGCAGCAAATACAAGCTCAAAATCATATTTCCTGCTAAATAATTCACGCTTCGGTATGGGGATGTCTTTTAATGTAGGTAATTCCGGTAATTGAAATATGGAGTATTCCTCCGCCATAAATTTTTTTGGTGCCGACACATAGAAGTCTTTCAGCCCGCTATTCTCAAAATCATCAAGAAGCTGCACCCATAGCTTTTCGCCTTCACCTATTACAACAGCACCGGCATGCTCCAGGGCGCCAAATGGATTAGCTGAAGCCTGGGGGCCACCCAAAACCACTGGAATACCCTTTTCCCTAAAATTATCTGCCACCAGAAATGCTGTCTTCTCAGAAGACCGACGAAAACTAATTCCCACAAGGTCAACTTCTGCATTATAATCTATCTCCGGTGTACGCAACATATCGATCAACTCATAATCATGTTCCGGAACTGCCCCTGCAAGTAATGTAAGCGACAAAGGCTTGAACGGATTTTTTCCTTTCATAACCTCTTCTTTACCCGCTGCAAGTATGAGTTTTATCCGCATATTGTATTTTCAGTTTATCTTTATTATGCGGTTTTAACACTGCAAATAAAAACATATATTTGCCAGCCAAAATAACACAATTTCTGTTTAATCAAGGGACTAATTTGAAGCTAATGACTGTTGTGAACGACAAAATTAAAGAGGAAGTCAGAGAAATAGTTTACGATTTCTTTGCCGAAGAATGTGAAGTGGCTATTGAAGAAATCACAGACGCTTCGAATATAATTACCGACCTCGGCGGCGACTCACTGATGTTTCTGGCACTTATCGAGATCTTTACAAAGAAATACGATCAGGAAATTGATTTGAAAACGATTGGCAAATACAGTATCAAGCATCCGGTGGAAACCATCGGTGAACTGGTCGATATGCAACTGAAGATCATTGAACACGGCAACAATATCATCAACATTGAGGCATAAGCCGTAAGCTGAAATACCGAATGAAAACAGCTTTTATTTTTCCTGCTTTTGTTACCGAATACTTTGGCAACGAACTTGCGCTTTTAAATGAATTATCTGCCGATCTTCCAAAATATCTGGCCAAAGCATCCGAATTAACAGGTGATAATTACGAAAACTTTTCTCCGAATAACCCGGAATTTATTGAGCATGAATTACGCAGTCAAATCATCAGCTACACAATAGGTTGTTGCCTCTCTGATGCTCTTGCATTTAAGAAACTCTTACCTGATATAATGGCAGGTTACAGCATGGGGCTGTATGCTGCATTGTACACCGGAAAAGCCATACAATTCGAAGAAGGAATAAGGTTGATTGAACAAGCGTATCTGCTGGCGCAAAAAGCGACCAAAGACCTCAAAACAGGTATGGGCTCCGTTATCGGGCTGACAGTTGACGAAATCCAATTGATCATTAATGAGCATCATCTGAAAATTGATATTGCCAACATAAACAGCCGTCATGCCCATTTAATTTCCGGGCCTCTTGAGGATTTAAAACAATTGCTTTTTCTTGCTGAAGAAACCGGAGCTCTTCATGTGACACGCCTGCTTGTGGAAACGCCTTATCACTCTCAACTTTTAGCAGATACACAGGAGGCTTTCGGGCAGTACATCAATGAAAATATCTCTGTCCGGAACGTACAATATCCATTGATCTCATCAATTGACCAGCGCTTGTTCTTTTCCGCCGATGAAATTACAAAAGAATTGACGAACAACCTGTTCAAAAGACTAAACTGGCAGGCAACTTTCGAAATTCTGCTCAGTAAGGGGGTTCAACAGTTTATTGAATGCGGAGCAGGGAAAAGCCTGTACAATATCAGCCGCTTTGTTCCGGGAGATTTTAAAGTTTACCCGATGAACAGATTAAAAATACTGCCCGGCTCCTTTGCTTAACACCCCCATCCCCCTCAATTTGGAATTACTTTCAATATTTTATTTCAAAAGATTTATGAATTATTCATAGATTAGCACTAAATAATATTCTTCGTATGAAGGAGTCGTAAAATTGTGAAAAACAAAAACTAAGTTAAGTTCTATGACTTACTATCTTCTTCAAAAACTTATTGTTACAAATAATTCATGGAAAAAATTAACCGATTATTTCTAGCTCTGCTATTGATAAGCACACACACCATTTACGCACAGATTTTTGATTTCGGAGAAATTCCGGAGTGGGTTGAAAAAGTTGACATCCCCAAAGAATCTTCCATATCGCAGTACGATGTATTATCCGGGTATTACTTAACTTTGGCCGATTACCAGTTTAACATCGAAAAGGAGACTTCTTTCAAACACGATGTGATCAATGTCATTTCTTACAGCGGAATAACAAATGCTTCACAGATTTCAGTTTCATTCGACACCGCTTACCAGGAGTTGATCATTCATCACCTCTACATCTGGAGAAACGGAAAAAAAATCGACCGTACCAAGGACTTAAGTTTTGAAATTATCAATAATGAAGTTAACCTTCAGCAGGGAATCTATACGGGGCAAATTACCTTGTATGATAATCTGAATGATATCCGAAAAGATGACCTGATAGACTTCGCATATTCTATAAAAGGCTACAACCCTATCTTTCAAAATGAGAAATACCTTTTCATTCCGTTGCAAATGTTAAACCCGATTGATTTGTATGCAATACGCGTCTTAATCGATACTGAAAAAGATTATCAGTACAAATGTTCCTCTTGTGACAGCACCAACTTATCTGTTACACTGGTTGATAATTATAAAGTTATTACGATCAATGAAGAAAATGTAAAATCCATTGAACTCGAAGACCGTATGCCCAGCTGGTCACTTCCTTTTAAATATTTTTCCATTAGCAGCCAGCATTCATGGGTTGAAGTTAACAAATGGGCACAGGATATATTTTCTTTAGCGGAAGAACCAGACCTTAAAGAGGTTTTCGATGAAATTTTTACGGGAGACGAAACAACGGAGGATAAAATCAACAAGATAATTGATTTCGTACAGGATGACATCCGGTATATGGGTATCGAGTCGGGAATTGGAAGCATAAAGCCTTTCCCGCCCGATCAGGTTGTTGTACAACGTTTTGGCGACTGTAAAGACAAATCGTTATTGCTTGTATCACTGTTAAAGAAGATCGGAGTCGAAAAGGCTTATCCGGTTCTTCTCAACACAATCATGCAAGATCATCTTGACGAGCTTTACCCCAGCAATGAACTGTTTAACCATGCCATTGTGAGATTTGATTACAATGACACTATCTACTGGGTTGACCCGTCAATGGCGCAACAAGGTGGTGATTTTCATGACCTGTTTTGCATCGACTACGGGAAAGTACTGATAGCAGGACTTCCGGCAGACACACTCTATCCCATGTCTCCGAATAATAAGAATACGGGAGCGAAAATTATGGACGAATATACCATGGAGTCTTTTACAGAACCTGCCAGCCTTAAGATCATCTCCACTCGCTATGGTTTTGAGGCTGACCAAAGAAGACTGATGATGCATAATTACACTACAAAAAATATTTCGGATATAGTGTCTAAAGAACTTCAGATGGTTTTTCCTGTGGTAAACAGAACCGAAGATTTGGTGATTTCTGATAATATTGAAAGCAATCAATTTGTTGTTGTATACAATTATGAAGTTGATGGTTTTTGGACAGATAAAGAAATTATGCTTAATAACGAGGTTAATCACTTCTGGCTTTTCAGATTTGAACCCGTTTATTTATACCAATACCTGAATGAAACGAGCTGTGAAAAACGAAATTATGAATATGAATTGTATTACCCCTTAAACCTAAGCTACCGCGTAATCTTTCATTTTCCTCAAAAAATACTTATTCAGGACGACCTGGATATATTTGACAATGAAGCTTTTCATTTTGAAGAAAAGGTTGAGCAGATAGATAGCAACTCACTGCAAATCGATTACAGTTTCCATACAAAGAAAAAATCTGTCAAAGCAGAGGAATACCTTGACATTTGTAAGCAAAGGAGTGCTATTGCCAAAGAGCTTCCGGTAATCATATATTTTTATAAATAAAAGGCGATGAAACACATTACTGTTTATTTTCTTTTTTTCTGTTTGGTATCGAATCATCTTTATTCGCAAGACACTCTAACCGTTTATTACGATGAAAACTGGCTGGAAATTTCCGACTCGGAAGATGCCACCTACTACAGAACAGCCTGTCAAAACAATGAAAAACTCTGGGTTGTTAATGATTACTACAAAGCCGGAAATACAATTCAAATGGTTGGCTTATACAAAACAAACGACTTCCTTATAAAAACCGGTCATTATACCTACTATTATGAAAATGGCAGGAAACAGTCGGAAGGGATGTTTGAAAAAGGCAAGAAAAACGGAGAGTGGAATTACTGGTACGAAAACGGGAATCAGAGACTCAAAGAAGTTTATAAGAAAGGTCAACTGCTTTCATTTATAAGTTACTTTCAAAATGGGGTTAAACAGTTTGAAGGAAAAGTGACTACCCATGGGCGAAAAGATGGAAAATGGACTTTCTGGAACAGTGACGGAAGAATAACTTTAACAGGAAATTATAAGAACGACATCCAGGTGGGTGAATGGATCAGATACTTTCCTGATGGGGAAATGAAGTTCAATTATAAAAACGGTTTTGTTGAAGATATTCAATTTGGAGGCATTGTGCGTAGAAACTAAAGGTATAATGATACCAGGCAATGAATGAGAAACCGTGTAACAATAAAATATTAATTTGACTGTTACCGTATTATTCCGTTTCACTTATGAATATTTCCTAATTTTGAACAAAAATAGAAGCATGGAACTAACCCCTTTGTCAGCCACCTCCCCTATCGACGGAAGATACCGGAACAAAACGGAAGAACTGGCTGATTTTTTCTCGGAATACGCTCTTTTTAAATATCGTGTGAAGGTTGAAATTGAATATTTCATTGCTCTGTGTGAATTACCCTTGCCCGGGCTGGTAGATTTTGAACCGGATTATTTTGAGAAACTAAGAAATATCTACAGGGAATTCTCTCCATCAGATGCCGAAGCCATTAAGAACATCGAACAAACCACCAATCACGATGTAAAAGCGGTGGAGTATTTCATCAAAGAGTGTTTTGAAGAATTAGGGTTAACAGTTTACAAAGAGTTTATTCATTTTGGTTTAACCTCGCAGGACATAAACAATACGGCTGTCCCTATGTCGCTGAAAGATGCCCACATGCTGGTGGTATTACCTATGATTGAAAAATTGATCAGTAAAATCAACCTTCTGGCGTTTGAATGGAAACAGATAGCCATGCTTGCCCGGACACACGGGCAACCGGCTTCTCCTACACGTCTTGGAAAAGAGATCTATGTTTTCATTGAACGTCTCGATGATCAGCTCGACCTGCTGAAAACCATCCCTTTTTCGGGAAAATTTGGCGGCGCTACCGGTAACATGAATGCACATGTAATTGCCTATCCGGAAGTTGACTGGGAAAAATTCGCCAACAGCTTATTACTAGACAAACTGGAATTGCATCGGCAAAAAACCACTACCCAAATTGAACATTACGACTATCTGGCAGCTTATTTTCATAACATGGCCCGCATCAATACCATTCTAACGGACCTGAGCCGGGATATCTGGAGTTACATTTCGATGGATTATTTCAAACAGAAAATTAAAGAAGGCGAAGTCGGTTCATCAGCCATGCCACATAAGGTAAATCCGATTGATTTTGAAAATGCCGAAGGCAACCTCGGTATTGCCAATGCACTTCTGTACCATATGGCGGAAAAACTACCCGTCTCACGGCTGCAACGCGACTTAACCGATTCGACCGTAACACGCAACGTTGGTGTTCCGCTGGCACACATGCTGATCGCTCTGAAATCGTTGCTGAAAGGATTTGATAAGTTGATACTGAACGAGCACAAACTGGCAAGGGATCTGGAAAACAACTGGGCTGTCGTGGCGGAAGCAATACAAACAGTACTGCGCCGCGAGAATTACCCAAACCCGTATGAAGCCTTAAAACAACTTACCCGTACCAACGAAGCTATCACCCGTGAGTCCATTCACCGGTTTATTGATACACTGGACATTTCCGGGCAACTGAGAGCTGAATTGAAAATGATAACTCCCGAAAATTACACGGGCCTTCAATTATTGTAAGCACCACAGAGGAAAAAAATTATGAAAAAGTTTTACCGCGTACTTGCCTATATAAAACCTTACTGGGGATTTGCAGGATTAAATGTCTTCTTCAATATTCTGACGGTTGTCTTTTCTTTATTCTCTTTTGCCTTGCTCATACCGTTTCTGAACCTTTTATTCGGTATTAACGAACTGGTAACTGAAAAACCGGCATTTGGCCTGAGCACCGATGCCTTTTTAAATCATCTCAACTACTACATTAGTAACATTATTATCAACCAGGGGAAAATCCAGGCGCTTGTATATATCTGCGCAATCATTCTCGGCGCTTTCTTCCTTAGAAATTTTGCCCGGTTCATGGCCATGTATTTTATGGCCAACGTACGTATTGGAGCCGTCAAAGGTATCCGTAATGACATTTACAATAAAATACTGATCCTACCTCTGTCTTTTTATGACAAACACAAGAAAGGTGATATCATTGCCCGTGTTACTTCGGATGTTCAGGAAGTCGAATATTCAATCATGAATTATATTGAGATGATTGTTCGCGACCCAATAACCATCATCGCTTACCTTGCTTTTATGATCAGTTTAAGCCCCAGACTAAGTTTATTCGTGCTGATCATTCTGCCGGTAACCGGAGTTATCATTGGCCAGATAGGCAAAACGTTGAGGAAACATTCAAAAATCGGGCAGGCTCAGTTCGCCGGGCTGGTGGCAACCATTGAAGAAAGCATTTCGGGTTTACGCATCATTAAAGCGTTTAACGCCATTCGTTATTCATATAAAAAGTTTTCTCAGCAAAACAATAGTTATGCGCATATCCTTCTTTGGATTTACCGCCGCCGTGATCTTTCCTCACCGTTGAGTGAATTTATGTCATCGGCAGTTATTGTGGTGGTGTTGTGGTTTGGCGGGCGCATGGTTCTTGCCGATACGCCTACGATACAGGCGGCTGATTTTATCACTTATATTGTTGTCTTCTCGCAAATCATCCCGCCTGCCAAAACTTTTGCCCAGGGATTTTATGCTATACAGAAAGGCATTGCCTCTGCCGACAGAATATTCGAGATACTGGATGCCGAAGAGGTGATCGAAGAAAAAACAGATGCCCTTCCGCTGAATGCATTCAATAAAGAGATTAAATACAATGATGTTGGTTTTAAATATGAAAATGAGCCTGTTCTCAAAAACGTAAGCCTGAAAATTGGTAAAGGGAAACTGATCGCTCTGGTGGGCGAATCAGGCGGCGGAAAATCGACGATGGTAGATCTGTTACCCCGCTTTTATGACGTTACTGAAGGAGCCATTTTTATCGACGGTGTTGATATTAAAGATGTAAAGATCGATGACCTGCGAAGTATGATGGGAATCGTATCGCAGGAAAGTATTTTATTCAACGACACTATTTTTAACAATATTGCTTTCGGGCTGACGAATATAACGGAAGAAGATGTGATCAAAGCGGCTAAAATTGCGAATGCCCACGAATTTATAATGGCTACCGAGGAGGGTTATCAAACCAACATCGGTGATCGCGGAGGCAAACTTTCGGGGGGCCAGCGGCAGCGGTTGAGTATTGCGCGTGCTGTGTTAGCCAACCCTCCTATCCTTATTCTCGACGAAGCTACTTCCTCGCTGGATACCGAATCGGAAAAACAGGTGCAGAATGCTCTGGCCAACGTAATGAAAGACCGGACATCCATTGTTATTGCCCACCGTCTTTCCACCATCCAGCATGCTGATGAAATTGTAGTGCTCAAAAAAGGTGAAATTGTGGAACGTGGTACCCACAGCGAATTGATTGCCAAAAACGGCGTTTATAAAAAACTGCAGGACATGCAGTCGTTTGCATAACATAGCCCCTTTAAGCAACCTTCGAATATTTATTTGTTTTATGTCTGTAGCATTAATTTCTAAATCGTATTTTTACCAAAATTTTCACAAGTATGGAACTCAGTAAAATATTATCCATTTCCGGAAGACCCGGATTATATAAAATGGTAGGAGAATCGAAAAACGGTCTGATCGTGGAATCGCTTGATGACGGAAAAAAATTCCCGGTTTTCGCTCATGAACGTATCAGTTCTCTGAAAGAGATCAGCATCTACACCGAAACCGATGACATTTCGCTACGAAAAGTATTAAAGAAAATGGAAGAAGTGCTGGACAGAAAGCCCGTTGACAATCCTAAAAAAGCCAGCGGATCCGAATTAAAGTCACTCTTTGAGCAAGTGATACCCGATTATGACAAAGAGGCGGTCTATGTTTCGGACATCAAAAAAGTATTTACCTGGTATAATCTGTTGCTGGAAAAAGACATGCTGGATTTTCCAGAGGAGGAAGATGAAACCGGTGAAGAAAAAACAGAAGAAAACGTTCAGAAAACCCCAGATAACAAAGAAAAAGACGATTAATGAAACACCTCCAGGATTTTAAGTTCAATGATTATAAGTGGCTTAATTACACCACCTTTATTCTCACGCTTA
>Ga0190358_1000178_pt1 | contig 22523 bp, 25 predicted proteins | sample 48721812_MG_FD_161666 | JGI IMG/M metagenome (GOLD analysis project Ga0190358, IMG submission 161666) | Hydrothermal vent microbial mat bacterial communities from Southern Trench, Guaymas Basin, Mexico - 4872-18-1-2_MG | ecosystem: Environmental > Aquatic > Marine > Hydrothermal vents >... | reverse complement strand
CCGGATAAAGCGATTCTGGTAGTTCATCAAGAAACTGATAGTTTCTTTCCAGTGAATGAGCCTCAAAAATGGTGTTCATACTTCTTCTACCGGCAAGTTGCTAAATCCATCGCGGATGGTTATCATTCTCACTCTCAAAGCCTTCCTTCAACAACGTGCTGCCCCTTGACAATCCACTCCCAACCATCAGTATGGCGCACAATAATTTGTGCAAAGGGCATTTTGCCATCAGTTTCTACGATAATCGTAAAGCCCTTACCCACTTTTGCGGTTTTAGGTAACTTGACTTGTTTAATATTTTTGAAAATCATCATTAATAATTTTTGTGATTTTTTCAAAAAATTGGATTTCTTGAGCGGGTTCTCGATGTTCAAGTTTTTAAAGTTAAAAGGCTTAAAGAAATACTATTTTTGCCAAAAAGAGTATTTCTAATGGCTTTCTAACACGTTCAATAAATCTTGCGCCGCTTCATTTAATGTCATTGCTTGCATCGTTTACTCCTATAAAATTAAATCATGTTTGAACAGGATTACACTTCTTGACGGATTAACCGGATTAAACCATATCAATCATAAAAATAATCCGATCTATCCTAGAAAGAAATTAAGTCTTGTTCAAAGTGGTTTTATACCTGGGCATCAGTAGGGCAGACTAATTTCTAATTCAATTAGAAATTAGTAATTGCCAATTAAAAATATGAATATAAAAAAATATTTTATGATTGGCTGAAGTCTTTAAAATTGTAATATTTGAAGAAATATTTTTTTTGACCTTAAAATTATTTTCAAGAAGGGCTTGACCTTTTTTTCAAGATGTAGTAGTATGGATGCCTAAATCATGAAAGTCATTTTTGGCTATTAATGATTGACGGGGTCACTGATAACGGATTTTTGAGTATACATGGTCCTGGTCCTTTGTACAACATCCCCTATGAGTTTAACATTGATTTTGTTTTTTATGAGAAAGGAGATTAACGTGAAACTGAAATATCAACTCGCCGTTTTACTCACAATGATGTCATCATTGTTAATGACAGCTTCCGCGGACGAAGTGTCTGCAACCTGTACTACTACAACAACGCTTACCCTGGCGGATCTTCAACCCCCCCCTGATGGTGTCGTTTTACCACAGTGTAGCGGGGATGTTTTTTCTAGTTTGAAATTTATTCTCAATGATCAAGTGGTGGGTGAAGAATTATTATTGTCACCTCCCACTTATTATGTTGGAGACTCCCTCGAAGTCAAGTTACAGGAAGATTTACGGGTTTGTAACCGTTACAATACCGTTGATTTGTGGATTGCCATCGAACTACCAAACGGAACTCGTCTAGTTTAACAACAGAGATATTTATGCAAAGAATCAATAAACAATTAAATAAATATGTAACGAAATTATATCTTCACTTTTCTACAAATAAACGTTTAAGAAAAATATATGGTAGCAATAAATTTGTTCGCCGTTTATTAAAAACTCTTTTTCCCGGTGTTTTAAGAGATAATTACGGTATAGAAATTTCTAGTTATTGTAATGCTAAATGTATTTTCTGTTCCTATCCGCATTTAGCTAAAAGCAAGACTAATTTAGTGAATATGACGGATGAAACTTTTTCTAAATGCATAGAGCATATAAGAAAAAGTAGAAAGAGTGTCATTGTCATGTGTCCACGTGTTGGAGAAAATTTGTGTAATAGAAATTGGTCTACTTACTTACAAACGTTGTTAAATGAAGAATACGTCACAATAGTATCAATGTTTACCAATGGTATTCTTCTAGATGATAAACAATTGAATATATTATTGAACTTGGAAAATTTGCAGAAATTGTCCATGCTTATTAGTGTGGGAGGGGTCGATGCAAATACCTATAATTTTATGTATGGTATCAATAAATTTGATAAAGTAAAAAATAATATCATTTCTTTGCTGAATGAATTGAAAGCGAGAAACTTAACGATACCTGTTCATATTGAATTGCGTGTACCTGATTTGAATCAACTTAATTTTGAAGAAGCCAAAGATTTGTTTAATCCGAGTAAATATAAACATTTTTCTGTATTTGCTGCTGATCAGTATGATTCATTAAATGATCTATCACAGGGTAAAGATAAAGGCTTAAAAATTGTTTCTAATTTAAGAAATAAAAAAATCCCTTGTAATCGTTTAAAAAGCTTAACATTTAATAGTAATGGTACAATTGGTGCCTGTGGTTGTGTTTCTTCAATAGGAATAGACAATGGTGATTTAATTCTTGGTCATGTAGATGATGATTTAAGCGCGATTAATGAAAGAAGAGAGAAAATGGGGTTGGATTGGAAAAACAATAAAAAAATTCCAAAAGAATGTCAGCATTGTGCATTTTATGATGCTTAAATCTAGCAAAATAAAAAAGGGGCCATGCTCTATTTAATTTTTAATCTTGGACTTTTATACATCAAATAATTGGGTTCAGAGTAATATTAATTTATGTAGTGAACCATTTATCACCAATTAGATTAGGTATAGATATTGATTGATAGTTTTTTGGGTTATTTCTCTAAATTATTAATTTTACTCTGACCCCAATTATTCTGGGCGAATGGCTTCAAATTGTTCGCGGTTAATATCGCTGGTATAGGTTTTTCTCATGTTAAATTCTCCTGTTAAATTTTTAAGTTTATTTCTACGTTTATTTTAACACACTAAAAAGTTCTTGAACAGGTTCTAACAAAGCACCATTAAAAAAACCACTATCAGCCCTCGGCAAACACCTTCCAAATCCGTTTAGGAAGGCGATAAAAACATTAAATTTGCCAAGATGAACCAGTCCGGCGTTTCCCATTAAATTTTTAGCGGTAAACTTCACTTTAAATCTCTTCATCTTTTAGGTTCCTATTTTAGCGGAATGATTTGTTTAAATTTATTTATTTTCAATAATATGTGGTCAATTTTATTTTTCAACGGCCATTTTTAGGTAACTTATTGATTTTTCAGGTTTTATTTTTCAGGTTATATTAAGTCTATGAAATATATGAATTAATTATTTCCGGACAAGTCTAGTGAAAACTATTATAAAATAAAGGGCATCGAAGTGGGTGCGGTTGATTTTATCACTAAACCTATCGTGCCTGAGATATTGCAGGGCAAAGTACGCGTTTTTCTGGAACTTTATGAACAGAAAAAACAATTGGAGGAGCAAAATCAAGCATTGCTTTCTGCTATTTCTGAACGCCAACAAGCAGAAAATGAATTAAAACAACATCAAGAACATTTGGAAAAATGGGTGGAAGAACGCACTGCTAAAATGCAATTTGCTTAAAGGACATATAGCCTCGGTCCCAATGTAAGTTATACCGGCAACCCACATTTTAATTAATGCTTCCCTATCGTTGAAATTTGCCACCGTGACTAAAAATTCCACTGGCAGCATTCGATTTAGTTCAAAACACAGATGTAGCTTTAACGATACAATTCAGCGAACACCTTGTTTTGTTTTACAAAAATATATAAACATAGGGGCTGATCTGCGTATCAGCCCTTAAAATGTAAAAAAATAATGACACCGATATGGCAACCCACCGCCCATTTAGAAACTTTGCGGAAACGGGCGCGTTTATATAACAATATTCGTCAATTTTTTGCGGATCGCCAGGTGCTAGAAGTAGAAACACCTATTCTTTCTAGTGGCTGTGTACCTGATCCACATATTGAGCCTTTTTGGACAGATTATCATGGTCCCAATCATAAGCGTTTGTTTTTACACACCTCACCAGAATTAGCCATGAAACGGCTATTAGCGGCGGATAGTGGTGCCATTTTTCAAATCACTAAAGTTTTTCGTGATGGTGAAGCGGGGCGATGGCATAATCCAGAATTTAGTTTATTAGAATGGTATCGCCCTGGTTTTAAGCAAGCAGATTTAATTCAGGAAGTTGAGCAATTATTACATCAAATCTTAGATTCGCCACCAGCTGAACGTTTAAGTTATTGCGCCGTGTTTGAACAGCAAACCGGTTTACATCCTTTGCACAGTTCCCTATTATCCTTACAAAACTATGCCAGTCAATTTGGTGTAGCAAAAGTACATCACTTAGATCGTGATACCTGTTTACAACTCATCTTTTCTCACCAGATTGAAACCCATTTAGGGCAAAACTGCCCTAGCATTATAATGGATTATCCAGCCAGCCAAGCCGCTTTAGCGCGAAAACGGGTGGATAATCCACAACTGGCAGAACGCTTTGAGGTGTATATACAAGGTATTGAATTAGCCAATGGTTTTTACGAATTAACCGATCCGGTTGAGCAACAGCAACGCTTTAAGCAAGATTTAGCGAAAAGAAAAGCCCTCAATTTGCCCACTTATCCATTAGATGAACGTTTTTTAAGTGCCTTAGAGGCGGGATTACCTGATTGTGCTGGCATCGCACTCGGCTTAGATCGCTTATTAATGTTAATAACGGGGGCAGCTCATATTGACGAAGTGCTTACTTTTCCGATAAACTATATATGATGAACATAGGTGTTCTGGATAATCATGAAAGTCCCTCTATAAGGTGCATTACACGATCCAAAGATGATTCTCAATGTCGAAAATTAGGATCAAAAATATCATTAATAATCAGTGCTTTAGCAGAAAACAAAAATGTTAAAAGACTTTTGCATACCTACTTAAATAGTGCTTGATTAGTGCAGGATAGTGGGAATTTCCAAACAGCCTAATAGGGGCAAACTAATAATCGCCTCTAACCCACCACCAACACGATGACGCAAAATAATATCTCCCCCATGAGCGCGAGCAATATTTCTTGCGATACTCAATCCCAAGCCCGTGCCACCTGTCGCACGATTGCGAGATTTTTCTAAACGATAAAAGGGCTCAAAAACGCTTTCTAAAGCTGCTTCTGGAATGCCCTGCCCTTCATCTGAAACAATCATAAGTAATTGATTTTCCTGTTTTTTAAGGCTAATTGTCACTCGTTGACCGTATTTATGTGCATTATCGATAAGATTGACAAGGCAACGTTTGAGAGATTGGGGATGAGTAGATAACGGCGGAGGCGTATATTCATGAGCAATTGTCACGGGTAATCCCATTTCTTCATAATCTGCTTGCAGACTTTCTAATAAAGCACGAATGTCTAAAGGTTGAACGGGTTCGATAATTTCTAATCCCCGCATAAAGTCTAAAGTCGCTGCCGTCATGGATTGCATCTCATCCAAATCTCTGATAAAGTTATCGCGGCATTTTTGTTCTTCTAATTGTTCTACTCGTAAACGTAAACGTGTGAGGGGTGTTTTTAAATCATGGGAAATGGCGGTGAGAATACGGGCGCGATCTTCTAAATAACGGGTGAGTCGCGTTTGCATGAGATTAAAAGCGTGAGCGGCGCGACGTACTTCTGTCGGACCATTTTCAGAAAGTGGGGGATGATGAATGTCGCGTCCTAAATGTTCTGCGGCATCTGCCAAAATGGCTAAAGGACGAGTGAGCCAGCGCACTGTCATTATAGATAAACTCAGCACCGTGATCAATAAGATAGCCAAAATGAGCAATAATCGCCAAGGTGTCGTTATGGCTTCCTGAGGATGAAGGTGTTCAAAACTAACCCAATGACCATCCTGCAATTGTATTTTAGCATAAAACGGAGGATGCCAGCGTGCTTTGAAAAAATTACCTATCAAACTGTGAGTGTGTGGTGGATTAGTCTCAACAATACATAAAGGCTGATCATTTCCTAAGTGGCGGTGCAGACTCATCACAATGGATGCAAAAACAGGTGAATAGGTTTTTCCTTCTAAACACTCAATATTTGAGTTCAAAAAAACCCGTAAACGCAAAGTATTGAGTACGGTAAGTAGTGGTTCCCGTTTTTGATGTGGCAAAGAATCCAACATTTTGACCGTTTCAGTCATACGCAAAATTAACTGTTTTTCTTGGAGTTTAAATTTTTGTCTGTGCCGATCTTTGAACAAAATAAAAATACTTAACACTTGTGCTAACAACAAACCGGTCAATAGCACTAAAACTAAACGACCAAATAAGGAAGCGGGTAAGAGGCGCATTATTAATGGTTAATGGTTAATGGTTAATAAATATGGTTATTTGTTAATGAATCATTAGAGTCTTTCTGCACTTCGGTAGCCAAAACATAACCTGCCCCTCGCGCCGTTTTTATGATAGTCGGATTTTTAGCATTTTCCCCTAAATGACGGCGCAGCCTGCCTACTAATACATCAATACTTCGATCAAAAACTAAAGCTTCCCGCCCTTGACTTAATTCTAATAATTGATCCCGCGTTAACACCCGTTTTGGATGTTTCAAAAAGACACGCAATAAACGAAACTCGCCTGCACTCAATGGAATCACAACCCCTGCTGGTGAGACTAAATGACGTGTCACCAAATCTAGCGTCCAATCAGCAAAAATTAATCGCGATTTCGTCTCGACTTCTATTTCATCTTGACCAGGTAAAGTACGAGTACGACGTAATATCACTTTAACTCGCGCCAGCAATTCGCGTGGATTAAAAGGTTTAGGTAGATAATCATCGGCACCCATTTCTAAACCAATGATGCGATCCGTTTCTTCTCCCAATGCGCTAACTATAATAATAGGAATATTGAAACGGGCGCGTAAATTGCGACAAAGTTCTAACCCATCTTCACCAGGCAACATCAAATCTAATATCACCAAATCTATTTTTTTTTCATCAAATGTTCGCCATAAGGCTTTACCATTGCTCACGGCGGTTGCTCGGAAGCCATTTTTTTCTAAATAATCCTGTAATAAGCGGCATATTTCTAAATCATCGTCAACTATAAGGATGTGATCAAGTCGGTTTTTCATAATAATAAGGTTAAATGATTTCGGATAGTGCTGAAAAAGTTGTGTCCAAAAAATCTGTCAGGTTTATGCCACTTTAAAAATAATTGTAAGCAAATGTAAACAATCGCTCATAAGACACATTTTATGACAAAAAAGTCTTTTTGAAACATAAACCATTTACAAAGTTTTGGTTTAATGTACCCATTGTTAAATTTATTGTGGGCAATTTCAAATTAATCAAATTAACTTGGTTAATTTTTCTATCAGGAGTATTTATTATGAAAAAGATTGTTGTATTATCATCTGCGATTGCGTTGAGTCTTGCGGCTAACGTTACGATGGCTCGATATGGTGGTGGCGGAAACCAGCAAGGTGGCTGGGGTAATGGACAAAGTGCTATGGATGGAAATCAAGCTCAAATGCGCCCTGATCGGATACAAGCTCGAATAGATCGGCTAATGGAGCGCTTTGATGTCAATCAAGATGAACAGATCACACTTGATGAAGTCCAATTGGTGCGTACTGCTCACTTTGATGAAATGGATGTTGATGGAAATGGCTTAGTCAATTTTGCGGAGTTGGAAAGTTTTAGGGCCCAAGAACAGTATCAAAACGGTGCTATAGCAAACCGACGTGGCAATGGGCAAGGAATGGGTGGTTGTCTTGGTAATGGTTTTGGTAATCAGCTTGAACGTTTGGATAACGATGGGGATGGGCAAATTTCTATCAGCGAATTTACCGCAAACGTGCCTCTGTTCGATAGATTTGATGCTGATGAAAACGGTATCGTGACTATGGAAGAGTTAAACCAATGACGTGATCGTCACTAGAAAGCTGAAAAGAAGTTTCGTTCCCATCTTTAAAAACCTGCCAGGTCTTGAAGACCTGGCAGGTTTACGCCTGGATTTTTCAGGTACAGAAATAGCCTTTTTTGAAAAAAGGGTATTTTGGAAACCTACGCCCCTCCTTCTATCGTTCCCAAATTCCATTAGGTACAGAAATTTTAAAAAAAAAAGGGTATTTCTTTTATATCATCAAAAGTTAGTAGCTCCTATAATTTTGTTATACTACTAACGGGTAATTTTTGGACTTTTTTTTAACGGTTGGTGGGCAAAAAAAAGACTTTAGGAGCCCTACATAACTACACTTATATAATTTAAGTCATTGATAATTATATTAAATAATCATTAACAATTAACCATTAACAATTAACCATTACTATAAATCTTGGTTTGAAAACGAAACCATTCTGAAATCTAAAGGAAACTTGTTATGAAACACAAAATCTTAGGTATTTTCACCACCGTCGTTTTAGCCCTATCTACTTGGATAGGCAGTTATAGTTTTGCACAGGCACAAATTGCTACCGTACCCAGTGTTCAAGGAATGGGAGTTTGTGAACAACAAGGAAGAATGGACACTTGTGGGCGGGGCGGGCATCATGGCAACCGTCATCATGGCAGCAATAATGGCAACTGCAATGGCAACAACTGCAATGGCAACCGTAATGGCAACCGCAATGGCAGCAATAATGGCAATGGCAACCGCAATGGCAATAATGGCAATGGCAATAATGACAATGGTAGCAACAATGGTAGCAATAATGGCAACTGCAATGGCAGTAACAATGGCAACTGCAAAAACAATTAATCTTCAGGTGTTCAAGATTTAGCTTGGTTCAGTCAAACTAAAGTTTGGATTTCTTTTAATTAATCAAATCTCGGTTTGAAAACGAAACCATTATAAAACCTAAAGAGAACTTGTTATGAGACACAAAATTATTGGTATTTTCGCCACTGTCGTTTTGGTCCTATTCGCTTGGATAGGCAGTAATAGTTTCGCGCAATCAGAGGCACAAAATGCCACTATATCCAGTGATCAAGGAACGGGCTCATGTGGACAGGGCTGGGAAATGGATCCTTGTGGACCAGGCAGAGGAATGGGGCAGGGCAGGGGAAAGCATTTTGGGCAAAACAGCCCTGATAATCAAATACCAATAGTAGATGATGCCCGTCAATTTGTAGAAATGCCTGAAATGGCGAAAAAAATCCTACGTCAAAGGATGTTAAACAATCTCATCGCTTTGAATCAGATTCTGGGTTTGCTCGCAGATGGCAAGCTAAAGGATGCTGCTGGAATTGCCGAAACTCAAATAGGTAATTGGAGAATCGGTGGTGGTACGGGTATGGGACCAGGTAAATTTATGCCAATTGGAATGCGACAGATTGGTATGACTATGCACAAATCGGTAGATGAATTTGCGCAAATGGCTAGAACAGGTGAAACGACAAAGGCTTATGCCGCCTTGCAAAATATCACCGCTATTTGTGTGGCTTGTCACGCTTCTTATCGCACACAGTAGTTTTACGGATTTTAGAACTGACAGGTTTTGGATAGTTCGACTGAAGTAAGCCTGTCAGATTTGTTTTAATCCACCCAATACACTACGGGCATCGGGAAAACGCTTGTAGAATCTTTCTAACAAAATCGTTTACTTTAAAAAACAAAGCTTTAGCTTTGGGAATGTTTCAGGATGGATAGTAGAAAGTTTACATTTTTCGATTGATTATGTTATGATATTGATTCATTCATTAATATATTTTATATTGTTAATGATGTTATCAGTTGTTTATTTATTCACAAGAAATAAAATTATGATAGAAGAAAAGAATAAACTAAGCAATAAACAGGAAGAATTTAATAGTGCTATGGATAAATATAATACTAATAAGATATATCAATATGTCTATAAATTCGTATCTATATTAAATGTATCTATACAAATTATACTTTTTGTTTTGCTTTTTCAATTAAGCATGAATTGGTATTGGTATATGATAAGTTTTATGGTGGCTTATTTTATAACTGATTTTATAAATGGTTTAGTTCATATGTATATGGATAATAATGATAATTATAACTCCATATTTGGACCATTTATTGCGAGTTTTCATTTACATCATAAACAAACTAAATATAAAAATAATCGTATTTTAGTGATTTATTTTAATGAATCAGGTTCCAAATTTTGGTTAGTTCCTTATTTATTATTTACTTTATGTTTATATTATCTACATATCAATCCTATTGTTTTGATTACACTCATTTATATTGGAATTTTATCTTCAATAGCTGAAGTATCTCATTACTTATGTCATAATTCTCATTCCAAAATCATTTTATTTTTACAAAAAAGTGGTATTTTATTATCAAAAAAATATCACTCTAATCATCATAAAAAAGAAAATGAGCAATATGCTTTTTTAAATGGAATGAGTGATTATTTTATTAATTTTATTGCAAATAAATATTATAACGGTTATAAGAATGGTACTGATAAAGATTTCAAGTATTATAATGGCGTAAATACGGCGAATAGATAAACAGGTAAATGCCCCCATTGAGTAAGCCCATGTTTTTTCAGTATATTGATACTGGCATTATTGAGAACAATTAAAATATTGTATTTGAATTCAACCTCAAAGTGCCTAAATGGGTATATTATTTTTGGGGAGTTACCGTTTTAACCGTTGAATTCAGTTTAGGATAATCAGTATTTCCCAAATCTTTAACACTGACTCCTAATTCAGCTAATAATTCCTGTTTTTGTTTTTCCATAATTTTTATATCTGCTATGGTATAAGTTTGTGCTCTCAAAAGTAAGCCAATAACAAAGAATAAGCTGCCTAATAATTCAATCATTGCAGAAGTCAGTAGTAACAGACGATACTTTACCAACTGCGGGGTCGTGTCAAAAATCGTTCCCATACCAATAAAAAGTGGATGCATATAGGAATCTGGATTGATACCGGCTAGATTCATTTGACTTAACTCTTTAATCATAGCATTTTTATGTTTCAGTGCTGATAGGTAAGAAGCATGATGAGTGAGCGTCGTTTGGTAGGTTGTCATTTGTGATTGAATACGTTGTATTTGGGGGCAATATTTTTTTTGATACCATGAGTTGCCAGGACAGACACCGTTTAGTTGTGATTGGACACTTTTACCTGTACGGTGTCCCAAACTGTTAAGCGCAGGAGAAGCCCATAATTTATCCAATTGTGTTTGTAATTGTTCTTGTTTTGACTGTGCTTGAGTCACTTGTGCCGAATCAGCATATTGGGAGAGTCGTTTAATTTCAGCGATAGCATCATCAACTGTAGCTTGAGTCGCTTGTACTTGGAGACTCCGTTGAAAGGCTTGATTTTCATAGTTTTGTGTGACAACTAGCGTGAACCCCCAGCCTGCAGCCCAGGAAATCAGAGATAAAATGAAATAGAATGCTAAAGAAAAAAAACCTGCAAAAATTAAAGTACTTGCAGCTTCTTTAATTAAAAAGGCACCTAAAATGAGACATATCACTTTAGATACGTCTAATCCTATACCAATCGCACCATAACTATATTTATATAGTGAAGAATCACCGGCTAAACTGGTATAGAGTTGGAAATTTAAAAAAATGCCCAATAGAATAAAAAATAATCCCATACCAATGAGTGATATTCGTAAGCCTTTGCTCATAAGTCACCGCCCTTTTTTTCAGTTATCAGTCGGATTTTACGTAACTATACTAATGTTGATCAGTGTAGAAATCCGATTTTTGAAAAAAATCTGATTTCTTTATTCTTGAATGGCAACTCGATGGATTGCCCCCACAATATCAAAATGTAGAGGCAATTCTGCTCCAATCAGAAAGCTGAGTTGTTTATGATTTTACTTGACTTACATCCGATTCTGATAAGCCCGATAAAGCCTCATCACTTTTTTGACATAACCTCTTGTTTCACGATAGGGCGGAATTTTATTGCCATAGCGTTTGACCGCATTTTCTCCCGCATTATAGGCTGCTAACACTAGCTTTAAGTCATTGTTAAACAAGCCTAATAAATAGCGTAAATAACGAGCACCACCATAAACATTAGCGGTAGCATTGGTTCTATCTTTCACTCCAAAGCGTCTCGCTGTTGCGGGCATTAATTGCATTAAACCGACTGCCCCTTTTGGTGAAACGGCTTTAGGGTTGAAAGCTGACTCTGTTTGAATGACAGCATGTAGGAGAGCGGGTTCTAACTGAGTACTGGTTGCGACATCTTGTATCAAATTTTGATAGTTTTTATATTTTCGATGGACCTTACTTTTGCGATAAGGAATCGAAAATGAAGCGACAGGATTTCCGCGTTTTTGATAAATTACTTTGCAACGCGAATTTTTAGGCGGTTTATCGGTGTAAGCAACGCCCCCATTTAAATTAACACATTTGTAAATCCTCGTTTGGCTAGTATTGGAAGTTTGTTTTTCAGTGAAAGAATAATTCCCATTTGAACCTAAAAGTTCATTCATTCCCGTATTCACACCGGCTGATTTATCCGTGAAACAGGCATCACGGTTTGATTGTGAACAATTATAAATGCCCGCTTGTTCCGTTACCGTTGTTTCTTCTTCTGGAAAAGATTTGACTGTGATTCGTCGAGAAGTTTTGGGTGGCTTGTTCGTGAAATTGGTCACACCATTGGCATCCACATAGCTATAAATTTCACCTCCTATTGCCGGTTGCATTAAGCTAGCACTTAATAATATTACATTTAGACTACTAAGGAATGAGAATTGAATAATATACTTTCGAGGTTTGAGTTTTTTGAAGAAAACTAAAACCTCATTCCTAATAACAAAATGGTTTTTTTTCATCAGTGTTTCCTTGAAAAGGGAAAATTTGTTCAAAAAATAGTCGTAATTACTCAGGGCAAGCATAAAGGTGTGCAGCCTATAACAATATTTATACGTAGGCTGCACATCCTTGTGGGTGTCCTAAATTGTCAATGCGAATTTCGATTTGAAATCAGTCTTTCAATGACTGTTCATATTCTCCCATAAAATGGTACAAGGAACTCTCCAACACCTTAACGGCACCATTAATTAAAGCACAGCGTCCACTGCCTGGCAAAATTTCACAAAGGTTAATTAATGCATCCAAATCTGTTCTACGACCCTGCCCTGTATCAATCTTGTTCAATAACATCGCGATATAATAAGAACCTGTTTTACAAGGAGGGCATTGCCCACAAGAAGAGTGAGCAAAAAAATTAACATATTCTGCTACTCGTTTCACAATCCCTGTGCCTTCAGAAATCACAATCATAGCACCTGTTCCTAAACTAGAACGGCGAGCGGCAACGGAGTCAAAATCTAAGGGTACATCTAAGTCCTTGGGTGTCAATAAGGTGTTAGAAGGACCACCGGTGAAAACCGCCTTGAATTTTTTGTTTAATAACATCCCGCCACCATAAGTATTAATCAACTCAGACAGAGAAGTCCCCATCGGTAGTTCATAAGCGCCAGGCGATAATACATCTCCACTTAAGGAATAAATTTTGGTACCACACGCATCACATAAGCCTAAATTCTGATACCATTGGGCTCCATTTTTTAAAATGTGCGGAACATTACATAAAGTCTCAATATTGTTAATCAGAGTAGGGCAACCATTCACTCCCTTTTCAGCTGGAAATGGGGGTTTACGACGAGGAAATGGAAATTTATTTTCGACTGTTTCAATGGCAGCCGTTTCTTCACCACCGATATAATGCCCAGAAGTGGGTAATACGGAAAATGTTAATGGTTGTTTAATGTAATCTGATACTTTAAAATAAAGTTCAGATTCTTCCCACTGTTTCACCGCACGTTGTACATTGATAATCGCATCTTCCAAATCAGGGTTAATATAAAAAACAATGCGATTAACACCTGTAGCCAGGGCGGCAATCATTGCCCCTTCAATCAATTGATGGGGGGTTTCTTCTAATAAAATACCATCTTTAAAAGTTCCCGGTTCATCTTCGTTAGCATTGCAAATTAAATATTTTTCTTTGCTTTGAGTTTGTTTAGCCAACATTGTCCATTTCTGGTGTGTTGGAAAACCACTGCCTCCTAAGCCCCTTAATCCTGCTTTTTTTATGATCTCAATGATAGTGCTAGGTTCCAGTAAAGCAATTTCCAAACCATCACCACCATTATGTGCCAACCAGGCATTCATATCGGGTCCGACTCGACTATTTTTATGTAAAAGAACCTGATTCAAAGATTCCATATATTTTTTGTCAATCTATTGAGTACAACAAATTAAATAAACAAACACAAAAAGTTTTGGACGTTATTAAAGTCTCATTACCCTAAGTTCAATTATTTACCTGACAATCCATAGTATAACCAAATTTTACGAATTTTGCAAAAAAATTTAATTTTTAATATTTGTTCCTAAGTAATTATGTTTTATATTTCAATACCTTCGCCAATTTAAAATTTTAGCCATTTCAAAAAAATACTGATTTTATTTTTAGTAAAATCAATAAGTTACAAATTTACGGCTGCTCAAAATTGACTGTTTTTACAATTTGGCGAAGGTATTGTTATAATGTTTAATATCTTATTGATTACGACACAATCGTGTATCATGATAGAAAATAACTTAAATGAACACAAATGAATACAGTTGAATTGCTAAACTTGGTTAATGGTGGAGAAAGCAGCCTCATCCAATTTAAAAGAGAAATCAGGGCTAAACAGTCGGGTGATATTGCAGCAGAAATGGTTGCAATGTCCAATTTTGAAGGCGGCTTGATTATTATTGGTGTTGATGATAAAACTGGGGATGTTATTGGATTGAATTTCAAAGAAATAGAAACGGTTAATAACCTATTATTTAATTGGGCATCAAACAATATTAAACCCGCTATCACGATATTTACAGAAACAGTACCAGTAGAACAAAAGAACGTTTTGGTTATTACCGTACCCAAAGGTATTGATAAACCCTATTGTGATAAAGATATGGTTTTTTGGATCAAATCCGCTGCCAATAAAAGACGAGTATCACCGGAAGAACTCCGACGGCTTTATCAAAGCGTTGGAAAACTTTATGCAGAACGGCAACCAATAGAAGATAGCAGTATTGTTGATCTTGATACCCAGTTGTTTAAAAATTTTTATCAGGCGCGTTATCAGGAACCTGTCAATGAATTAGAGCTTAATCGCTTGCTTGAAAATCTGCGCCTCATAAAAAACAATAAATTAACGTTGGCAGCCGCGCTTCTTTTTGGCAACAACAATCAGATTATCTTGCCTGAATTTCATATTTCAGTTATCTGGTTTTGGGGAAATGAATTTATTACAGGTGAATACCGCTCAAGCCGTGAACTAACGGGGCATTTAAACCGGCAATTTGAAGACGCATTGAATTTTACGCTCAGTACTTTAAGACATGTACAGGCTGGTAGAGACTTTAATAGTATCGGCATACCGGAAATTCCTAAAATCGTATTGGCAGAATTAATCGTTAATGCCTTAATTCATAGAGATTATTTTATTAATGATTCAATTAAACTCTTTATATTTGATAACCGAATTGAAATAAAAAGCCCAGGTAAATTGCCAAACGGTTTATCAGTGGAAGACATCAAAAGAGGCATACAAAGGCGTTCAAGAAATGTGGTATTAACCTCTTTCGCTAACGATATTCTGCCTTACCGGGGAATTGGCAGCGGTATATTGAAATCATTACAACTTTACCCTCGTATTCATTTTGAAAACAATATTGCGGGAGAGTTTTTCAAAGTGACTATTGAGAGAGAGTTAGAAAGTCACCGTCAACACGAGTCTATCATATTGAGTACAACGGATTAGGGAAATCAACGGATTAGAAGCGGGCTGTTGCCCTTTAACCGAATAATCTTCATAAAAAAATTCGTTGATTTCTAAAATCCGCTGTACTCAACTATTGTACTAGCCCACAATCCCTCAACCGAAAAGTATAAAAAAATGGCTAACGGAACAAACACATACATACAATTAGGTGCAAGCTATGTGGCACCGCAATTGGATAATACCGTTCAATATAATGAACATTATCAACAATTAGTGCTTGCTTATCAAAAATTATCGGCTGAAAAACAAAAGTTAGAAGAACTCATGGCAATGATTGCCCATAAATTTCGGGGTGCTTTGATAAGCCTTGATTATAATGTAAAACACCAAAATAAAAAACAATTTTCCTAATCATTTTAAATGCCATTAAGTATTATTATTCTGAAAACAATGAACCGATCAAATTACGTTGGAAATGTCAAAAAGACGTTTGTTGGTTTACTTGCGAAAATCCGACTTCCAAGGATGAACCGAAGATGGGAAAAGGGGATTATAAGGGACGCAAATTTTTACAGACGCTTTCTACCAAGTTGGGTGGCGATTTTTCAACTTCTACAAGCCAAAATGATTATAGAGTTGATTTCAGTTTTCCCACCCATTTATTAACAACGGAGGTACTATGAGCCAATTTTTATGGCTCGAAGACTTTCAAAGTGATGGAGAGAATGTTGTTTCTTCTTTCACTGAGAATGATATACCATTTAGCCAGTTTTGTAGCAAGAAAAACCGTCAAAATGTGACTGCGCAAAATATGCGTGATTATCTGGAAACTTTACAGAATTTCTTACCGAGACGTGAACCAGATGATGCCAAGCAGCTCTATAAGTTATTCGTCAGAACGTTGTCACATGAATGGGAAGATGATTTTAGCCCTGATAATTTGCAAGAATCGAAATTCTCCGATAAAAACACTTTCAAACGCCAAAAAATGTTTGGTTCGATTATCAAATGTACAAGAAATTGGACTGCTCACACCCAAATCTTTGATAAGTTATGCGAACGTGATGTGGCTTTTTTGTTTATAGTCGCCATGCGAGCGATGTTTAAACTTTCTGATAAAACAGAACGTTATGAAAATCTATTACTCCAGTTGACAGATAAACTCCCAAAACAAGAACTGAAAACGCTGAAAATCTTTTTTGAGTATGAATATGACTTTGGTTTAAACGGCTATGGTAAAGATGACATGGATAGTTTTCTATTTGAATTAGCTCGCAGTATCTATAAAAGAAGTTTTACAGTTATGATTAAGGCGTTTAATGCAAATTAAAGGACAATTTATGAAGCTATTAATTATTGGTAGCGGTGGACGTGAACATGCCATCGCTTGGAAATCAGCACAATCAGAAATCGTGAGCCAGGTTTTTGTTGCTCCTGGCAATGCTGGCACTGCCCAAGAGGCAAAAGTAGAAAACGTGCCTATTTCAGTTTCTGATCTAAAAGCACTGCTCAACTTTGCCCAAGATAATGCGGTTGATTTAACCATTGTTGGACCAGAGGCACCTCTAGTGGCTGGCATAGTGGATAGATTTCAAGAAGCAGGTTTACGTTGCTTTGGACCGAGTCAAGCCGCTGCTCAATTAGAAGGTTCTAAAGCTTTTTCCAAAGATTTTCTGAGTCGTCATCATATTCCTACTGCTACTTATGCGAAGTTTATTGAAGTGGATAAAGCAATAGCCTATATTCGTCAAGTTGGGGTGCCGATTGTCATTAAAGCGGATGGACTCGCTGCTGGCAAGGGCGTGATTTTAGCCCAAACTGAAGAGGAAGCGATTAAAGCGGTGCAAGATATGTTGCAAGCAAATCGCTTTGGTGAGGCGGGACATCGGGTTATCATTGAGACTTTTTTAGAGGGGGAAGAAGCTAGCTTTATTTGTCTGGTAGATGGGGAACATATTTTGCCCTTAGCGACTTCTCAAGATCATAAAGCCCGCGATGAAGGGGATAAGGGTCCTAACACGGGTGGTATGGGAGCTTATTCACCAGCTCCCGTCGTTACGCCAACTATTCATGCACGTATTATGACTGACATTATAGAACCCACCGTGCGTGGTATGGCGGCAGAAGGTTATCCTTATAGTGGTTTTCTCTATGCGGGTTTGATGATTGATGCACAGGGCAATCCAAAGGTGTTGGAATATAATTGCCGCTTTGGTGATCCAGAAACGCAGCCGATTTTGCAACGCTTGCGTTCAGATTTAGTTGAACTTTGTTTGGCAGCATTGGATAAGCGTTTGCATCAGGTGGAAGCCGTTTGGGATTCACGCGCTGCTTTGGGAGTCGTATTAGCCGCAGGTGGATATCCGCAATCATACGAAAAAGGCTTTATTATCAATGGGTTAAAAGAGGCTGCTCAATTAGATGGGAAAATTTTTCATGCGGGTACTTTGGAAAAAGCAGGAGAAATTGTGACTAGTGGGGGACGAGTACTCTGTGCTTGTGCGTTAGGGGAAACGGTGCGTGAAGCACAATCAGATGCTTATGCCCTGGTTAAAAAAATTCAGTGGGAGGGTATGTATTATCGTCAGGATATAGGATATCGTGCAGCCAAAAAACGTAACATGACAAAAACGTTATGACTATTGAAACTGATCGTTTAATTAATCCCATTAGTAATACAGAGGATCGCGTTGTTGATAAGGCTATCCGCCCGCGCCGTTTAGCTGACTATACCGGTCAGCCACGTACTTGTGAGCAAATGGAAATTTTTATTGCGGCTGCAAAATCACGGAATGAGGCATTGGATCATTTGTTAATTTTTGGTTCGCCAGGTTTAGGTAAAACAACTTTAGCCCAAATTGTTGCTAATGAAATGGAAGTCAATATTCGTCAGACTTCGGGTCCTGTTTTGGAACGGGCTGGGGATTTAGCGGCTTTGTTGACTAATTTGGAGGCGCATGATGTTTTATTTATTGATGAAATTCATCGGTTAAGTCCGGTTGTGGAAGAAATTTTGTATCCGGCATTGGAAGATTTTCAATTAGATATTATGATCGGTGAGGGACCGGCGGCGCGTTCTATTAAATTGGATTTGCCCCCTTTTACATTGATTGGTGCGACTACTCGCGCTGGTTTATTGACTTCGCCTTTGCGTGATCGCTTTGGTATTACTCAACGACTGGAGTTTTATAATAGTCAAGATTTAGCGACGATTATTACCCGTTCCGCGGACATTTTAAATGTTACCATTGACGCGAAAGGGGCGAAGGAGTTAGCGCGTCGCTCACGGGGAACACCACGTATTGCTAATCGTTTACTGCGGCGGGTGCGTGACTATGCTCAAGTCCGTTTTGATGGGCAAATTACTTTAGAAGTGGCACAAAAAGCCCTAGATTTATTGAATGTTGATAGTTATGGTTTAGATATCATGGATCGTAAATTGCTATTGGCTATTATGCAAAAGTTTGATGGGGGACCTGTTGGAATAGAAAATTTAGCCGCCGTTATCGGTGAAGAACGTGGTACAATTGAAGATGTTATAGAACCTTTTTTGCTCCAACAGGGCTTTTTAATGCGTACTCCAAGGGGGCGTGTCGTGACACGTTTAGCTTGGCAGCATTTTGGAATGACTCCAAAGGGTCCAAAGGATTTATTTGATCATGAATGATTTTGTGTGGTTAGCGCGTGTTTATTATGAAGATACTGATGCGGGTGGCATGGTTTATCATACGAATTATCTAAAATTTATGGAACGCGCCCGCACGGAATGGTTGCGTGATAAAGGGATTGAACAATCACAACTTAAGCAGCAATATAATCTGATTTTTGTGGTACGACAAGTTACTATTGATTATTTAAAACCCGCTATTTTTGATGATTTATTAAATATCACAGTGAATGTGAAAAAATGGGGCAAAGCGAGCCTAATAATAGCACAAAAAGTGTTACGTGATACTGATATTTTGTGCACGGGAGTAGTTAAAGTTGCGGCGATTAACATTGTCAAGCAGCGCCCCCAAGCTGTTCCAATTGAGATTTTCCAGAGATTAAAAACTGAATAACTGAATAACTGATAACTGATAACTGATAACTGAAAAATGACTGAATTATCATTTGTGCAATTAGTGCTTGAAGCCAGTTTGCTCGTGCAAATGGTGATGGTATTTTTGTTATTGATTTCTATCTATTCATGGGCTTTAATTTTTCGTAAAAGTCGTTATTTGAAAAAAATTCGTCGAGCCACGAATAATTTTGAAGATCGCTTTTGGAAAGGTAAGGACTTAAATGAGCTATATAATCGTGTCAGCAGGGCTGATGAAGAGCCGACCGGTATAGCGAATATTTTTTCTGCCGGCTATATGGAATTTGTTCGACTACGTAAACAACCCAATATAAGCACCGAATCTTTATTAGAAGGTTCACAACGCGCCATGCGTGTTGCATTAAATCGAGAAATAGATCAACTGGATACCCATTTAGCCACATTGGCAACCGTTGGCTCTGTTAGTCCTTACATTGGTTTATTTGGTACTGTTTGGGGAATTATGAACTCATTTCATGCCCTAAGCGGGGTAGAGCAAGTGACTTTAGCCATGGTAGCCCCTGGTATTTCCGAGGCACTGGTTGCCACAGCGATGGGTTTATTTGCAGCGATTCCAGCAGTCATGGCTCATAACCATTATGTTGACGAGGTTGATCATTTAAGCACTCGCTATGATACTTTTTTGGATGAATTTATGGGGATCTTGCAACGTCAAGCTTAATTATTGCGGAGCGAGGAACTATAAATCATTATTCAAATAATGGTGGGCAACTTGCCCACCCTACAAAAAATTTAAAAAATTAAGCTTATGCCCGCGCTGAGTATAATCTCTTATTATATAGATGTTCAGAAAAATAACTTCATACACACGAGGGCTCTCGCTACGAATTGCCCCTACAATTGTGAAACCTCGTTTTGAAGCAACTTATTTATCTGAAAAACTATATATTCTTTAGCCTCACCCCCTAATCTTCAATCCTTAATTCCTAATCCTTAATCATTAACCTGATTTTTGCTTCAGAATGACTCGCCATTGCCTCCATAAATCTTCTATTCACATTTCTAATTGTTCTCGTCTGTATTGATTGTCAGAATTTATTTTACTTTGAAGTCCATTTTCTGCTCAAGTGCATTATGATTATTTTTGGGTGCATTATCCGCCAGGTAGTTAAGTCGAATGTTAGAGTTTGGGAACTAGAAGAAATGAATGGCGCGTGGACGCACGCACCCTACGCTTGCTGCCTCTATTTTTTTCCAATTATTTTTCTATTGGTTAACTTCGGCAAATACCCAATTTAGCGTATCAAACACAATTTGTAATTCTCTAGTAGCTGATATTTGACTTGGGTCTTTCATAAATACGTTATTTTCTAATTTACTGAATTGCCATATTTTTCCTGTAGTTACAACACTATAACATATATTTGCACCTTTAATAGAAACAGCAACCATTTCTGCTAAAGCTTGTGTCCATCCTTCATCCCAATCTTGTTTCTTGGCTTCTATAATACAAAGTGGCGGTAATTCCATGCCTCCGTAATCTGTAGCAGGTGCTATTAAATAATCAGGTTCTCCCACCAAACCTTTTTCTTTATCTACATTGAAAGGTTCTTCTATCCAGACATTTAAAGGCTTATTATTTTCTTCCACTATATTTAACATAGGAGTAATTACCTTGTTACATATTGTAGCCTCATTCCTAAAACTTAAACTATCCAACAACTTTTTTTTGATGTCATTTAATTGTATTTCAGATATTTCTATACTTTTACTGTTAATCATAAAATAATCTTTTACCTTAATACCGAAAATACCTGCGACTTGCTCAACTGATTCAAATTTACCATATGACATAGTATTCTGCTCTTAAAATTTAACTAATTTGGGAGATTACTAACACCGCTCTTCTCTCGCCGCTAGATCGGGAGCAAGGCAAAGTTAGAATTCATTTTAGCTTCTTTACAATAACTTTTAATTGTTCGTAAGATGTAATCAATTCCATTTCAATCATTGAAACGAGCTTATCTTCCCAATTAGCTCTTAATCTCTGAATTTCACTAACTGCTTCTTTAATATTATAACCTTGAGTATCAACTAAATCTAATTTTTCCCTGAAAAGTTTAGCTATTTGAATATGAATTCCACTATTATTTTTACCTTTTCTATCTGGAAGACTATCAATCGCTTTATTTAGAAAAATGTAATTGTCGCCACCTATATCTGAAAGATAAATTGCTAAATCCAACATTATTTGTAAGTTTGCCCAAACACCTCTATTTTCTGGTTTTCCACCACGTTGTGATTTGATTGTGGTAAATTGTTTGATAAACTTGGAATACTCTAATTGCCCGTTACTTCTAATAAATTTTTCAAATCCGAGAATCTCGGTTTTGACTTTATCGCCATATTTTTCCTCGACTTCTTGGATAAATTCCCAAGTTTCAATACGAGATAACCACTCATCTAATCTTTTTTCTTTTAACCCTTTATTTCTGCGATAACTATTACCAATTAAAAGAACATCATTGAGTTTCCCCATTTTAGTTAAATGTCCAATTGTAATTGTATGATTATCGCCAATATTAACTACCATTTCTTGATTTGTTTTCATTTCATATATCTTTTATTCTATTCACTAAGCTGAACTAAGCCGACTATGTCGCCATAGCCAGCTCGTCTTCAAAACCGTGCGTGAAACTTTCACCTCACACGGCTCCTCTCCTAATTGTTTGCGTTGACTTTAAAACATCAGTCTTGCATGTTCTATCGCCTTTACAATCCCGTTCATAAATCGTCATCATTTCATCATGCTCTGAAAATTTTGTTTCCACTTTCGTGAGAATTCAACTTCCACTCATGGTACTGATATAATTTATTAATTAGCATTGCTCTCAATTAGCAGTGGGAACAAATGCATATCCTCCTCATTACAAAGAGGCATTGGCTTCTTGTACAATCCTGTTATTCCACACGACTAAAGTTTGTCAAACTCCTCTCACCGCAATCTATGAGACTTGCGTGGAATAATTACCCCGTTCC
>Ga0190358_1000177_pt1 | contig 22587 bp, 37 predicted proteins | sample 48721812_MG_FD_161666 | JGI IMG/M metagenome (GOLD analysis project Ga0190358, IMG submission 161666) | Hydrothermal vent microbial mat bacterial communities from Southern Trench, Guaymas Basin, Mexico - 4872-18-1-2_MG | ecosystem: Environmental > Aquatic > Marine > Hydrothermal vents >... | reverse complement strand
TTCGTAGAACTGAAACAATATAAACGAAAACAATAAGCCATTTTTGGCTTATTTTTTTTATTGTCAAAAAAGAAAAGGAGGAAAAAATGAGAAATAAAACAAAAGTGTATAAAACAAAACCAAAAACGAAAGGATGGATGTTATCTGATGGAGCAAGAAACCTTGCACAAGCAAAATGGATGGTAAAAGCAACACCAAAGAATATGGATGTAAGAATTGTTTCTGCAAAAAAAGATAAAAGAGAAAAACTGTTTTTATATCATATATATACAAAAGTTAAGAGGTAAAACAAATGCCAAAAAAACTGGATAGATGCGTAAGAAAAGTAAAAAAATCTCTGAAAAAGAGGCATAAAAAAGGAAATGCTTGGGCAATATGCAAAGCTTCCTTAAAAAAGAAAAGGAGGAAAAAGAAATGAAAATAACTAAAAGAAGTTCAAAAAGTTTGAAATTGGATAGAGCAAAGCGTTCAAAACAAAATTGGGAGCGTGGTAGAGGGGCTAAAAGAAAAGGTAATCCACGATACAAACCAGTCGTGCGTAATGGAAGAAAAGTGTATGTTTTGAGGAAAAAATAAAAATGGTTATAACTATAAAAAAAATGAAACAGCCAGTAAATTCAAGTTATGGGAAGAAAGGATTTACTTTTTATAGAGTAAAACGAGATGGAGAATATTTAAATGATTTCAAAACAAAGGCACAGGCAGTAAGATATGTAAAAAGATTGAGGAAAAAGTAATAATCCGATGAAAATAATAAATAAGCTTGTTAAAAATTATGAAAAAAAGATGGAGCGAAAAGGAAGAGAACCATATCTTCTTACATATGAAAGTCATATGACTGGAAATGTTAAACGAAAGAAAGTTTGGTATCCAAAAGGCCATGCTAAAAAAGTAAAAAACTGGGCTAAAACTGGGACTTATGGTGTAAGAGGACTTAAAAAACTTAAAAAATAAGAAAAAAAATTTTTATAAATAAGTAATTATACTTATTTTTAAGGAGAAGGGAAAATATTTGTTTTCTTTTAATAGGTCATCACCCGTCCGTTCTTTTCCCTTCTCCTTTCACCTCCTTAATTAACTACCTTTGAGTTTTACTAAATCTTTATATTAATGTATTTTTTCTTGTATTGTGGCAGGAAAAAAATTTTAGTTGAGCATTAGTTCCCATCTCTTTCTTTCTTTTTCCTGCCAAACGAGGTATAAAAATGGAAGATAAATTAGTCAATTATGACGAGGCAGTAAAAGAAATTGAAGAATACACAGAACAAATGTCTACACCTTTTTGGAAAGCAAACATAGGCGAACACAAAGTAAAACTTCTTTCTGAAATGAGATATTGGACTTACACAGATAAAGAAACTGAAAAAGAGGAAAAAAGAGCAAAAATAGATATAAAAGTGAATAATGAAAAGTTCGTATGGGCTATGGGTATTGGAAAAACAAACGCGAGTGCTTATGGTCAGTTATCTGCTCTTGGAAAAAAACACAACGGACTTTCTGGAAGAGAAGTAATTGTATATGTTAAAAACAAAGGAAAGAAAAATGATTATACAATTATTGATTCTGCTGAAAGCAAAAAGGCAGATGAAGAAACAAGTGAAAATCTAACTGAAATGAAAATTAGTGAATAAAAATGGCAGAAGATTTTGAGAATGAAGAAAATGATGAAGAACAAGAGGACGAGGATGAAGAGTAATTTTTGAAATTCTCTTTTTTTTATTTTTTTGTTATTTTAACCACATTATCATTAGTTTAAAATTAAAGTTTAATAACCTTTTAATTTAAAATATATTGAACCCGCTAAAAAACCTACATTTCTTATGGAAGATTTAATTTAAAGAGTGATTGTCTTATCAAAATCTATGGAATTTTTGGAACGATTTTTTAGTAATTACTGAAAAGTTTAAAATTAATATTAAATAAATCAAGATTTTTTAGTTAAGTATGAGTGAAAAAAATTCTGAAAAAATAATAAATGAATTTGCTAAAAAGAAAATAAACAAAAAATTTGGAAAGAAAATATATGAAATTGATGAAGAACTAATCAAAGAATATCTTTCAAAAGACAAGAAAGAACAAGAGGAAATTTCTGAAAAATCTGACAAATTAGTTTATGAATGGACTAACCAGAAAAGATTTGATGATTTGTTGAATGAAGACCAAAATGAATTCAAGGGATTTTATTCATTAAAAGAACTAATGAATTTAAATCTGAAAAACAGAAAATGGTTTGTTGATAAAATTGTTCCAGAAAAATCTATTGTGTTTTTCGGAGGCACATCTGGTTCTTATAAAACATGGATTGCAATGAATCTTGCTATGAGTATTGCTTCTGGAACTAAATTTTTAAATGAATTTGAGACAATAAAAAGTAATGTTCTGTATATTGATGAAGAAAATGGAGAATTAACTTTATATGAACGAACAAAATTAATTCAAAATGGCGGAGATTTTCCAGAAGATTCTTTTGAAAATATTTCTTTATCTGTATTTCAAAATTTTCATTTAGATAATCCTTCCTGTGTTAAAAAATTAAATGAATTAATTGAAAAAAGTAATCCTTCACTTATTATTTTTGATTCAATGGTTCGGTGTATGGAAGGAGATGAAAACAAAGCAGAAGAAGTAAGACGAGTTTTTGAAAATTTAAAAAAAATTCTTCAAACAGGATTATCTATATTAATTTTACATCACACAACCAAAGGCGGAAAAGGATTAAATGCTTTAAGAGGTTCAGGGGATTTTGCCGCTTTTTCAGATGTTGTTTTGATGTTTGAACCGCAAATAAATGGGGAAATATTAGTTACTATTGATAAGCACAGGCATTTGGATAATTCTAAATTTAATAAATTTGGAATTAAAATAACTTCACTTGATAAAGATGCAACAACATTACCTAATTGGAATGGCAGTATTTATTTTGAATACAAGCCAGTTGAAGATATTGATATTGTTCAGGCATGTATTTCTGCTATTATGGATTATATTGAAGATAATGATTTGGAAACTTTCAGAACAGGCGAACTTCAAAGAGAACTAGAAAAAAGAGGACATAAGAGAAATTCATTTTATAGTGCTATAGATTATTTAATTAAAAGAAAAATAATCAAAAAAATTCGGAGAGGTGTTTATTCAGTTGAAAATGCAGAATATTTTGAAGGAGAATTCAAAATTAAAAATGAGTAAAAAAATTTTGGGAATTAACACAAAATTTATAAAACTATTGATTAAATATCTTCAATTATCACTTAAAAGGAATAACTTATATAATAGAGTATACATTTTTTATAAAGTTTTCGTTTTGGATATTTTTAACACTAATAAATTAACTAAAAAAACTAATATTTCAAAAACAAATAACAGAAGCTTAGTTTATAATAAACTAACTCTTAGTAATTTATGGTCGGCGATATTTAGATATATAGGGATAAATAAACTAACTTTTAGAGTTAGTTTATTTATCTTATATATATATAGTAAACTACTAACTTATTTTAGTCCGCAGTATAGTGAAAAAACGCATTTTGGCAAAAAATGGCGTAAACTAACTTTTATAGCAGTACTCCCCCAAAGAGTAGTAACAGAGGTGAAAATGTGTTAAAATGTAAAAATTCTAAAACAAATAAATTTTATATTTCATATTTAAACAAATTTAGAAATTTAATTTTAGAGAACAAAAATAATTTAATTTGTCCAGTTTGTAATGAGCAGGTTTTTTTTGTTGATTCTATTATAAAAATAAAACATTTTAGACATCACCCAGAAAGTTCTTGTAAATATAGTGTGGGCGAAACAGAAGCTCATCTTTCAGGAAAATTAAAATTAATTAAATTGTTTGGATTATCTCCTGAAAAAAATCTTGAAGTTTATTTAGGATTTGCCCGTCCAGATATTTATTTTGAAGTAAATAATAAAAAATGTGCTGTTGAGTTTCAGAATAGCAGAATATCAGCAGAAGAAATTATTCAGCGGACTAAAAGATATAATGAGCATGATGTTTATGTATTGTGGATTCTTTCGGAAAATATGTTTTCAATGGAAGGAGATGATGAATATCGAATAGTTAAATTAAATCACTGTATAAAATATTTACATGCTTTGTATTTTGGCAGAATTTATGTTTTAGAGAATAATGAAAGAGTTGTTCCTTATCATTTTAAATATATTAATAAAAAAACAAGGTATATTTTAAAAGGAAAACCTATTATTAATTTCACTTCTTTTTATATAAAAACAAATGAATGGTACAATAATCTAAAAATTTTTACATTTAAAGATAAAATTTTTTGGGATATATTGACATGGCAATAAAAAATTTTTCAAATTTGGAACGGATTGAGATAGAAACTAGATTAGACGCTTTGGAAAAAGCGTTTAAGGAATTAATTCAGGAATTGCAGTCGCAGAATTTAATTGTGAAAAGAAATAAAGAAGGGAAAATAAAAAATGCATCAATTTGTTGAAAAAATAAGAGAAGATTTGGAAGAAATTCCTTTGCCAAAGCAAAGATATGTCATAGAAAAAGAAGGAATTTTTTTTTCATTATGGGCTGATTCAAAAAAAGAAGCAAAAGAAATATTGGAAAAGGAATTGAAAAAATGGGGATTGCCGAAGTAATTGAATTTTTAAAGAAAAATCCAAATAAAGAATTTACTACTACGGACATTTCTAAAAATATAAATTCTTCACGAACGAGAATTTTAAATGCAGTAATTAGAATAAAAAAACACCTTAATTTATATCCAAATCTAACATGTAGGTATATTTATGTTAAAGTTCGTAGAAAAACCTCAAACGGATTTAAATGGTGCATAGAAAAGAGATATCTGTATTCATGGATTAAAGATAAGGAGAGAAAAACGAAAGGTTTATAAATAGTAGTAGTAATAATAATAAGGTGAAAAAATGAGAACTAAAATTGATAACTTAAATCCAAAAGAAATTAAGCGAATTACTCATAATTTGCTTTGCCGAGACTTAGGTATAAAAACGCTGAAATTCAAAAAACCTAAATTATCTATTTGGAAAGAATTAGGAGTAAAAGTGTTAAAATGACATGGTCAGAAACCATAAAATTTGCTGATGAAATGCGGAAAAATCCAAAACTGCGGAAAGCGGTTATGGAAGTTTTAGACAGGTATGATTGAAAATGAAATGTTCAAAATGTGGATATGAGTGGGAAAGCAGAGTTGAAAATCCAAAAGCTTGCCCAAGATGTAAACAAAGATTGGATTGGAAAAAAACTAAAAATGAAAAATAAAGTAAGAATTGCAAAAGAAATACTTGTTAATTATTTAGAAAATCAAAAAGAGCCGGAAGATAGCAATAGGTATTTTGCAGAAGAGGAATATTGGTCTGCATTTAATGAAGCTATGAATATTGCTATTGAAGAAGTTGAAGAAGTTTTGGGTAGGATTGAACATGATGTTGAATTTAAAAGAGGCGATAAGAAATGACGAATTGGACAATCGGTTTATATGGTTCAAAAGTTATGATTGTTGAACTTTCAATTTTAGCTTTTGCAATAATTCTTATTTTAATAACTTGTTTTAATTGGCATAATAAAAGGAGATTAAAAAATAATGGGAAGTAGAGAATATTGTGAAAAGTGTGGTTACTTTTTTATTATAGGACAAGAAAGTGAGGAATGTCCACACGATTTAATTGAGAATGTTAAAGAACCTGAACAAAAGGAAAAAAGGGAAGAAACGAAACTAAATGAAAAAGAATATAATGAATTTAAAGCTGAAGAAATTAAAAATCTTGAAGAAATGACTAAATTAAAAACGATTGAAGATATTGAAAAAGAAATATTGGATATTGATGAAATACCAGATTTCCTTATAAACGCAATTAGACAAGAAGCTATCAAACATTATAAACACTATTCTAGAAGGAATTATATAAATGTGGCGTTGTGGATTAAGATGTTCTTCAACCTAACAGAGGAGGATTTGAAAAATGGATAAATATAAAACAATGCGAGTTATATCAAAAGCATTTGAAGGAATACATGAATTAAGAGGACATAACGGATGTATAACAATGTCTGATGTGCTTATTTTTTTAGTTAAGTTTTATAATGAAGGAAAACTCAAACAAAAAAAGGAGTTGAACAAATGAATAAAGAAAAGCTATATGAAAATTACTGGAAAGAAAGAAATAAAAAAGAACCAAACAGAATAATAAAAGCAGGAAAAAGCTTTTCTCTTTTTAATTCAGATGAGATTCCATTAATTAAAGATGTAATGATTTGGTCTTATGAAGAAGGAGCAAAAGCTGAAAGAGATTGGTGGCTTCAGAAATTAGAATTAATGAGAACAACAACCTATCCAGAAGACATATTTACAAGACCAACAAAAGAGCAGTACAACGAGCTTGATAAAATACTTGAGAAATTAGGAACTTCAATCGATGCTTATTCAGGAGATTTAATGCGAAGAAGTATTAGAGTCGTTATTGAAAATATGAAAAAAGAACTTAAACAAAAGCATCTAAAGAAAATTGAGGAGTTGAAGAAATGATTAATTTAGGATTATTCATAGTAACTGCACTTTTTTTATTTATATTAACTCTTGTTGATTTTAAATATAAAAAAATTCCTTCAATAGTTACAACTTCTTATTTATTAGGATTAGCTATTTTGTTTCCAGAACAAATTACATATTCAATAATAATGGCTTTGTTTGGATTATTTTTGTATGAAGCTGGTGATGGAGGAATTGGTGGAATTGCAGATATTAAAGCTCTTGCAATTTTAGGATTTTTTATTCCTTCTTCAATATATATTCTTTTAATGATAGGTTTAATAATGATTATTGGAATAATGTATAAGATTTTCAGTAAATATGTGTTAAAATACAAATACGAAACTCCATATATGATTGTCTTTTTATTAACTTTTCTGATTTTTCAAATTTTAGTTTAAAAGATTTTCTAAATCTTTTTAAAATCCTTTTTCTTTTAAATATATAGAATGATTTGTAAATGGTGTGAAAGTGAAATACTTCCAAGAGAACATAAAGTAAAAGTTTCATTTTTGTTGAATGAAAAAATAATTGCTGAATCAACATTTCATTTTAATTGTTATAAATTATTTATAAAACCAGAAAATTTTAATAAATTAATAACGGAGGATAAAAATGCAATTAAGTCCGATTCTTGAAGTGCAAGAAACAAAATTGCTTCACCAATTAAAACAAAATTGGTATTTAAACAAAATATATGAAAAAGCAATTTTTGTATTGGGATTTTTTAGCTTAATTGCGTGGATTGTTTTTGCATTATTTAAGATATTATAATGGGATTTGACATTTTCGGAATATTTAGAGGGATGGGTTCTTCATTAAGCGGATTTGTAGTCCCTTTTTTGCTTATTCTGTTTTTAGGAGCAATAATTGGAGCAGGATTTGCTTTTTTATATTATATTAAAATTTATAACTTAAAAGCAAGTATTTTCACAAATATCAGAGGAAGAACAGTAAAACTTATGGATTCTCCTATGCGAAAAATTGCAGTTAACAAATCAGGAGATAAAATTTGGTTTATAAAGAAAATGAAAAGATTTATTCTTCCTTCTAGTATTCCTATGGGGCGGAGAGAATACTGGTTTTTTTTAAGAGAAGATGACGAACTTATTCCTATTGGATTGGAAAATGTTGACAAAAAAATGAAAGAAATGGGTGTTTTTTATGTGGATTCTGATGTTCGCATGGCAAGAACAAATATTCATAAATATGTTGAATCTGTTTATAAGAAAAAAGGATTTTGGCAAAAATACGGACAAACCATTTCCTTTGCTTTGTTTGCTGTTTTGGTTACTGTTTGTTTAATAGTTTTGTTCATTAAATTAACTGATGTAGTTGCTCAAATAGGAAATGTTGCGAAAGAAACTTCAAGAATTTATGAATCAGTATGGGGAACAGCTGGAAATGGGATTCCGCTTCCTTCAACACCAATAAATGTTTCACAATCTGGGTTAGTGCCTGTGTAACGAAATAAAATGGGATTATTTGCGACAGTAATAAGTGGAATTTTTTTGTTATTTTTATTTATTTTATTTCTTGTAGGAATTTTGTTTTTAATTTATGTTATCTTTGGTAGTAAAATTGATTTATTTCTTATTAAATTTTTGTTTAAGAAGCAGGAATATGATAAAATAACAAATGATATTGTTTCAAACAACAATATCTTTTATCAAAGCATCATAGTTAATTTATACAAATTAACAAAAAATCCGCTTCAAAGAATTGCTTTAACTCTTTTTTTGAAACGGAATTTAAAAAATAAAAAGTTGGTGAAACAAAATGAGTAAAGAAAAGAAAATAAAACCAGATATTAATAAATTAAGACAAAAAATAAGAGAAGAATTGTCAGACGAAGAGTTACCAGAAGAATTGAAAAAAGAATATGATGATGAAGACGAAGATACAGATGAAGAAGAAGAGCAAGATGATGATGAAGACGAAGAAGATGAAGATGATGACTCTGATGATGAAGAAGATGATGATTTTGAGCTTAAAAAAGAGAACGAACGAACGAACAAACAGAAAAAAGATAATAAAAAAGAAGTGCAACAAGCAATAATGCAACAAATAACTGCTATGAGAGATATTGCTGTTTTTAGAAGAGAAATGGTTATTGCTTTGAACAATATTAATGAAACTCTTGAAAATATAAACAAAACTCTGAAAAATAGGTGATAAAAATGAAAGATATTATAAAACTGAATGATGTTGTTTTCGTGAGAAATGGGATTAATTGGAAAGTTTATTCTTTTTCTGAATTTTGTTTATTTGGAAAAGAAGATTTCGTTAGAATAGGGAATCTTAGATTACATAATAATAAATATGAATTTTTTCCTAGAAATGATATAATTGGTATTCGTCTAATGAGTATAGATGAAAATTCTATGAAAACAATTAGTTCATTTATTGAAAGCCAGAACAAGAAATTGAAATATTTAGGAGAGTAAAAAGTTCGTTTAACATATATTAAACGAACTTTTATAAAAATGACAAAACAAATTAAATTCTTAATTTTTGCGTGTATTTTGGTATGTGTTCTTTTTTTAATTATGATATTCCTCCTTTATTCAAGAAGTGAACAATTACTCAAAAATCCGTTACAATATTGTGCAGATTATATTGGAGAAAAAAGTTTTTGTTCATGTTATAATTCAAAAGGAAATTATTATTATTTTTCAAATGATGAAGCATATAGTAGTCTTACTCCTATCTATTTTGATTTAGAAGATAGGGTATTTGAGTAAAATAGGTTAATCAAACACAGTTATTTTTTCAATATCTTTCAAAATCTTATTTATTTGTGGATGAACATATAATTCTGTGGTGGTTACAGAAGAATGGCCTAAATAGTGCATTAAATGATAAATATTTTCTTTTTTATTATAAATGTCTGTTGCTCTTGTGTGCCTTATCATGTGAGGATGAACATTCATTTTTGTAATTAGATTTCCTGCTTCAAAAGCATAGCTTATTTGTCGTGGTGTTAAATCAAAAACATATTCTTCTTTTTCTGGAAATTTATCCAATCCTTTTATTGCTAACATTTGTTTTAAATTAAACATTACTTCACGAGGAATTATTATTTTTCTATCACGATTTCCTTTTCCATGAATAGTTAAAATACAAGATTTATCTTCATTAAAATTATAATTATTCAGTTCAAAATCTTTCCATTTTATTTGTGCGACTTCTTCTCTTCTTAAAGCTCCATAATACATAATGTCAAACATAACACCATATTCATATTTGTATAGGTATAATGTTTTTCTATATGCTTTCCTTTCATTATGTGAAAGAACTTTTCGTATTATCTTTTTCTTTCTTCCTGTTACTTTTGGAACAGGATATTTTCGTCCATAGAATTCAAAATAATTATTCAAGAACGCTCTGCAAACACCATTATTATATTTAGAAAGAAGTTTTCGTAAACTTCTTTTTGGGTTTTTCCAGAAATGTTTTAATTTAATCTTGCTATAATAATATAAATAATCTTTAATGGTCTTTGGTGATAGGTTTTTTAGTTGTAGATATTCTATAAACTCATCAATTTCCTGTTTTCTCGTGGCCATTATAATATTTTATTAAAAAACCAACCTTTAAAAAATCTTCGGAACTAATACTAATTAATCCCGAGCAATTTTACCCAACTTCGTCCTCGTATAGCGAAAATGACACCCTTTTTTGTCCTTTATTTTGAATAGGTATTCATAATGAATCGCTTATTATGAATAGGTATTCATAATGAATAGTCTATTTATAGACTATTTATAGACTATTTATAGACTATTTTGAATAGGTATTCATAATGAATAGTCTATTTATAGACTATTTATAGACTATTTATAGACTATTTATAGACTATTTTGAATAGGTATTCATAATGAATAGTCTATTTATAGACTATTTATAGACTATTTTGAATAGGTATTCATAATGAATAGTCTATTTATAGACTATTTATAGACTATTAATTGTGCTTTGTCTATTATATGAATAGAAATTCATATAAGAAAATTTATAAAGAATAATTATTTACATAGTATAAATGAAAGAGAAAAAGAAACCAGACAATTTAGAATATGATGTTTGGAATATATCCAAACAATTCACTATAGAAAAAATATTGAGGTTTATGGTTTGGTTTGATGTTTATGAATTAATGGCTAGGTTTGGAAGTCAGGTTTCTTCTGATGAAGTTCCAGAAGAAGCAGTTCCTTTTAAAAGAAAAGAGGGAATTCACAGATGTATAAATTCTCTTTATTTTCTTATTTCAAATTCAAAAGTAGTCATTCCGCAAAAAAGAATGAAATTATACAAAGAAGAAATTGATTTTATTAATAAATATATATCTAAAACCTATTCAATAAAATATGATTTTATTTTAAAAAAACAAAATATAATTATTCATGAAAAGAAATTTGATTTGCTTTTAAAATATGCAAGACGATTATATGAATTAATACTTACTGAACTGAAAAAATCAGGTGTTCTTGCTTGGCAAAAAGATAACTTTAATATGGATGCTATTTTTGAAGATTTTGTTAAAAAGGCATAACTATGGTAAAATATAGCTGGAAATTAAAAAAACTTTGTGATATGCTTTCTCAAAAAATTAAAAATGATTATGACGCAATTGTGGTTATTGATGGACATACAGGAATTGGAAAATCCACATTAGCGATTCAAATAGCAAGACGAGTTAAGACAGGAGAATTCTTTCATATAAAAAAAGATTTGGTGTATTCGCAAGAGGAATTTTTATCTCAAATGAGAAAAAAATCTTATGGAAAAATAATTGCTGATGAAATGATTAATGTTGGTTTTGCACGAGATTGGTATAATAAAAAACAAAAAGACATTATTAAAACTTTGAATATGAATCGTGACCATAATAATTTAATTATTTTGTGTGTTCCGAATTTCGCTGATTTGGATAAAAAAATAATTAATATGTGCAGAATGAGATTGACTGTTGTTGAAAGAGGAATTGCTATTGTTCAGTTAAAAAACCAATCACTATATTCCGCAGATAAATGGGATATGCTTGTTAATTCAAAAATAGAAAGAGAAATTCTCAATAAGAAAAAAAGATTTAATCCACATGATTATACTAAATTAACAACATTTGCAGGATTTGTTAAATTTAAGGATTTGCCACCTACAATAAAAGCAGAATATAGAAAAATTAAGGAAGAAAAAAGAGCGAAACTGATTAGTGAAATTGAAAGGTTAAAAGAAAAAAAGAAAGAGCCGTATTTAAGAATTGAAGAAGCATTACTAAAAGGAGAAGTCTACAATAAGCAAGACATGATTCGTTTGTGTAATATTTTGGGATTGGAATATCAAAAAACTTATGACAAAATAAGAAGGAAATGGAAAAAACAAGATATTAAAGAAACTCCACGAGAATTTTTTGTTGATAGAATTGTTAAAACCGAAAAGCAAAAAATTCTGGAAGAAAAAGAATCATTAAAATCAAAAATGAAAATAGATTACGCAGAAGAGATTAGAAAAGCAAGAGAAAGAGCGAAAAAAAGATTGTAATTTAGATATTCTTAAAAAGAATAAATGTATACAGTGTATACATGGCAAAACTTTCTGAACAATTACAGGAAGTTTCTGTTAGTATTAATAAGCCGACAAGAACTGAAAGAAAGTTAGCAGAAACAAAAACAGCAGAACAAAAAAAACAATATTTGGCTGAAAGAGAAAAAGTTTCTAAAATGAATTATTCTGAATATATTGAATATTACAAAACACTTCCTTCTTGGTTAAAAAATGTATTTCCTACTCCTTCTGAAATTGAAAAACAACGAAAAGAACAGATTGAAAAAGAAACTGAAAAAGTTGAAGAAAAAATAAAAGAATATGAAAAAGCTAAACAAAGATGGGAACAAAAAGAAAGATTAGCAAGAGAAAGAAATTTAAAAGATGAATATATTGAAAGAACAGAAGTTATGCAGAATTATTATCAAGAATTAATTCAAGATTTTAAAACAAAAGCGAGAGATTATGTTTCAAAAGGATATACTGCTAAAAGCGTTATTTCTTATTTTAAAAAAGAACCTTATTACGAAAAACAAAAGAAATTAGGTTATGTTGAAGAAGGATATAAAATTGAAAAAGGAGAATTAATTCCATTTAAACCTATAACAGAGAAACAATATTCGCCTGAAAAAGAAGCAAGACTTATTACAATAGAATCAGACAAAGGAAGAAAGCAATACATAAAACAGGAAGGAAAAATTTATCCTCTTGAAGAACCACTCTACAAAGAACTTCCAAAAGGAACAGAAATAAAATCAATAAAATCAAAAGGAAGTGTAGAAAAACCCTTATTTGAAATTAAAACAGAACATTATGAAGAAGCTTATCCTATTCATTCTAAAAAAAGTGTTTGGGAAACAACAACAGGTAAGGGAGAATTCATAAAGGAAACTCCTGATGTGTATATTTCAAAAGGAGTATATAAACAAACAAAAGATTATTTTGGAAAACCAATTTATTATACAAAAACAGGGGAAGCAAGATTTGTTGAAGGTAAAACAAAAAAAGAACAAAGAGAAGATATTGAAAAAAATATTTATGTTGGCGGATTTGAAAATATTCCATTAAAAGAACTCAAACAAATTGCTCCTATTGAATATGCAAAACTTATAAGCGGATATGGATTTGGCTCTGCTGAATTAAATATAGCAAAAGAGGAATTTATGAAAATTACTTTACCCTCTGATATTGAAAAACTTCCAAAAAGAACACAGGAAGAACTTATCGCTGATGCTGAAAGAACTTTTATAAAATTGTATGAGGGTAAAGAAAGTGATGTTTTACCTATCCGAAGTCTTCCGCTTGTTTCTGACATTTTTTCAGCAATTTCTCCAACAGAAAAAGAAAAAATTGAATATATTTCTTTTTTTAAAGAAAAAGGAAGAGGATATAAGGGAATTGGGGAATATTCTTTATTAGTAGGAGCTAGAACTATTGAAAATTTTGGAGAATTTATTTCATCTCTTGCAAAACCAGTTTCAAAAGTAGTAGGAACCTATGGGATAGTTGGAGTTTCATTATTAAAAGGAAAAGGACTAAAAGAATCATTTTCTATTGCAAAACAAATGAAGGAAGAAGGAGATATTAATAAAAGTGTTATGAAATATTATGAAAAATATATTTCACCTATACGAAAAGGGTATAGAAAACGAAGATATTACGAATTAAAATCATTATATAAATCAGAAGATGAATTTTTAAGGGCATATAAATCTCCAGCGGTTAGTATTGGAGCATCTGCACTTGAAGCAAGTATTACATTATATTACGGAACAAAAGCATTATATGGTGGATTAAAAGGAACAACCATTTATTTTAAAAAATATGGAAAATATGGATTGAAACCATCTGTTATTTTCAGAAAAAAAACTCCTTATGTTAGTAAAGTAAAACCTATGGATTTATTAAAATGGCGTTCTGAAAATGTCGGAAATATTATTGAAGTAGAAAGATTTGCTTCTGTTGATGATATTACAAAAGGAATAACGAGCATAGAATATGCATCTGTTCCAAAATATTATAGTAAAAGTGTTTCAAAATTATCTTTACAACCTTATTATGTTGAAGAAACATGGAAAGTATTTAATCCGAAAACTTCAAAATGGTTAAGTATTAAAAAACCAAAAGCAATAACTTCTGAAATATTTAGTTCAGGTGGATATGCTAAACAAATAATAACAACAGGACGATATGTTCCAGAATATCGTTTTGGGAATATCAAATGGAATAAAATTCTTGAAAAAGAGTATAAATTTTTAGATATTACACGGAGCACTCTTGGAGTTACTAAATCAAATATTTATTTTGAAAAATCAGTATATAAAAATATTTTTAGTGAAAAAGATATTAGCAAAGGAATAATTTCTACAGAATATATCTCAACAAAGCCAAAAGGAATAGTTGAATTTAGCAGAAAAATACCTTCTGGAAGAGTTGCGGAAAGTTATAATATTAAAGCAGAAATATATAAGTCACTATCATCTGAAAAAGAATTAAAGAAATTTTCAAATCTTATTTTAAGAAAAAAGTATCTTCCTGAAAGGACCTCATATATTCTTCCGAAACAAGAATATCTTAATCTTGTTAAACCATCTTATATTAAAATAAAATCTCCATTATTTAAAGGAAAAATGGAAACTTACAAATTTATAGGTGTTTCTGATGTTAATATAGGGTATTTTGATATAAGTCAAAAAAATATTTTATTTAAAGCTCAAAAAATTCCTGTTGAATTAAAAGGAGAAATATTATATAGTAGATTTAAACCAACAAAAATTAATTCTGATTTTGATTTTATTAAAAAATATTCAGAAAAAACCTTTTCTCCAAAAAACATAATTTCAAAAATACAAAAAAGTTCAAAGATAGATATTACAAAACCTATACAAAAAAGTTCAAAATTAAAAGAATTACAAAAAGGTTCAAAATCAGAAAAAGCTATAAGTGGTTTAACTACTAAGATTTATTCACAAATGAGTCATGCAGAAACAGGAATAACAAATGTTATTTCAAAAATAACTCCTCAAATTCAAGAAACAAGAGCAACAACAAAAATCATTAATAAACTTCTTCCAGCATATATATTGGCTGAAAAAGAACTATTTGGTTTAAAAAATATAGAAAAAAACATATATAGTTCTTTAACTGAAAGCGAAGATTTTTCTTTAATTCAAAAACAAATTAACAAATACATACAAAAATCAGCATCAAAAACAAAAACAAAAACTTCCTCAAAAACAAAAATGAGGCCATTATCTTTTCCAAAAATAATTCCGACAGTTTTTCCTTCATTAACAAGGATTGATGAAACAAAAGTAAATGTTCCAGTTGGTTTTTATTTTAGAAAAAAACCAATATATGAAACTAAATCAAAACAGAAGAAAAAGAAATACGCAGAATTATTATCTTATTCTCCAACATTAACAGGAATTATTGTTACACCTAAACCTGTTCAAATAAAAGAAGCAGATGTTGAAAAATTATTAAAAAAGATACAAACAGGCATAGAGATAAGAACACCAGTAAAAGTGATTTAAAATGGAAATTCCAAATGAAATAATTGAAAGATACAAAAAAGCAGGATACACAAAAAAGCAAATAGAAGAAGCATATCTTAACGCATTAAAACAAAAAGAAAGAGAGGAAATTATAAGTGAATTTAGTGATTCTAAAACAACTATTAATGAAAATGAATTATCTAGCTCTGCATTTGAATCAACACAATCAGAAGATTTAATAAAATTCCAGTTAGAATTAAATTCAATTCTTGAAAAAATTGAACACATGTTACGGGGAGATGTTATCACTTTCAAAAACGGAAATAGATATTACATGAAAGATAAAACTAAAAAAATGTCGTTACTTAATGAATATGGTGTTCAGCTTGTTATGAATATTTTGACAAACTATCTAAACAGAAATACCATTTTGGCAAATTTAAAAGAAGATGAAATTTATCAATCTATTGAAAATTTTGGAAAGGAATTAGCTGATTTATTCTATATGAAATATGAACAAATGGGGCTTGATACTGCTCAAAAAAGACAAACATTTACTATGATGATAACTGAACTTGTAGATATAGTAAGATTAGCTTATTCAAGAGCCAAAAATGGATTAGAAAGAATAAGTTTGCGTGAGGCAAGACAGGTTACGCAGTCACAACAATTACTTCCAGAAGGATATATATATCCTGCTTCAAAAAACAAAAGGTTACTTCATCCGCAAAGTTGGTTTGGAGGTCATTAATTGAAAAATAAAAAAATATTTGTGAGCATAATCAGCATATTATTTTTATTTAGCATAATTAGTCCAGTTTTTGCACAGCCGTCTACAAATATTCAAATTTCCACAACAGAATTTGATTTTCAAATATTTTATCCAATTATTGAATATTATAAAGAAGCAAGTGAAGTGCATTTGAATTTTGCAGTTTTAAATGAAAGTCATGCTTTGCTCACAAATGAAACCACAACATGTAATTTATGGGTAAATTATAGAAATGGAACAGAGTTAGTTTCTAATCAAGAATTAAACTTTTCAAATAATTATTTTCAATATACTATGAATGAAACTCAAACAAGAGCAAGAGGGACATATAGTTACTTTATTTATTGTAATGATTCTGTAAATGGTGGAGGATTAGTTAGTTTTTTTAAAATAAACGGAAATGGAGAAGAAATAAATAGCGAAATTATATCTATTTATATTGTATTAATGGGTTTTTTATTTATAGTTCTTGGATTTTGTGTTCTTGGAGCAATTAATTACTCTGGAATTCTTGGAAAGTTTGCCTTTATTGTGTTAGGTTGGTTTGCTCTTGTTTCATTTGTCACTACATTTTGGATTTTCTTGGATTCATATTTAATAAACTTTATATTTTTCGCAAATATTTTTAAAATGTTTACTTATATCTTATGGGGTTTAACTCCTATTTTTGTAATACTATGTGTTGTATTTATTTTCCTTTATGCTTTATCTTCCAGAGCATTTTATGATTTAGTAAATAGCGGTCTTGATGTTAAAGATATATTAGATAGAGAAGGAAATGCATTTTTTAGATGGTTTTGGAGGCACAAATGAAAAGAATTCCATGTCAAATAAGTGAAGAATTCAAAAACGCATTATTAGAAATACAAGCAGAATTATTAAAACAGGGAAAAAAAATTTCAGAAACAGAACTAACAAAATTAATAATAAACACAGAACATTTTCAGGATGTTAAAAAAGATATATTGAAAAAAGAAGTTAAGGAATTATTGAAAATGGATAGGAGGGCTTGGTAATGAACATATCAGATATTTTTATAGTAATTATTATTTCATTTATAACTGTAATTATTGCAGGATTCTTTATTTTCATTCAGTCAGAAGTTGGGACTGAAATGGAAAACGCTTTTGAAGAATTAACAGCTTCAAATGAAAGAGGAATAAATTATTCAGAAAGTTATGAAGTTGGTTTTGCACAAACAGAACCAGCATACAATACTCTTAATTGGCTTACAGGATTTATGCTTGTCGGATACGCTCTTACTATTTTAATAAGTGCATATATGGTAAATACAAAACCAATATTTTTTGTTGTGTTTTTCTTCACAACAGCAATTTCAATTATTTTCGCAGTAGTAATTTCAAATACTTATTTTGAAATAACTACAAATACTACTCTTGCTTCTGCGTTTACTGGAATGACAGGAGCAAATTACATTTTACAATTCCTTCCATTATGGGTTGCAGGAATAGGAATTATTGGAATGATAATAATGTTTGCGAGGTTTAGAAAACATGAAGAAGTTTATTAATTTAAAACTCTTTTTGGTAATCGGAATTTTATTAATAGTCATACCAAGTATTACTTATGCTTTTGATTGGGATAATGTCAAATCTTATGATAAACTAACAAATACAATTACAATAAAAGATAGTATTTTAGGAATTCCAACAACAAAAGTTTCAGAATACACTTTAATTGAAAATACAGACCAGTGCTTGATTGATTGTGATGCAGTTGGAAAAGCTATTCTTTATGAAGACAAAACAAAACTATTTTCAGATATTAAATTTAAAGACAAACGAGAGAATTTAATAAATGTTCTTTATAATATTTATTTGCAGTCAGAAGATTGTGTGAATGAAATTAGAGAAAATTATACATATTCTTGTTTAAATGTAACTAATAAAAATTTAACAACGAGTGAAGTATGTTCAAAAACTTGGGTTAACAATTATACAGAAGAAGTTTGCACTACTGATTGGAAGAAATATAAAGGAAATGAATTAAAAGCTGGAACATACATTTGGAAAATTGAAGGAAAAAAATATAAAGGACTTTCAATTGATTGGATTGCATTTGCACAAGGAGAAGACTTTACTGAATGGGCTTGGTGGAATTCAAACTGGATGTATAAACAAGAAGTTAAAATTACGGAAAATGAAGGAGATACCCTTTATAATTATCAGGTTAGATTAAATGTTTCTTATGATGGAAATATGTCTTCGGACTTTTCAGATTTACGGTTTTTAGATGACAGCGAAAGCACAGAGCTAGATTACTGGATTGAAGATTACACTCCATCGTCTTCTGCTTTGGTTTGGGTTGAATTTGATGAAATTCCTGCCAGTTCAACAACAACATTTTATATGTATTATAACAATTCTGGTGCAACAACAACTTCAAACGGATTCGATACGTTTATTTTCTTTGATGATTTTGAGATTCCAAATAATGATGTTAATGAAACATATTGGGAATTCCAAACTTCTGAGCCATCTAATTCTGTTTCAGATAGTAAATATATTAGCACAGATACAGCTTCAGACCAACAACTTTGTAGTTTAATAGATATTCCTTCACATACGTCAACACATTTTATAACTAATGCCTCTGGGTCTAGAGGTGGAGATTTCGGAATTTATTCTTATGATGGCAGTTATTCAACTGATTTTATAATGTTTCAAGATGACAGTGGAAATTTTATAGTATTTACAAGAGATGAAAGTGGAAACTCTGGAAACGTAGATTTTGCAATAACTGAAAACCAATATTCAAGAATTACAATAAAGAGAATCTCAGACAATAATCAAAGTTATTGTCAAGATGGCAACTGCTTAATAAATGAAACATATAATATTAATGCCGAAAAGATTTGTGCTAGGGATAAAGTTCAGTTTGATTCTATTTTTGTGTCTAACACAACTCAAAATGAGCCGACATATACTTTTGGTTCTATTTCATATTCTAATATTGAACCAACAATAGCTCTAAATATTCCAACAAACAATACAGCTTCAACAAACAATACTATAACTTTTAATTGTTCAGCAATAGATGATATAGAAGTTACAAATATTACTTTATATATTAATGAAAATGTTAATTATTCCAAAACATTTAGTTCTACTAATGATACTAGTATAAAAATTGATAGAACTTTAAATGAAGGTTCTTATAATTGGACTTGCAAAGCTTATGATAATTTAGATGCAGAAGGAACAACAGATACATGGTTTTTTAAAATAGACACACAATCTCCAACATACACATTATATTCTCCTTCACAAAATCAGCATAATATTACTGACACCTTGCCTATTAATATTGAATTAAATTATAGCGTAAGTGATTCTAATTTAGATTCTTGTTGGTATAACACAAGCGATAATTCATCAATAACAATTTTTACATGTAATACAAAAACAGCAGTTCCTTTTGAAACAGAAGGAAGAAAAACAATTTACTTCTTTGTAAATGATACGCTAGGACATGAAAATTCCAGTTCTGTTGATTTCAATATAACTTATCATAATTATTGGCAAGATTCAAATTATAATACTGCTATTGAAGGAAATTCAATAACATTTAATTTAACTGTAAATAAAACAAATATCCAAACAACAACGGCAAAACTCATTTTTAATAATACTATTTATTCTCCAACAATAACAATTCCTACAACAAATACTTATTATTTTGAAAGGACTATTTCAATTCCAGATAATTATGGAAATTCAACAGGAATAAATTATGACTGGTATTGGAATTATACTATTATAGATATTGTTTCAGAATATAATACTTCAAAAAATAATTTAAAAGTATATGATTTTGTAATTGGAAATTGCACAGATTATAATAATTTATTAGTTAATTTAAAAATATATGATGAAAATACAAATACTGAAATGGATATATCAAATAGGTCTATTTTGGTTGAAACTGAAACAAATCTTACAAAAGACAGCTTCTCTTATAAGTATTCAAATAGCTGGATTAATGAAACAAATGTTTCTATCTGTGTTCCAGATTATATGATTAATTCTTCTCAAAATTATGATTTATATTTCACTTCAAGCGTAGATGCTGATGATTATGCTATTGAAAGATTTTATTATGATGGACTTTTAATAAATGAATCTGTTTTGCCTACAACAATATATTTAAGAGATTTAGAATTAGCAGATTCTACCTCATTTTTATTTAGTTATACTAATGAAAATAATTTAATTCAAAAAGATGTTGTTGTAGAAGTTTTAAGAAAGTATATTGGAGATGGTGAATATAGAATTATTGAACGAGAAATTACAGATGAAAATGGAGAAGTCACGCTTCATTTAATTGAAGAAGATGCAATTTATAAATTCAAAATTTATGATAATGAAAATTTAATATTCACAAGTTTGGATTATAAAGCATATTGTCAAGCTCTTCCATGTTCTCTTTCATTAACAGAAACAGGAGAAATGACTGGATTTGATACTGATTTTTCAGAAATTGAAGGAACATATTCATGGAGTTCTTCTTCTATTTCAAGAGAAATAAATATAACTTTTAATTTAAATGAAGCAGGAACATTAAACCTTTCAGTAGTGGCTTTTAATAAAACAGATTCTTCAACAAGAATAATTAACACAGATAGTTTAACTGCAAGTTCTGGAACACTTTCAGTTTTCGTTCCCTATGCAGAAGGAAATGATACTTATTTTGCAACATTATATAAAATAAATGATAGCGGAGCATATTGGGTTGATTCAGAATATATTGATTTTCAGAACACTTTTGTAGAAAGAGCAGGGATGGACGGAATTGTATTAACAGGTCTTATTATATTATTAATGGGTTTAATTTCAATTAGTTCAGGAATTGGAGCAATAGTATTAATTATTGGAGTATTTCTTTTGCTCTCACAAATGGCGTTTATAAGCATAACAGGAGCAATTATTTTATTTGTAATAGCAGGAATTGTTATAACATTAAAAATAATGTGGGGTGTTAGAGGGTGAAATATAGTTTAATGGGCATATTTATAGGAATAATTTTAACTGCTTTATTTTCTGCAAGTTTTTTAGGAGGATTTATTTATTTAGCAAATGCAAATGATTTTTCTTCTTCTGACTTTATGGACGATAGTCTTGGAAATATAAGTAAAATAGAAGCAAATCTTATTATTTATGAAAATGCGTCAGAAGAATGGGAAGAATCTTCTCTTGGACAAGGTGTCAAAGAATATGATGTTGGAGAAGGTTTTGATTTATTAACTTCAACAAGTTCTATGTGGACTACTACAAAAACAACATTAACTTTAATAGTAAAAACAGTTCAAAATGTATTTAATATTCCTTCATATATTATTGGAATTTTCTTTGGAATTATGATAGTATTGGGAATATTGGCAAGTTGGAAAGTATGGAGGGCTGGATATTAATGGCTTATGAATATCCTACTGGAACAAACACAATAGGAAGCTTTACAGGATTATTACAATATATCAATTCAGTTACAAATGGCATGTTTATAACTATGATTTCTATTGCTTTATTTATTATATTATTAATAACATATTATAATGCAAGAAAAAGTTATGGAGAAGCTTTTGCAGTTTCAGGATTTATTACTTCAATAGTGGCTTTTTTCTTTGTTCTTGCAGACTTAATTCCAATTCCGTTTTTCGCAGGATTTATAGTTATAACAATAGTATCTGTCGGTTTCTTGTTTATGAACAATAGAAATTAAGGGAATTATTATAAACGCTCCTCTGCAGAGGGTTTTTTGTTACAAAAAGGGTAGGTTATAAGGTAAAAAAGGGTTATGAAACTCACTTTTTTTTGTTTTTTTCTAAAAAAACATAATCAATAAGTTTTGAAATAGGTGTTCTTGTAGTTTCTTGAAATAAACAGGTCAAATAAAATAAAGGTTCAAGTTCTTTGTCTTTTTTACAAAAAAGCATAAAATTTCTTTTTTGAAAATAAAAAAATTCAAAGATTACTTCTTTAAATAATTCTTCAAGAGTTTTTGGGATTTTAATAAAATTAGTAGAAGCTTCGGATAAAACAGTATATCTTTTTAATGCTTCATAAAATAAATTATGCAAATACTTGTTTTCTTTCCAATTTTTAATATTTCTTTCAATTACAGATAAAGTTTTTTTTGAGTGTTTTTGTTTTTTAGTATACTTTAAACAATATTTTAAGAACTCTTCAATTATAACTTCATAGTTTATTGAAAAGGTCTTATTTTC
>Ga0190358_1000176_pt1 | contig 22705 bp, 17 predicted proteins | sample 48721812_MG_FD_161666 | JGI IMG/M metagenome (GOLD analysis project Ga0190358, IMG submission 161666) | Hydrothermal vent microbial mat bacterial communities from Southern Trench, Guaymas Basin, Mexico - 4872-18-1-2_MG | ecosystem: Environmental > Aquatic > Marine > Hydrothermal vents >... | reverse complement strand
TACCTAATCACCCAAAAGTCTAATTTAAATCTTGAGTCAAAAAAACATTTTGATAATCAATTTGACTATGAATTGACTATGACAGGATCGGAAATAAAATGTTAAGATACTTTTGTACACCTACTTAACTCAGATATGTCCTTTGAGTTTTTTAAGATTGGTTATCCAATTTCTAGGTAACAACATTCATTCCTTGAGCATGATAGAAATTTCATTTTTATACATCCCAGCCCAATGCCATAAGGGTTGACAAAATAAATACGGGTTTGGGTTTTGTTGTAGTAGCTTTGTTTACAAGTATCTATTTAGTTTTTCAAAAAGAACATTCACCAAATTTTTGCAGGGGTGTAGTGAAACCCACCAAATCTAATTCCCATCCGTTAATCATCAACATAAATGTTATAATTTTTTACGTCATAAATAAATCATAATGCTCTTTTCTAGCACTTATAAATGGATATCGATATTTGTCATCAACTTTTTCAAATTCGGATTCAAAAAAATGGCTCAATACTTCTTCCTCTTGTAATTCTCGAATGATTTCATAGCCTTGTAGAATAATCTCTTCTCGTTCTCTGATTAATCTCTTACAATTTAAATTCAAAACTTCTATAGTATGTTCTACTCTCTTTTTATCACTTTCAGAATTATTTATATTCGATACAATCTCCCCAGTTATTTGATAAGAAAATAAAGAATTACACTCTTTTTCTGTAGGTTTTATAAATAAATTTTCATCATATCTATTTCTCCTTTTAAGTGGTGCATGACCGCAACTAACAGGATTATCATCAGTGTTTTTAAATAGACTTTCATTCTCAATACAAGATAAAGATAAATTGGTATATTCAAAAGTCAATTCTGGATTTTCTGTTTTTGATAAAATATGCTCAATATGAAAACCATATTTATCTAACTTGTTTTCACAATAGACACATAAATCATTTTGTAAAACGATTAATTTATCATGAATTTCTCGTTTTCCCTCCGTAGAAAAACTATTCCATGCATTTCTAGGGTTTTCAGGAATGCCTTTATCATTGGGATGATTTTTCCTGTTGTCTAATAGTCTAGGAGGATCAGCATGATTAAGTTCAATCATTTTTAGCTAGTGCCTTGTATTTATTAATAATCATATCAGCAATTTGTAACTGTTGATAACCAGAACCGTAAGCTTCTTCAAGCCGTTTTCTTAATTGTAAAACGTCTTTAGAATCAATATCTCCTTGTCTTACTTTTTCCAAATAGATATTAAGTAATCCAACCTCTTCTACCACTTCTTTTGGTGGCATCGAACTACTATCCATCAAATCTTCCAAAGCGACTACACTTCGCTTTCCATACGGATTTTGAAAAGGTTGTTTCATTGAACCATTTTCTAAGATAAAGATGTATTCTTTTTTGACGGTTGATAAAATTTGTGGACTATGCGTAGTCACAATAAACTGAGCATGAGGAAATGTTCGTGTTAAATCAGATAAAATTGTCTGTTGCCATTTAGGATGCAAATGCAAATCTAACTCATCAATCATAATTATAGCTGGAGAATGATTTCCAAGTTGAGGATTGGCTTCTGCCATACGACTTGATATATCCATTACCATCGCTAAAACAGTGCGATAACCATCACTCAATTGTTCTATTTGAAACTTTTTGATAGTGCCATCTTCTTGTTCCCAATCTATCATAAATAGCAATGGATTAATTTCGATTCTTGGATTTTTAAATTTTGGCAACATACTTTCAATAGCTTCTCTAACAGCTGTCAATTCATTTAATTTGTATGAAAAATCCTGTCTTTCTTGCTGCTTTCGCCTTTCTAGATTTTCCATTGTATCAAACCATTGAAAAAAACGATGAAAATTAGCATCACTTTTTAACACGCCATTTAACGCTTCAAACCGATTAAAAGATTTTTTGAAATGGCCTTTTCTGACAGGAGAATCAAAAACGGCTCTATTTGTACCATAATAGATAATTAAAGGCATTGTATATGGAATATCTTCATTTTCATTATCAATAATGGTATCAATAAAATGATGTAACTCTTTTAAGCCTGTCGCTTTAGGAATGAGTAAAGACGTTTTCTTTGTACTATCTCTTTTGTAAGTTCTATCCCATAAAACATTTTCAGTTGATTCAATCTCTATTCTCATAAAAGGTTCGAGTTTATTTTCAGAATTAATTCTTAAATCACTTTTTTTAAATGTAATTCCACTCACATTTGGGAATTTAGTCAGCATCGCGCCAAATCCAATGGCAATAGCATCTAAAATAGTCGTCTTTCCAGCACCATTATCAGCAATAATGACATTAATATCTTTATTGAAAGTGATGTTTAACTTATCAATTAGTCTAAAATGAGTGACTTTTAATTTTTTTATTTTATAAATTTGCATATCTGTTTAATTATAAAGGATGTTCTGAAAGAAGAACCCCGTAATAAGAAATACCATTTTAAAAAAAATGGTATTTCTGTACCTTTTAACATCAAAACATTGTTCTAATCGGTAGCCAAAACCTTCACTGATGAAATATCGGGTATAGGTTGCAACGATTTGTCGTGACGAATGGTCCGTAAAAGGGCAATCAGTTGTAGAATGAGAATAAGGCTAAAGGGAATCGCTCCGGCAATTGCCATCGCTTTCGCAACCGTCACAGAACCGGTAAATAGCGTCCCGGCAGTGATTATACTAATAATGATACCCCAAATTAATTTAAGTTTATTTGAAGGATTGAGATCGCCATTAGAAGTCATCATACTCACAACAAATGTGCCTGAATCAGCACTGGTGACTAGAAAAATAAAAATTAATAGTAGCGCAAGTATACTTAACACTTTTGAAAAGGGAAACCAGGTGAAAAGGGCAAACAGGGCTTTAGAAACATCTTCTTGCACTAAATCTGCCAAACCACCGCCGCCAAACATTTCGATATAAAGCGCACTGCCACCAAAAGCGGCAAACCATAATATAGAAAAAATGGTTGGTAGTAAAACTACCCCAATGGTAAATTCACGAATGGTCCGACCCCGGCTAATTCTAGCGATAAAAATACCCACAAATGGTCCCCAGGCTAACCACCAAATAAAATAAGTCAGGGTCCAACCCGAAGTCCAACCGGATAGGTCCTTATAAGGGTAAAGTTTAAAGGACATATTGATGAGTTGACTAAAGTAGTCACCAATGGAAGTAATAAAGATTTCCAGGATAAAACGAGTGGGTCCAACAAAAATAATCATCAGTAATATCATGACCGCAATAACTAGATTGATATTGCTCAAAATTTTGATACCCTTATTTAGCCCTGTGCTCGCTGAAATCAAGAATAGTGTAGTCAATAAGGCTAAAATAATAATGCTGACTCCATTCGTTGCTTGCACATTAAAAACTTCGCCTAAACCTGCTCTGACTTGTAAAATACCCATTGTCAGGGAACCGGCTAAACCAAAAACGACTGCCAATACGCCAATAATATCAGCCGTATGACACCATAAGCCGCGATGTTTACAGCCAAATGCAGCCTGAATAGGACTTGAAATTAGCAAGGGAGTTGCTTTGCGGAAACTAAAATAGGCGATGACTAAAGCACATACACCATAAATTGCCCAGGCATGTAAGCCCCAATGTAGGTTAGAAATAATCATAGCCATGCGAGCCGCTTCTGGTGTTTTACCTTCCATACCAGGGGGCGATAGATAGTGAAATATGGGTTCAGCTACGCCCCAAAAGAGGAGTCCAGCCCCCATGCCTGCCGCAAATAACATAGCCAGCCAAGATAGGATAGAAAATTCCGGTCGGTCCTCATCTTTTCCTAAGCGAATATGGCTATAAGGTCCAAAAGCCATATAAATACTTAGGATGAGGAATCCTGTACATAAAATTAGAAAAAACCAGTCCAGACTTTTTAGGGCAAAGCCGGTCATACCCAGTGCTGCATTCGCCATGGATTGGGGGGAAATCACACCCCAAATACCAATGGCACCACACAAAATGACGGAAACGAAAAATACGATATGACTTGTTTGACGTTTTGGTAAATTTTCCACCAGTTCAACTCCCTAACTGATTACTGAATAATTGTGAATTATAAAATTTATGACTGATAACTGATTAATAATTTATTTGTGTTTCTTGGGGTCGTTCAATACCGAGTGTATCAAGTAGTAAACCCATGCTTTCTAACAATTGAAAAATACTTAACATTTCGGTATATTGTGCCGTTGCTAACGAGGCGCGGGCATTAAATAATTCATTTTCGGAATCAAGCACGTCTAATAAACTACGTTGTCCAAGTTTAAATTGTTCTTCATAAGATTGAAGGACTTCTTCAGTTGATTTGACATGCGCATTAAGATAGTCTAAGCGAGCGCGTATAGTGATTAGGCTATTCCAAGAAAGTAGTAGATTTTCTTCGATAATACGTTCAGTACGTCGTATCGTTTCTTTAGCAGTCCCAATCCGCTCTGCAGTTTCTTGACGACGAGCTTTGTCAGCACCGCCCCGATAAAGGTTATAGCGCATTCTTAACATAGCATTAAGATCATCGTTATCTCCTTCTATACCATCCAAATTTTCATTTGCGCTCGCACCGAATTCAAAATAAAAACGAGGCATAAAAGCGGATTTAGTCTGTTGATGGGCAGCTTTAGCCGCTTCTAAATCGGATTGGGCAATCTCTAAAGAGGGATGGTTACTCAAGGCAATATCTAATGCGTCTTCAACCACTGCCGGTAAGGCTGTTTCTGCGGCTGTACGTGCTGGCATCGTCAATGCTTTAGGAAATTCACCTGTGACCCGCTGATAATTAATTTCAGCATTACGAAGATTGCCCTGGGCACTGACTAAACTGGATTTTGCTAAGGCTAAACGACTAACACTTTGTTGCATATCAGCCTTGCGTCCTGCACCACCTTTAACGAGGGTACGAATTTGCTCTAGTATTTTTTGATGAACGACTACATTATTTTTGGTGAGTTCCAGCAATTCATGGCGGCGCAGTATCTCTAAGTAAAGTTCGGCAGTGATTATCGCTATGTCTTCACTACGATCTCTTACTTTATAAGCGGCTGAATTGACCAATGAATTTTGATGTGCCACTTTGTTTTGGAGGCTAAAGCCATCAAATAGCATTTGTGACAGGGTCAAACCCAGTTCTTGACGAGCTAAATTCATATCTCCGCCTGTCTGATTGCGTGTAGTTGTATTATCACTTTTTTCACGCCCATAACCACCGGTTAATTCTACTGAAGGCAGGTAGCCACTTTGAACTTGCTTGAGTTCTTGATCAGCAGCCAGGCGGTTATGGACCGTCATCAAAATATCAGGGTTAGTTTCTAAGGTGTGTTGAATCACCTCAGTGAGGGTTTCAGCTTGTACATAAGACGATAATGTTATTAAAAAAAAAAAGATGATGATCAATTTGTTCATGTTCAAAATTCCGGTAAATTAACTGACAATGAAATATTCTATCATGATTGATTATTAATCAAAAGAAATCCTATTTTTGGAAAAAAATCTGATTTTGACAGCTTTTTAAAATTGGAATATAATTATCAAAACACCTCACAGTTTTTTATCGCATCAAATAAATATAAGGATTTAAAAACACATGTTATCTCGTACCCTAACTTTCTTACTCACATTATTATGGATTCCGATATTGCTTACAGGCTGTATAGGGGGTGGCGGCGATAGTGATTCAGATAACACTGTCGTTACCGAAATAACGGATGATAGAGTTTATACCGTCACTTTATTGGTAACCGACAACTTTCAACCCGCCAATGCTCAATCGCCAATTATCCTCACAATCATTGCCCGTGATAGAACCAACGCTCCCCTATCAGACGTGGAAGTCAGTTTAGCCAGTCCCTCTGATTATGCGGTATTTATTGAAGCGAGTGGTATAACAGGAGAAAATGGTCGTTTCACTACCGGGGTTGTTAGCAGTGTAGCTGAAGAGTTTGAAGTAACGGCTACGGCAGGGGGAATGCGAAGCGAATCGGTCAGCATCACTTTTATTGCACCCGTTGAAAGCATTGAATTAACTGCCTCTGAAACAGTTTTGTCCGATAATGATACCACTACAGTCACCGTGAAAATATATAAAGAATTGACCGGGGAGCCACTACCAGAAGCCCCTTTTGAGGTGAAGGTTTCAAAACCAGCCAGGTTAAGTGATAATAATCCAAGATTGACAGATATCAACGGTCAAGCTACTTTTACCGTGACTAATGATACCACAGTAACTGTCACCGTAACCAGTGGAAAGCTCATTCAAACATTAAAACTCTACTTTGGAGCGACTTTAGAATTATTGCCGAGTTCAATTAATACAATTGATGAAGTTAAGTTAACAGCCTTATTAAAAGATGCTAAAAATACGCCGCTTGATGCACAAACGGTCACTTTTAATTTTAAAAATAGCAATAATGAAACTTTATCACCCAATATGGTCATTACCGGAGCTGATGGTACTGCTGAAGTCACTATTACAGATTTAGGTGAAGATGGAGGTACTGCTATAGTCAACGCCAGTAGTGGTTCATTAAATGCAGAAGCAACGGTGAATTTCAGTGCTTCTTTTGGTGAAAATCGCCGCTTTGATGCAAAAACAACCGCGACGGTTTTGGATATTAACCAATCAGCGACTATCACAGCGCAGATTACTGATAACAACGATTTGCCTATTGCAGGGCAAACTGTGACTTTTTCAGTGCTTAGAACGGATGAGACAGAAAGTCAGGCAGACATTTCACCTCAAACAGGCATCAGTAATAATGAAGGTGAAGTCAAAGCGATTGTATCAAATTCTCATGGCGAAAATCTGATCGTAACGGTGCAAGCGGATACCGCAAAGCAAGAAATTCCATTATATTTTGGCGCAAAAGTCAGCCTGTCTCCTACCGAGGCTGAAGGCATAGCCGACGGTGACATTCCTGTCACACTCATTGCTACCGTCATTGATATAGAAGGGGTAAGGATTGTCGGGATACCCGTTGATATTCGGGTCACAAGTGGATCAGCCTTTATAGATGATTTTCGTCCGAGTACGACTGAATCAGAAGGTGCCATTGTAAACGTAACTGGCAATTTCCTTGGCGAGGTGGTGATTGAAGCACAAGCTGATAATTTACCCAAAGCTTCAGCCACATTGACATTTTACCCCAATGAGCCTAGCAGCCTCAAACTCAGCACTAACGCTGATTCACTCTCAGTCAATGGCGAGACGACAATAACCGCCGAAGTGAAAGATGTTCAAGGTCATCCTGTTAAGGACAGAACGCCTGTTAATTTTACCACCACGCTAGGTATCATAACGGAATCGGTACTTACCCAAAACGGTTTTGCACACGCAAAATTTAGTGCTAACACACAAGCCGGTTTAGCCACTATTATCACCACAGCAGGTGTGGCTACTGATAGCCTAATGCTGACGATACAACCAGCTAACGCCGGTACGATTGAAGTTAGCAAAATAGAACCCAAAGAGATAGGTATTATTGGCAGTGGTGTCGTCCAAAGCACGACAATTGAATTTTTGGTTAAAGATAATCTAGGCAATCCGGTTGTAGATGGAACACAAGTCTATTTTGCCCTGGGTAAAACCACTTTAGGAGGCGGTGAAACTATCACTACCCAAGGCGATAGCGGGATAACCGCAATAGGAACCACCCACAATGGTTTAGTCAGCGTTACCTTAAAAAGCGGTGCCGTAGCCGGCTCTATCGACGTGATTGCCACAGTCAATGACACCATTAGTACGGTAGCCCAAGTGACGATTGTTGGTGGGCTGCCTGATGCTGATCATCTTTCATTGGCATTTGAATTTCTCAATATTGCTGGCGGTGTTACCTTTGGGCTACTTGATGAAGTGACCGCCTTTGTCGGTGATAGGTTCGGAAATATTGTGCCAGACGGTACGCCGGTAAGTTTCATCACTGAAGGGGGTATGATAGGTAAAAGCATCGGTGGCGGCGCATTTACGACAACCACTGAATTAGGGCAAGCTACAGCGATTTTACAGTCGGCTAATCCGACTGTCCCCCTTTTGGGCGGGGTACCTACACTGCGTGGAGAATACCAGTGCAGTGGTGATTTTGCGGCGGTTTTTTCTGATGGAACTGAAATGTTATGTGGTAATCCTGGATTAGTCACCATTGTTTTTTTTACAACAGGCAGTGAAAGTTTTGTCGATAGCAATGGTAATGGAGAGTATGATCAGAATGAACCCTTTGACGACATGAGTGAACCGTATATTGATGGCAATGATAACGCCGTATTTGACCTGGATGAGTTATATATTGATGTCAATGGCAATGGTCAATTTGATAATGGTAATAACCAATTTGATGGTCCTGGAGGGCTATTTGAAAATACCACTATTTGGCATAGTGGGCGTATATTGTTTTCTGATTACATTGCACCAATTGAAGTGACACCTAGCACTTTTGCGATTCCCAATGGGGGCAGTCAAACTTTTACGGTGAAAAACATTGGTGATATTTATGGTAATGCCTTAGTAGCAGGAACACAGTTTCAAGTCACAACTAATAATGGTGTATTAGGTGGGATTATTGACATAAAATTCAATGATAGCAATGGATGGGGCAATCCAAATATTCAGTTTACCTTATCCAGTAATCCTGCAGAAAGAATCACCGAAACGGATAAAGATGGCAATGAACACAAACGCCTAGAATATCCACCGCAAGAATCGGCAACTATTACGATCACAATTAAGTCACCAGATCAAGATGGCGCGCCTGGTAGTAACGGGGAAAAAACGAGAATCATTGAAGGCACTATTAACATTCCTACCCTACTCTGAAAATCCAAAAATTTGACAGCTTGGAGTATAAATAGAATTCTAATTCTAATTAGCAATTATTAATTAGCAATTAAATTTATAATCAAGAACACTATTTTTTTACCTGTTGAGCAAGTTCATAAGCATTCCCCCTTAACTTAATGATTAATGAAACTTTGAGCCGAGCGAAATTATTGACGATTTTAAAGTTTCTAAATATGATAAAATACATTGTAAATCATTTTTTTTCATTCACATTACAAGGAAAAAGCTTCAATGCGTTTAATTCTACTGGGTGGACCTGGTGCGGGCAAAGGTACTCAAGCCAATTACATCAAAGATAAATACATGATTCCACAAATCTCCACCGGAGATATGCTACGCGCAGCTGTGAAAGCCGGAACACCACTCGGTTTAGCTGCCAAAAAAATCATGGATGAAGGCGGCTTGGTATCGGATGAGATCATTATTGGCTTAGTCAAAGACCGTATTAAAGAGCCTGATTGTAGCAATGGCTTTTTATTTGATGGCTTTCCACGTACCATTCCACAAGCAGATGCCATGAAAGAGGCAGCTGTTGACATTGATTATGTGGTGGAAATTGCAGTCGCTGATGAAGAAATCGTCAAGCGCATGAGTGGACGGCGGGTACATTTAAGTTCAGGACGTACTTATCATGTCTTGTACAATCCACCTAAAATCGAGGGCAAAGACGATGTCACGGGTGAAGATTTAATTCAACGCGATGACGATCAGGAAGAAACGGTTAAAAAACGCCTTCAAATCTATCACGATCAAACTGAGCCGTTGATAAACTACTATTCCAAGTGGGCTGATGAAAGTAATGCGCTGAAATATGTGCGTATTAGTGGTGTTGGTCAAGTCGAAGAAATTCGGGATGCCATTTTTAAGGCACTGAGTTGAGTTTTTAGGGTTTTGAAAAGATAGGGTTTTGAAAAGATAAATCCTAAAATTATACGCACTCTGCTATTTGAGTGCGTAAATTCCATATCTGAACAGCTATGTGTTAGCTATGGAATGACTAGCTTTTAGGCGGATTATTGTCTTCATGATGATCATCATGATCATCATAGTGAGCAATATTCAGATGATCTTGGAGACTCGTTGAAGTGCCTGATTTCTCATTGTTATCTTCATCACAGTCTTTATAGTCATCCGCGCTATCAGCAACGTCCAGGCGATATTGAACACTTATCATGCCATTAGCCAATTCGTTAGTATCAAGTTCAGCTGATTGAACGATTGGTGATGATGCAGGTTGGACCTTCGCTGAAACTGCGGTAGCAGTTAAGCTAAACATAGCACAAATCGCTAACGTCAAAGGTATCTTAGTCATTTTTACAATCCTATCGTGGTTAAAAAAATTGTTTATCCGAAGAGTCTACTAATTTATTATACAATTAAATTGATTTGAGGTAAAATTTTATAAGATAATCATTTATACTGAATATCTTTAAAATCAGTCAAAATTAAATATTTATTGACTGATTAATTCATTTCTAACCTTTTAAGAGGTATCATAATGGGACTTTTTGACATGTTTAAGGGCGATACTGAAGAAAAAACGCCTCATTTTGCTTTCGCAACATCGCTTGTTTATATGATAGGTGCCGATGGTAAAGTCGAAAACGAAGAAGTTGGGCAATTACTTGCCGTTTTGGGTGGGGAAGAAAGTGGTGGTAGCATTGGTGTTGGTGCTCAAAATCAGCGACTCTTGGATCGTGCCTTTAAGTATCAACAAAATACCCCTGTAGATACTTTTTTAGCTGAAGTCACCCCAATACTAACTGATGCGCAAAGAATGTGCATTTTGGCGAATATACTTGACTCATCGCTCTCAGATGGAACAGCTGCACCTGAAGAGCAGGAGTTGTTTCAGAAATTTTTGGAAGCCTTTGGTATTTCTGAAGAACGCTTCAAGCCCTTCTTTGATGTGATTGTGTTGAAAAATGATCGTTTAGTCTTTACTAAAACCGATCATCCTAGCAACCAACCAGGGCATACCGTACAATTGAAATTGTAAGCTGACTCATTTAAGTTTAACCAAAGACTACCCCATAGTCTGAAAATGCTATAGATGTTCATAAAAATAATTTTTTGATCAAACCTGCCAGGTTTTGGAAACCTGGCAGGTTTATAGCACTTTTGCAGGATAGAGTTCATTCCCCAAAAGATTTTAAAATTAAATCATGGACCAACGCACTCGTTACCTCTGTCCTTGAATGAACACTTACCTTCTTCAATATGTCCTTTATAATGCTCTTTTAAGGAACAACATATCTGAGGTTTACAAAGCCATTGACCTTCCTGTGTTAGGCAAAGCTCTTTTTTAATTGGAAAGTCATCATTTTGGTAAACCTCAAAAAGTTGCACTTCTTCAGGTTTAATTCCGTTTTCATTTAAGTACTCAATTAAGCTACAGATTTTATCAGATAGATAGTGATTGTAAATTTCATCACCTTCTATGATTGGTACTCTGGCTTCATAAGTGTATGGCAAACTCTTATCGTATTTGGATTTTGGGCCAAGTATCTTTCTGACGACATTCATATTATTTTCCTTCCTTATTTGAAAAACTATAATAAATAATACTCGTTTTGAGCAGAAGTTTCAAGCTTAACAGCTAAAACAAGCTAAAATCCAAATAATTCAGTGCCAGGCTATCGTAAATTATTAATGAGCATTTCCTGACATAAGTTGTGGGCTTTCTTAATGGCTGTTAAAGCTTTTGGGTAGGTTTTGATAGCTTCATTTATATTACCATCACTGGCAGCAGACCACATTCTGTTGAGTAAACGCTCACTTTGAGCAATAGCAACTAAAACGTTTAGACCCTTGTATTGATCTAACTCAAGAAGGTATTTTTGTTGATTTGCAACAAAGGGTAACAGATACTTATCAAGCAAAGTATTGACGCGCGTAGTAATCTGTACCCCGTCAGAGCTATTAATATATTCTCCTAAACACCGCATTTCTGTTAGTAGTCGTTGTAATAGTTCTATCGTTTCAGAGATAGTGTGCTTAGAACAAGTATGCCGATTTTTCCCTGGTAATAGACGATGCCAATGTAATAACAATAAGCCAAGTAGTGAAACAATTACCGCACCTACATAAAGGGGAAGCATGTTGGACCAATCAGTACCGGTAACTGGCAATTTCGCGGCACTGATTAAGGCTACAATGATGCCAACTATAAACAAGAATCTTCCTGTTATCTGCATAATTATTCCCTGTTGTCAGTTCTGTCGTTTATTGAATAAAGTCCCGTTTTTGTTCAATGTATAATTTCGTAAATCGCATAACCTACCCCCATGAGTGCTTCACCAATAATTAAGCCGGCGGCGAGTGGCACTAGCTTATTTTCGCTAAAAACTTCTCCCTTATGTTGAGTGATAACCATCTGAGTTAAGCAACCAAGTCCATAACCTAAGGTAATAGAAAATGGCAAATACATTGCTAAGCCGGCTAAAACACCTAAACTGGCGACAGGAGCAGTGCCAAGTAAAATGCCTATTATAGCACCTAAAATATACTTATCTGAAGGCACGGTATTATTTTGGACGGCTTCAATAACGCTCATCAGTGCCGTTGCTTGAGGTGCTGGCAGTGAACTACCAGGGCCAAAACCATGACTACCCCCTGCACCACTGCTCCAAAGCACATAGATAACGAAAAAAGACAAAATGGCCCCGAGCCATGACGTTCCAAATTGAACCAATTGCTGTATCAATGGACGGCTACCCAGCATAAACCCTGTTTTTATATCTTGCATCATATCAGCACTTTGACCAATTGCAATGGCCGCAGCGAGGGTAACGAGCATAGCCGCACCAATATTGCCATTGAGAATTACCATCATCATAGTCACTGAAATCAGTGCAATACCTGACACTGGGGAAATATCAGTTAAGCCGGTACACTGTGCGACAATCAATCCAGCTAATCCTAACCATAAGGTTCCGAGTAAGGCAACTAAACTGGCTTGAGTGATAGAAACGCCTGAAGTACTCACAGCCGCTATAAAAAAGAATAGCATAGCGGCACCGCCACCCAGTAATAGTACCCAAAAGGGCATTTCATCTGTACCAGTATTATGAAGACTGCTTATGCGCGACGCGACTATCAGGGAGTAAATAGCCCCTTTGATAGCCTGAAAATTGACCACCACTTCCATCAACGCCGCACCGATCAGGACTCCAATACCCAATGGGCGCAACATGTGACTGTGAATAAAATCCACTAATGCTTGATTATCTAAGTTAACTGGTGTCCAGCCTGCTATGACAGAAATCGGAGAAATCACCCACCAAGCAATTATTCCTCCCAATAAGAAGGGCAAACCCGCTCGTCCTGAGAGTAAACCCGCTGCAAAATTCAGGATTGATAAAGAAAGGGCGGGAGCAAAATAGGCGGGCAACAAGCCAAAACTTATGTTAAGTTCTTCATTTTCTAACCAGCCTGGACTTTCAAGCCAACCCGAAATCATAAGCAGTTTCCAAATAGCACTGATTAAAAATCCAATGCCCAATAGTTTGGCTTTTTCAACACCTGCCGCGCCAGTACGTATAATGGTAGCCACTGCAACACCGGTTGGAAAACGGAGACGTTCTATCTCTATGAGTTGCTTGCGCAAGGGAATAATGACGACGACACCCAGAATCGCACCAGCGATAGCAGCCAGTATTAGAGGCCAAATTGATAAGATTAAATTATCTTGCCCTTGGGTATTGAGTAAAAATAAAGCAGGCAGGACAAATACGACACCTGTACCCGCCGAATTAATACCAGAGGCAATTGTTTGGTTAATATTATTTTCAACAATGGTTCCTTTTCGTAAGAAACCACGCAAAAAGACATAACCCAGGATGGCTGCAATAGTTGAACCTCCTAAGGAAAAACCAAGCTTGAGAGCAATATAGGCAAAGGCGATATTAAGTATAACACCTTGAACGATACCAAATAGCACGGCTGCCACAGTTAATTCACGATACATAATCAATTATCAATTATCAGTAATCAGTTATCAGTCCTGTTTACAACCAATTTCCTATTAATAAAAACGGTGCCCAATAGCTAGGGTGCCAATAACGAATTTGGGCAATGAGCTTTTTTTGCACGTTTTGTAGTGCTTTAGCTTTAGAATGCCCAGGATGTTGTACAAGTTGTCGATAAAACTCTGTCACGGCGATTGAAGTCGCTTCATCATCAATAAACCATAAAGTAGCCAGGGCACTTCTAGCACCGGCTTTTATGGCAACCCCAGCGAGTCCGAGCGCAGCACGATCATCACCTACCGCTGTCTGACAAGCACTTAAAGTCAATAATTCTAAGGAATTTTCTCGGAACTGACCTAAGCCTATTACCTCTTGTAACTCATTCATCGTCATTTTTTCTTGATAAGTGAGTAGATAAGTTTGCTCTGGATCGGTATTAAATTCAGCGTGCGTCGCTAAATGAATGACGGAATACTCAGTCGTCCTTAGCTGATTACGGAAGTTTTCAATAGAGTATTGGGCATTTAACATGCGCTTGCTATTGGCAATTCCTTGGGTAATATCTTGTATGCTTTGCAATTCCTTGAGTACATTAGGCAAGGGTGGATATTCCTGCACGGCTTCGGATAAACCAATCAAAAGTATCTTGCTATTATCCCAGCGAATAGGTTTTGGATCTAGCAATGTCAGCCCAGGTGTCAGTGCTATGGCATATTTTTCAATTAAAAAATGTTTACCATCATGCAGGGTAGAAAAAGGAATCAGGCGTAATTTGCCATCCGGTACCACTACTAAGGTATCAATTTGGTGAACAGTCAATAATGTTTCGATAGGGCGTATTAACCAATCATAAAGTTGCCAAGCATGGTATATAAAGCGGTTATTAGGGCGAGTTTGTAAACCGACTCTTAAATCCCAACTGATCTGATTAATTTGCTCGGCATTGACCGGCACAACGGTTTGATGGAATTTACCGGTGATACTGACAATAATGACTAATCTATCTTGCAATGGAATAGGATAAAGTATAGCAGTTTGTGATGAAATGTAATCCAGTTCAGTGGCTTTAGACTGTAAAGCGAGTATACAATCATCTTGAAAGTAGTCTTGCAATTCAGCCACTTTAACTAATTCTACCGTTGCCACTGCTTCCTTTAAGAAACGTTGCTGTGCCACCGCGTCTTGACTTATCGCCGCTTTTTGTAGTAGCAAGTCAGCCAGTCCGTAATAAACCGGTTTGACGACTTCATCAAATGTGCCTGGGAGAGTACGATAACCCATTTCTAACACCGATTGAATGGGTTTCAATGTGACAGAGGCTAAACGATAGGCTGCTATCGCTGCTTCAAGTTCGCCTTGCGCCTTAAAAATCCGCCCTTGCTGCCAATACCAACGATAGAGAATATGTGGATTATTACCTTGTTTCGCAAAAAAAATGGCTTGTCTGGTAAGCGACAAGGCTGAATTTAGACGGTGTTCTTGTTCATACAATTGCCCCAGATATCCATAAGCAATAGAGGTAAGGTGATTATTTTGCAGATGTTTGGCAATTTGCACTGCCTCCATGAATGCTTGGTAAGTTGACAGTATGATTTTTTGCCGTTTGGCAAGGGTAGGGGATTGTAAGATAAACTGACTTTGTCTGCCAAGGGAAACTAAGCTATTTGCTTTTTCATAGTTATAGGGTAAATTGCCAATCATGGCATAAACTTCTTCTTGTATCCTGATGACATCATCCAGTGAACTATGACTCATTTCAGCTTTTAACCGATTGATAGAGACTCTAACCGCTAGTTCCAAATCACCTACTTGTTTAGCCAGTTTAGCACTTTCATTATATGCCTTTATTGCTTCTGGATAATTTTGTAAAATAATTAAGGCATTACCCTGATTATTGAGTGCCCTTGCCAAAATTTTTGGTGCCTGTGCCTTTCTAGCATCTGCAATACTGTTATTTGCTAATAAAAGTGCCTCCTTCGATTCTCCAATAGACAGCCAAGCATCGCTTAATTGGCTAAGAACCAGGGCACTCTGCTTCACATCTTGTGTTTTTTCCGCAAGGGAAATAGCTTGTTCCAGTGTCTGAAAAACCGCACTGTGCATACCCAGGTTTTGATAAGCCGCCGCCAAACGTGTCAATATATTAATATGTTGATTGGTATTGCCATCAAACAATGCTAAACTTTTTTCCCAGTGTTTTGTTGCAGCTTGGAAATAACCTTGTTGAAAAAGAGCGTCTCCCTGACTCATCAGCGGGGCATAAGTGTCACCTGTCTGCACTTCTTTGGCTAACCCAGTCGTGTTAGTCAAAAGGGCAATTATACCTACAATCGTTAACCCAAATAAACCTATCTTTTTGTTTTTCATCGTAAAATTCTTGTTTAATGGTTAAGGTTTAAAGAAATCCGATTTTTGCCATAAATCGTATTTCTAAAGGCGACTTTAACTTTCAGTTTCAGCAAGAAATGGTTTAATAGATTTAAAATAGGTATATTTAGCGGGTACTGAAACTAATTCTTTTTCTGGGTAACGCAGTGCCGTTAATTGACCGCCAAACACGCAGCCAGTATCAATACAAATCGTATTATTCAGCCATTTGGCTTTTGCGATAGGCGTATGTCCATAAACTACCACAGCTCGCCCATGATAATCTGCAGCCCAATTATAGCGCACTGGTAAACCAAATTCATCTGTTTTCCCAGTCGTTTGACCATAAAGTGCAAATTCACGGACTTTACCTGATGCACGCCCTTGTAATGATTCTTTCATGCCGGCGTGTGCCACAACTAATTTGCCGCCATCCAGTAGGTAATGATTGACTAAATTATTAATAAAATCAACAATTTGTTGATGAAAATCCGGTGAAAATTTTTCCAATTGTTGTACTGATTCTAGCAAGCCATGCGTCAATTTGACATTTCTGCCTTTTAATTTTCGCACCAACTTAACATCATGGTTGCCATGCACACAAAAGGCGGTGCCAGAGGCAACCATGTCCATAACGAGGCGCAGCACTTCAGGGATTTTTATACCTCGATCAACTAAATCTCCTAAAAAAATGGCTTTGCGTCCTTTTGGATGAGTGACTGTGTAAACAGGTTGGGTAAAATTTTGGGACTGAATTTTGATGATATATCCCAATTTTTCAAGTAATTCAGTCAATTCGTCAAAACAACCATGCACATCACCAATAATATCAAATGGTCCCTGTTCATGCTTCAAGTTATTTGATAGCAGCACCCGTTGAATTTTCGCCGTATTGATTTTTGCAACCGAATCGAAAATTATAATTTGTTTAAAACGTTCCTGTTTAATATTTTGCAGGGAGTCTGTTAGAGCAATATACTGTTTATGTATAACCGGGGGACCAAAATGGCGATCAGTGCGTTGTTTATTTCTTTCATGACATAAATTTTCTAACAAATTAAAAACAATTGCAGTGGACATAAAATGATATTGACGCGCTAATGCCAATAATGATTTACGTGCCTCAGTTTGAACATTCGTCGCATCGATCACGGTGAATTTACCCGCAGCGAGACGTTTGGCGGCGATAAAATGTAGTACTTCAAAGGCATCTTTGGTAACAGATTGGTTATTTTCATCATCAGAAATCAAGGCGCGGCAGTTATCTGAAGACAAGATTTCAGTCGGCAAAAAATGTTTTTTAGCAAAGGTTGATTTACCACTGCTTGACGCGCCGACTAATAAAACTAATGATAATTCAGGTATTTTGATTTGCATAGTTTACTCATAACTGATAACTTATTATTGAATCAAGCCGAGGTAATATTTTTGTGGGTGATACATAAACAGGTGCGGTTGTAACCCTGTTTTTGTGCCGTCTGTAATGCATTGTCGGCATCAGAAATCAGGGTAGCTAAAGTCGTTTCTGTCACCCCTTCTGAAGAGGTTAAACCAATACTGACAGTAATATCTAAACCTTCTGGTTTGAGTTCTATCATTTGACGACGCAAATTTTCCGCCATGATTTTTCCCTTTTCTAGCGTATAGTCAGGCATTAATAGGGTAAATTTTTTACCCACAAAACGGGTGACTATCACCTCTTTAGAAAAAGCATTGATGAAAAATTGGCTCACCAAATGCAGTACATGATCCGCTATCATGTGTCCTTGAACTTTATCAATGGTTTCAAAATGATCAATATCAACCATCATCAGACAGACATTAGGCTGTTGAGCCACTATGACTTTTCCTTGTTGAAACAAAAATTTTTTGTTATAGGCACCTGTTAAACTATCAGTGGTTTCTAATTTGTAAATATCCTTAGAATAGCGTTTGATCACGTTATATTGATGTTTTACCAATAGTAATGATTTGACACGAGCAATAAGTACTTCTTCAATGATAGGTTTAGTAATGAAATCATTCGCACCCGCATGGAAAATATCAACCTGACATTTTTTATTGTCTTCAATGGTCACAACCAAAACAGGCATTTCTTGGCGGGAATAATGTAACTGGGTACGAATAGCATATAACAGATCTCCCCCGGTCATTTTTCCATTAAGGAAAAAGTCTGTAAAAACCAGATCAAATTCTTGTTCTACGTCATCATTTGAATTCCTTGCCTTTTTAAGCAATTGTAGGGCTTCTTCGCCACTGCTTATCTGAGTAATATGCAGTCCATGTCTTTCCATAAGCGTTTGGGTAGCTTGCGCTTCGCTTATGCTATCTTCAACATATAAGATTCTGCCCACAAGCCCTGCATGTCGTTGTAGCACATCTTTAATAAATTCAACTAGACGCTTATAACCTAGCGATTTATTGAAATAATCAGTCACACCTGCTGAAAATCCTTCCCGCAATAAGCGTCGGTCAGCATCACTTGAAACCACAATGACAGGCGTGAGATGTTGTCTATTACTTTTACGAATTTCATGACATAAATCTAATCCGTCTAAGCTTGGCAACAATAGTGAAGTCGTTATCAAATCAAATTTTTTCCGATGTAAATAATCCATGGCTTCTTCAGCACTACCACAGGTAACTATATAAGCATCATACATCTCCTTTTGTAAGATATGGGAAATGATAGAACGGGCAACTTCTGACCGATCGACTATCATAATACTATTATGGCTGTTTTTAAAAGTCATCATTGTAATAATAATTATTGTTTATTTAAAGGAGGTTCAGGCTAAATTATTGCCTTATAATGAAGAGCCTCTGAATTTTAAGGCTATACTGCAAACGGCTATATGATTATAACTTTTTAGGGAGCTAAAAAAGTTTTTTCTTTAGCAGTGCGAAGTATATATCAACATATATAACGATCTTGTCATGATACAAGAAACATTCATAAGATATAATATAATTTATTGATTTATAATCATTTTTAGATTTTTTTCTAAAATGAATAAAAGTGTGATTTTTCTTCCAGGTTATATTTTTTTTCAAAACAAAATTAATATTAATCAATTTAGCAGGTTATAAATAATGACAGTTCAATCAGAAACGCCACTTCAAGAATTTTGGCGGCTATTGAAAAAAGATCAGTTAGCCATATTCGGCTTAATCATTTTACTATTGCTCATTATTGCGGCTATTGCCGGTAAAGCGATGACAGAATGGATGATAGTATTTGATCCCAAAACGGTTAGATTAGTCGATAAATTTTTACCCCCGTTATCATTTGCCTCCGGGCTATTGCCGTTAGAAGATATACCCCGATTTGGAATTTATATATTGGGTACTGATGAATTGGGGCGCGATGTTTTTGCTAGGATGTTACAAGGTTCTTTTGTATCGCTTTCTATTGGCTTTGTCGCTGTCGGTATATCGACTTTCATCGGTATTTTATTTGGTGGGCTGGCTGGTTTTTACGGTAATGTTCGCCTGGGGTTTATCTCAGTCGATACATTTATTATGCGTTTTACCGATGTTATGCTCTGTTTTCCAACCTTTTTTTTGATACTAACAGTCGTCGCTTTATTACCACCTAGCATCTATAATATTATGATTATCATTGGGATAACCAGTTGGATGGGAACAGCCCGCTTTGTACGTGCGGAATTTTTGGCACTACGGGAACAAGATTTTGTGATAGCTGCCAAGGCGGTAGGCTTACCGGAGTGGCGTATCATTTTCCTGCACATGGTACCTAATGCGATTGCGCCGGTGTTAGTCTCGGCGATTATTGGTGTTGCTACGGCTATCTTAACTGAATCTGCTCTGAGCTTTTTAGGATTTGGTGTACAGCCACCTTATGCTACTTGGGGCAATATTTTAGCAGATGGTAAAAATTTTATTTTTGATGCGCCCTGGCTTTTTTTTACCCCTGGCATAGCGATTCTTATCATTGTGTTAGCTTTTAACTTAGTGGGTGAAGGAATGCGCGAGGCTCTTAACCCTAAATTGCGGAGGCGTTAGATGAAAGTAGAAAATTCAGTGCTAGAAGTAACTAATCTCCACGTTTCCTTTTTTACGGATAAAGGTGAATTGCAAGTGGTGCAAAACGTCAAGTTTGAAATTAATGCAGGTGAAACGTTGGCATTAGTAGGTGAATCTGGCTGTGGCAAATCAGTGATGGCACTGGCTATTATGGGGCTGATTGAAGAACCAGGATGTATTACCCAGGGAAGTATCAAACTGAAAGGGCAAGAATTGGTAGGATTACCTGAAATAAAACGTCAGCAAATTCGAGGGCGCCGTATCGGCATGATTTTTCAGGAGCCAATGACTTCCCTTAATCCGGTTTTCACCGTCGGTCATCAAATCAGTGAAGTGCTCACTCACCATTTTCAGATGAGTCAACGCGAGGCACGACCTGAAGTACTCCAATTATTGGAAAAAGTCGGTATTTCTTCACCCCGCCAACGCATTGATCACTATCCCCATGAATTGTCCGGGGGTATGAAACAGCGCGTCATGATTGCGATGGCTCTAGCCTGTCAACCTGATCTCCTCATCGCGGATGAGCCAACGACCGCGTTAGATGTTACTATACAAGCCCAAATTTTGCGCCTTCTCAAGCAACTCCAGGACGATCTGGGCATGGCAATTTTATTGATTACCCACAATTTAGGTGTCGTAGCGCACTTTGCCCAGCGCGTTGTGGTAATGTATGCAGGAGAAATTGCGGAACAGAGTGAAATCCGTCCTCTTTTCAAAAATCCCTTGCATCCCTACACACAAGCATTATTAAAAGCACTTCCCATGCAAGGACATGAACGGTTAGTTTCCATTAAGGGAACTGTACCCATGCCACTTGAATATCCTGCGGGGTGCCGTTTTTGTACTCGCTGCTCTGCGGTGATGGAACCTTGTTTCAAAAAAATGCCCCCACTAAAGGAACATAAGCCACGACATGATGTCGCCTGTTGGCTTTACTTATAATGGTTAATGATTAATGGTTTATTCAGTCTTGGCATGTTAAAAATACCATTTTTAAAAAATTCGTAATGGGGAAGAGATTTGTAGACTGGTATCAGCTTAATCATTATGTGGTATAATACTTTTTTTAATTCTAGCTAGTTTTTATCTGGAAACACATCCAAAGCTGAAGCTTTGAGATTTTTAAATCCAGGATGAATATTAATTAACTAATAAAATGGAAAAAAGATATGAAATTTAACCCTTGTATTGGTGAATGTACCGAAACAGGTACGCATTGTGAAGGTTGTGGCAGAAGTCATGAAGAAATTGCTGAAACCCGTAAAATGGTTAAAGGTTTAGTCGCTTTGGCGCAAAAAATGAACTATGAAAATCAGGAAGATTTTGCTAATGGCATTGCGAAAAGTATATTACATAAATTACAGAAGGCATAAAAAGCCTTATTAAACCATTTTAGGAATGTGCCTGAAATCGTTTCGATGAAAACTAAACCTGACAGGTTTTGAAAACCTGTCAGGTTTATTTAAGCCAAATCACGGTTTCAAAGCTGTTTTCCACACCACCCGTTCAAATCCCCTCACCATAAAGTCTATATGCTCCGATAATTATATTTTTTAACGGATAAATGAAAAAATTACCCATCGGGATTCAAACGTTCCCCAAAATAATTAAAGATGACTGTGTGTATGTAGATAAAACTTATCACATTGCACAATTAATTCAAAGCGGCGACTATTTTTTTCTTTCCCGCCCTCGCCGATTTGGAAAATCTTTGCTGGTTTCAACCTTGGCGGAAATTTTTTCCGGTCATCAAGCCCTATTTAAAGGGTTGTATATTTATGATCAGATTGACTGGCAATCGTATCCAGTGATAGTGATTGATTTCAATCAGATTTCCCATACGAATGATGAAGTCTTTATGGATTCACTCTTATCTTTTTTAGATAAAGTGGCTAGTCAGTATAAGATTGAGTTGGAAAGCCAATTTATCCGAGAGAAATTTATTGAGTTAATTGAAAAAGTGGCGGCAAAAACACAACAAAAAGTGGTTATTCTAGTCGATGAATATGATAAACCCATTGTTGATCATGTGAGCGATCTTGAAAAAGCGACTAAAAACCGTGAAATACTACGAGAGCTTTTCGCGGTGCTTAAATCTTCTGACGCTTTTTTGCGTTTTGTGTTTTTAACGGGGGTATCTAAATTTTCGAGAGTGTCGGTTTTTTCTGAATTAAATAATTTACGGGATATCACTTTTTCAAGACAATTCGTTACCTTGCTGGGATATACCCAGGCGGAATTGGAAAGGGATTTTGAAGATTATCTACAAAATCTGGGTAGCGTGTTGGAAATGAAGAAAGCCCCGTTATTGGCTAAAATCAAGACTTGGTATAACGGCTATTCGTGGAATGGGAAAGATAAACTGTATAATCCGTTTTCAATTCTTAATTTATTGGCGGAACAGCGTTTTAGTAACTATTGGTTTGCGACGGGTACGCCAACATTTTTAATGAAATTAATCA
>Ga0190358_1000175_pt1 | contig 22727 bp, 20 predicted proteins | sample 48721812_MG_FD_161666 | JGI IMG/M metagenome (GOLD analysis project Ga0190358, IMG submission 161666) | Hydrothermal vent microbial mat bacterial communities from Southern Trench, Guaymas Basin, Mexico - 4872-18-1-2_MG | ecosystem: Environmental > Aquatic > Marine > Hydrothermal vents >... | reverse complement strand
CATCGTGCCAGCTTTCGGATTGGGCATCATGCCCCGCGGGCCGAGCACAGGACCCAGTTTTCCGACCTTGCCCATCATATTCGGAGTAGCGATGGCAATATCAAAATCAAACCAACCGCTCTCGATCTTGTTGATGAGATCATCGCCATCAGCGATGTAATCCGCGCCCGCTTCTCGGGCCAGTGCCGCATCTTCTCCCTGGGCAAAAACCAACACCTTGACTTCCTTGCCCAAACCATGGGGCAGGTTCACCAGGTCACGTACGATCTGGTCTGCATGGCGGGGATCGACGCCCAGGCGCACATGAATTTCCACAGTCTCATCAAAATTGGCAAAGGATAATTCCTTAGCCAGGGTGACCGCTTCCATAGGGGTGTATTTCTTGTCTCGATCTACTCTTTCAAATGCTGCTCGATATTTCTTTCCGTGTTTAGCCATCCGAATCTCCTTGTGGTAATAGCGGATGATTTTCATCCTCCCACCAGAAATTAGTCCTTGATTATTATCCCCATCTGCTTGGCAGTGCCCTCGATCTGGCGCATGGCGCCCTCAATATCGACAGCGTTGAGGTCTCTCATCTTAGTCTGGGCAATCTCCCGGAGCTGCTCGCGGGTGACCTCACCGACTTTTTCCTTGTCAGGTTCTGCCGATCCCTTCTCGATCCCGGCTGCTTTTTTCAGCAAAATAGCTGCCGGCTGGGTGCGGAGAGTGAACTTATAGGAACCATCGGTGAAGATGGTGATGTCAGCTGGGATGATGTCGCCCATCCGATCTGAGGTCCGGGCATTATAGTCCTTGCAGAAGGCCATCAAGTTGATGCCGTGAGCTGCCAGGGCCGGGCCGATAGGAGGGGCAGGATTTGCCTTACCGGCTTCAATTTGCAAACGAACGGTAGCTTTTACTTTTTTGGACACAATGTTCTCCTTCGTGGTCTTAGCGGAGCGAAGCTCCTCCCACAAAAATATTAATACCTTATGCTTCTTCTACCTGCAGGAAATCCAGTTCGACAGGGGTTTCCCGGCCGAAGAAATTCACCATGACCCGAACAATGGCCCGTTCCATGTCAATTTCTGCAACTTTGCCGTAAAAGTCCTCGAAAGGACCGTCCACGATCCGCACCCGTTCTCCAGGACGGAAGGTGACGTTGATGCGGGGCGATTCGGATTCCATGCGCTTTAAAATCCGGGCTACTTCCTCCGGCTGCAGGGCCGTGGGGTCATTTCCCATGCCCACAAAACCAGTCACGCCAGGCGTGTTACGGACCATATACCAGGATTCCTCTGTCAAGATCATATTGACCAGGATATATCCGGGAAACACTTTTTTCTCAACAGTCTGCCTTTCACCGTTCTTAATGTTAACCTCGTCTTCAGTGGGCACGACCACATCGAAGATCAGGTCATCCATGCTCATGGACTCGATGCGCTGCATGATGTTATGGCGTACTTTATCCTCGTTGCCAGAATAACAATGGACAACATACCAGGCCCGGTCATCATCCGGTTCCTTAGCTGGCTCCTCTAAAACGGTTGCCGAGGCATAGGGATCTGGAAGGACCTCTTCCTGGAGGGCATCCTGCGGTTCGTCGATCTCTTCCAGTTCCGGCTTCAAATCCTCTTCTTCAACTTCAGAGGAGGTCTCGCCTTCCCCGGAGTTGTCCTCCGTCAGGTCCTGTTCCATTTCTGGAGAAGATTCCTCTTCCACGACTTCCGCTTGCGGTGTTTCCTCGGCTTCAGGGGCAGCCATTTCCGGAGTCTCTTCTGCTTCTGGAGGGAGAACTTCTTCAACCATTTCCGTTTCCAGCGATTCCTCAACTTCCGCGGTTGGCTGAATTTCCTCCCCCACTTCAGGGGCGGTCATTTCACTTTCCTGAGACTCTTCCACAGCCTGCTCTTCCGCGGGCATGGATTCAGTTTCACTCAGCTGTTCTTCGTTTTCGTGATTATCCATAAAATTACTTCCCGAAAGGGTTTAACGAGCTGTCAGGCACCTATAATCAATCCAAATAGCTGTGTGAAAAGATAATCCAGGATTCCCAGGAATGCACCCATCAACAAGATCACAATCATCACAACACGGGTCAGATTGATCGCTTCTGAACGGGTTGGCCAAGATACTTTTCTTAACTCAGCGATGGTCTCCCGGTAAAATTTACGGATACCTCGCAATTGCCTTTTTTGTGCAGCCACATCAAACTCCTTTTACGGTCAAAACGCCGCCCACGTAGACGGCGTCTGATGAAATAGGCAGGCCAGGTAGGAATCGAACCCACAACCCCCGGTTTTGGAGACCGGTGCTCTGCCAAATTGAGCTACTGGCCTAAGATGGGTAGCGGGTGATCGCCCTAACCGGGCGATCACCCCGTTAATCCTTATTTCGTTTCCCGATGCAGTGTATGCTTCCTGCACCTGGGGCAGAATTTCTTCAGCTCCAGGCGATTCGGGTCATTTCTTCTGTTCTTCTCAGACGTGTAATTCCTTTCGTTACACTCAGTGCACTCCAGGGTAATTACCGGTCTGATCCCTTTTTTTCTCGCCATAATATACTACCTCTAATATTGGTAATTCCTACTCGATTATCTCAGTGACCACGCCGGATGCAACCGTCAGACCACCTTCACGAATAGCGAATTTACCGCCCTGCTCCAACGCGATGGGAACGATCAGTTCCACCTGCATGTTCACATTGTCGCCAGGCATGACCATTTCCACGCCTTCCGGCAGGGTGATCGTCCCGGTCACGTCAATGGTCTTGATGTAGAACTGCGGCCGATAGCCAGAGAAAAACGGTTTGTGCCGTCCACCTTCTTCCGGTTTCAGCACCACCACCTCGGCATTGAATTTGGTGTGCGGCTGGATGCTCTTCGGTTTGGCGATCACCATTCCGCGTTCCACTTCATCCCGGTCAATTCCTCTCAGCAGCAGACCTACGTTGTCTCCCGCCTGTCCATCATCCAGGATCTTGTGGAACATCTCTACGCCCGTCACCACCGTATCCATGACCTTATCCCGCAGACCCACGATCTCAACCGGGTCGCCGGTGTGGATCGTTCCGCGATCGATCCTGCCGGTCACTACCGTGCCGCGACCTTTGATGGTAAACACGTCTTCCACCGCCATGAAGAATGGCTTGTCAACTTCTCGTTCCGGTTCTGGTATGTACTCATCCACCACCCGCAGCAGTTCGCGGATGCTCTCGTATTCCGGCGCTTCCAGGTCTTCGCTCTTGCTTTCCAGCGCTGCCAGGGCACTGCCTTTCACGATCGGCGTTTCGTCGCCAGGGAACCCGTACTCATTCAGCAGCTCCCTCAGCTCCAGCTCCACCAGCTCCAGCAGTTCCGGATCATCCATCTGGTCCACCTTGTTCAGGTACACCACCACGCTGGGCACTTCCACCTGGCGGGCCAACAGCAGGTGCTCCCGCGTCTGCGGCATCGGGCCGTCAGATGCCGCTACTACCAGGATCGCCCCGTCCACCTGCGCCGCACCCGTGATCATGTTCTTGATGTAGTCCCGGTGTCCCGGCATGTCCACGTGCGCATAATGCCGCTTTTCGGTCTCATATTCCACGTGGGATATGCTGATCGTGATGCCCCGCTCTTTCTCTTCCGGAGCCTTGTCTATCTGATCGAAAGCCACAAAATCCCCGAATCCCTGCATGGCCGCGACTTTCGTGATCGCCGCTGTCAAGGTGGTTTTTCCGTGGTCGATGTGCCCCATGGTGCCCACGTTCAGGTGCGGCTTCGTCCGTTCAAATTTCTCTTTCGCCATTAGTCCTCTCCTTAAAAGTACAAGTCCAAAAAGGATATATCTCCATTACCAGAGCCCCCGATGGGATTTGAACCCATGACCTCATTCTTACCAAGAATGCGCTCTACCCCTGAGCTACGAGGGCTGGCTTTTTACATAACTACAAGCTGTCAGAAGTTTGGAACTCCTGCAGCTTATAGTCCAGGTGGGCGGAGAAGGATTCGAACCTCCGTAGGCGTTTGCCAGCTGATTTACAGTCAGCCCCGTTTGGCCACTTCGGTATCCGCCCAGATTATCAAGTTGTGTATTACTTGCAATACCAGGAGCCGACGATGGGACTCGAACCCATGACCGGTCGCTTACAAAGCGACTGCTCTACCGATTGAGCTACGTCGGCACAGTTGCCATCATCTGCTCTTGCCAGCCAAGGCATTATATCAGATGGAAATACGCGAGGCAAGTGCACAGACGGGTCACATCGACCGAGCAAAAAGTTTATCAGCTTTCTAGGTTGCAGTCAATACTTCCAGTCATCCCCGGGCCCCTTGAAAACGCCTTGCCTGCCAAACCAGGTAGAGAGCTACCGAGCCTGCTACAGCCGCATTCAGGGAATCTATTTGCCCCCGCATGGGCAACCGCAACAGAAAATCGCAGGACGATCTCACCAGCGCCCGCATTCCTTCAGCCTCACTTCCAACCACCAGCGCGAGGGGGCCATCCAGATTAATCTGCCCCGGAAGTTGGGCGTCAGGGCTGCCTTCTAATCCCACCACCCATATCCCCTCTTTCTTAAGCTGCTTGATAGTCTGGGCCAGGTTTGCCTGGATGATATGAATATGTTCACTCGCCCCGGAGGAGGCGCTGACTACTGCCGGGGTAACAGTCGCTGTCCGCCTGAACGGCAAGACAATGCCGTGAACGCCAACCAGTTCGGCAGTGCGGATCAGGCTGCCCAGGTTCTGAGGATCTTTCAGGGTGTCCAGCAATAGCACCAGAGGGTCGTCTTCCTTATCCCCGGCTGTTCGGAGAACCGTTTCCAACCCCACGTAAGGATACTCTTCGGCCTGCAGGGCAATACCTTGATGGTGGCTGCTGATCCCGTTAAGAGTTTCCCTGGGCACTTCGGAAACCGGGATACTTTTTTTCCATGCCAGGTCCAGGATCTCTTTCAGCCGCCCTTCCACTTTAACCCCTGAGGCGATCCTGAGCTGATAGGCTTTCCGCTTACCAGCTCGCATTACCTCCCAGACTGGATTCCTGCCCGTTATCCATTCTTTATTCATACCTTTCCTGAGAAAACCTGCTGCTGTCCTGTAATCCAGGAAATGGAATTATTTCCACTGCCAGGTAGTACCCTGAGGAGTATCCTCCAGAAGGACGCCCAGCTCGTCCAGTTGATCCCGAACCAAGTCCGACAGATCCCAGAGCTTTTCTTCTCTCAGCCTGGCTCTGATCCGAATTAGCAATTCAATAAACTCTCCGGCTTCGCCTTTCTGGACATCAGGCAGCGCCAGGTCCAGACCCAGTACGCCCGTGAGTTCCAGCAAGACCGCCTGGGCAGCTTCCAGAGACGCCTGGTCAGCCCCCTCATCCCGGGCCTGATTGATTTCCTTAACAAAATCAAATATATGCCCCAAAGCCCCAGCGGTGTTAAAGTCATCATCCATAGCTAAGATGAAGTTTTCCTTTACTTTGCTGACACTCGCCTCCAACCCATCTCCCTCCCAATCCCGCTGCGGCAGGGCGGGTTTCAGCGCCGAGCGCAATCGCTTCAAGGCCTTTTGGGCATGTTCAATGGTTTCTTCGTTAAATGTCAGCGGCCCCCTGTAGCTGGAATTAAGGACCATCATACGTAAGACATTAGCTTCGTGCTTCTCAAGGAAGTTGTCAATCGTCACCAGATTGCCAATCGACTTGGACATCTTAGCGCCAGAAAGCTGCATCATGCCATTGTGCATCCAGTAAGTGGCGAACTGCTTCCCATGCATGGCTTCACTCTGGGCGATCTCATTCTCATGGTGGGGGAAGATCAGGTCATTACCGCCGCCATGAATGTCAATTTGCTCGCCCAGGCAAGAGTGGCTCATCACCGAGCATTCAATATGCCATCCCGGCCGGCCCGGTCCCCAGGGACTTGGCCAGCTGGGTTCACCTGGTTTGGCAGCTTTCCAGAGGGCAAAATCAAGGGGATGCTCCTTGCGGGTATCCACATCAATTCTAAAGCCTGCTACCATATCTTCCAGTTTTCTACCAGACAGCTTGCCGTACTCAGGGAATTTTTCAACCCGGTAGTACACATCCCCATCAACCGGGTAGGCAAAGCCTTTATCCACCAGGTCTGCCACGCTTTCTACAATATTATTGATCTCTTCTGTAGCACGGGGGTATTTGCTGGCCGGCAAGATATTTAAATCCTTCAGATGGCGGTCGAATTCTTTGATATAGCGTTCAGCTACCGTGGTGGCTTCCACTCCTTCTACCGCTGCCCGCTGGATGATCTTGTCGTCTACGTCCGTGTAGTTGGTCACATGGCGAACCTCATATCCCCGGTACTCAAGGTAGCGGCGCACCACATCAAATACCAAAGCGGACATGGCATGTCCAACATGGGCTTTGTCATACACCGTAGGACCGCAAACATACATGGATACTTTGCCGGGCTCGAGGGTTTTAAACTCTTCTTTCTTCCTTGATAATGTGCTATAGATTTTGATGCTCATGATTCCTTCTCCCGAAGCTTAGACCCCGTCGGGTTTGGCGAAGATCATCCTGCCAGCAGCAGTCTGCAGCACCTTGGTAACTGTGGCCGGGATGTCTTCATTCATGTGGTTCTTTCCATCCTCAACCACAACCATGGTGCCGTCTGAAAGATAGCCAACTCCCTGCCCCCGCTCCTTGCCCTCCTGGATGATTTTGACCTCGACAGTTTCTCCTGGAAGCAGAACGGCCTTAACTGAGTTGGCAAGCTCATTGATATTCAGTACCGGCACACCCTGGATTTCCGCCACCCGGTTGAGATTATAATCATTGGTCAAAATTGGACAGCTCAACTGCCGGGCAAGGATGACCAATTTGCTGTCCACTTCGCGGGTGCCTTCGACATCAATATCGCTGATGCGGACAGGGATGGTCTTGGATTCCTGGAGATCGGCCAAGATTTCCATCCCGCGCCTTCCCCGCTGGCGCCGCAGCGCGTCCGCGGAATCAGCAATATGCTGAAGCTCGTCGAGCACAAATCGAGGAATGAGCAGTTCTCCCACCAGGAATCCAGTCTGGGCGATATCGGATATCCTGCCGTCAATGATCACACTTGTGTCCACAAGGATGACCCTTTCCGGTTGGCCACCTTTGCTCCTTTTCTCAGACGTCGGAAATACCCTCCCGCTGAAGAGGGAAAAAATATCATTTCTGCGGGAGATAAATACCGCCACTCCGATATATCCAAAAAGCAGCACGCTAAGAACAGGGAAAAACTGCCCCAGGAATGATGGCAGCCTTGACAACGGGATGGCCAGCAGGGCGGCAATGACCAGGCCAACAAACAAGCCTATCAGTCCAGAACCCAGGGTCCTGGCATCCAGTTGGTTGAGCAAGTTACGCAGGGATTTTATCGGTCGGGTGGTGATCAAGGGTGTGACTACCAGCCCAAATAATGAACCCACCAATCCTAAGATCACGGTCCCTTCCTGCAGTGTGATATCGGTGAAACCAGCAATAGTTTCCCCAAAATAGCCCCCCAATAATCCAAATATGATCATGCCGATGATGCGAGAGATAAAATCAAAATTCATCATTGCCCTCCTGAAAAAATAATAGCGGACACCAATATTCTGTGCCCGCCATCATAAATCTCGCTCAAGAGATATTAAGTTGTCAAATAGGAATTAACTGCCTCTTGGAGATATCCTTATGATCTAATAATCTTATTCCTGCAGATAATAAGAAAAATAATGGCAAAATAAGTCCTAATGATCCGTTTGGCGGAGCCAGAATAATTGCAATAAGTTCAAAACAATAATAGCATGACCTTACCTCTCCGTCAACCAACCCTGTCTCTCAACACCATTCCTCAATATATAATAATCCACATCAGCCCACCCGGCTGCGATCCTGCCCGCAGAAGTATTAGGCTGGCCAGGTAGGTTCTATCGTATAATTAAATGACAAATCAATTCCAACCCCGGAGGAAGCATGGAAGATAAAAAATATAAAAAGATCATCAATTCCTGGGCTATGTACGACTGGGCCAATTCAGCTTTCGCGACCACGATCATGGCTGCTGTCTTGCCAATTTATTATCGAGCTATTGCTGAACCGACCTTAACTGGAAATCAAATTACTTCTTACTGGGCCTATACCAACTCGATTGCCTTGTTGTTAATCGCAATCATTAGTCCTATCCTGGGAGCGATGGCAGATTTCAAAGGTTATAAAAAACGCTATTTGACTATTTTCGCCCTGGGAGGAATATTTGCTACTGCCTTCATGTTCTTCTTAACCACCGGGGATTGGTTATTGGCCTCAAGTTTATTCATTCTCGGTAATATTGGTTTTGCAGGGGCAAACGTATTTTATGATTCCCTGCTGCCCCACATCGCCAAAAAAGATGATATCGATCAAATCTCAACCAGGGGATATGCCATGGGATATGTGGGAGGCGGGATCCTGCTGGCCATCAATCTGGCCATGATCATGTTTGCTCCCGATCACCTGACCGCCCTGATGACCCGGATCTCGCTGGCCAGTGTGGCAGTCTGGTGGCTGGTCTTCACAATTCCCCTTTGGAAAAACATTGCTGAACCTCCTCGCAAGGTGTACGCGGGTGAAATGGATTCAAATCCTTTTCGAGCCGGTTTCACTCGGCTGGCAGTTACATTTAAAGAAATCAAGAAATTCGGCGACCTGTTCAAATTTCTGGTTGCTTTCTGGCTCTACAATGATGGCATTGGCACAATTATCAAAATGGCTACCACCTATGGCGACGAAATTGGCATTGATTCCACTTCCTTGATAATCGTTTTGTTAATTGTGCAATTTGTCGGCATCCCCTTCTCGTTTGCTTTTGGTTGGCTGGCAAAAAAGATCGGCACCAAGAAATCGATCTTTCTCGCTCTGGGCGTTTACGCCCTGATATCCATCGGTGGCTATTTTATGAGCAACGCGACCCACTTCTTAATTCTGGGTTTTGCTGTAGCAATGGTCCAGGGTGGATCGCAGGCCTTGAGTCGTTCCCTTTACGGGAGGATGGTTCCCAAAGCCCAGTCTGCTGAATTCTTCAGCTTCTTCAGTGTCAGCGGGAAATTCGCAGGGATGTTTGGACCACTGGTCTTCGGCCTGGTCAGTCAGCTGTTTAATAACAGCAGGTTGGGGATCGTATCGCTGATCTTTTTCTTCATCACCGGTGGGTTGCTGCTGACCCGGGTGGATGAGGAAAAAGGCATCCAGGTAGCAAGAGAAGCCGATGCCCTGGCTATTCAGGAAGCCTGAGCCTTATGGCTGCAAGTGTACAGGAAAATAAACTCAACCAGCAGAGGGATCTGTTTACCAGGATCGCCCCACAATATGATTTCATCAATCATTTGATGACCGGCTGGCAGGATAATCGCTGGAGGAAGGCTGCAGTCAAACAGCTCCAGCTACCTCCCTCCAGCCGGCTGCTGGATATTGGCAGCGGCAACGGCCAGATCATCCAGGAAGCTGCCCATCAGTTTCCGGACTGCCAGTGCATCGCGGCCGACCTCACCCAGGCGATGATGATCGTCGGCCGGCCTAAGCTCCCGGGGGTGAAGGTCTGCTGGTCTACTGCAGACACAGCTCACCTTCCATTCCCCGAAGGGACTTTTGATGGCGTGATTTCCGGTTTTCTGGTCCGCAATCTCGGGGATATCCGCCAGGGATTGATGGACCAATACCGCGTCCTCAAACCAGGTGGTAGAATTGCTGTCCTGGAAACCACAAAACCACCTCAACATCTACTGGCACCGGCCATTCGTTTTTATATGACAAAAGTGATTCCTGCGATTGGCGGATTTCTTACAGGATATCGGCAAGCCTATACCTATCTAAATGACTCCACAGTCGGGTTTTTGCGTGCTGAGGAGCTAGCTTCCTATCTGGCTGCTGTCGGGTTTAAAAAGATTGCCTACCAGCAATGGACCTTTGGCATGATAACAGTGCATCGGGGAGAAAAATGAGCGGCTTTCAACCATCGTCCAAAGCTGCAGAACGAGGAGAACCCTCTTATGTGTGGAGAGCTGGCCAGCAGCGCCGGTTGGAAATGATCCAATCCGCTGCAGGCGACCGTGTACGCGGAGTCATCCTTGAAAACGGCTGCGGACTGGGGTTATACCTGGAGCATCTAGCCCCTCTCGGCGGGAGATTGATTGGCCTGGAGTTTGAACTGGACCGAGCCCGGGAAGCAAAAGCCACCTCCAACCTGATCCTGGGGGGCGCCGGGGAGAATTTACCTTTCCCGGCCGGCAGCTTCGATCTCATCCTCAGCAATGAGGTGATTGAACACGTCCTCGATGATCAGAAAGCCATCGAGGAAATGGTGCGAACGCTGAAACCCGGGGGCAGAATTGTCATCTTTTGCCCCAATCGTTGGTACCCCTTTGAGACTCACGGGATTTACTGGCAGGGAGAATATCATTTCGGGAATAAATTATTCATCAATTACCTTCCCCGAACCACACGAGATAAGTTAGCTCCCCACGTACGGGTTTACAGTCAAAGAGATCTTCAGAGGTTGTTTTACAATCTACCAGTCAAATTTATCACACGCCAGGTGATATTCGGCGGTTATGACAATATCATCGGCCGGTTCCCGAAATTGGGGCGTTGGATCCGTTCCATACTCTATATCTTGGAAAGAACACCACTGCAGGTACTGGGTTTGTCCCATTTCTGGGTGGTGGAGAAACTGGAAGGATGATGCAAATGATTAAGAATATTGAGGGAAAAATCGGTCAAGAACTGCGCAAGAGAGGTTGGCGCCTGGCAGTGGCGGAGTCCTGCACCGGAGGTTTGATCGGTCACAGGATCACCAATATCCCGGGGTCCTCGACCTACTACCTGGGGAGCATCACCGCCTACGCATACAGAGCTAAAGTCCGCTTACTGGGGGTATCCTGGGATACACTCGAAACGTATGGCGCGGTGAGTGAGGAGGCTATTCGCGAGATGGCCCTGGGAGTAAGGCGGGCCTTGACTGCCGATGTCGGTATCGCTGTCAGCGGCATCGCCGGGCCCAGCGGGGGCACATCTGAAAAACCGGTAGGCTACACCTGGATCGGACTCAGTACGGTAAAAGGAATACTGACCCTGCAACATACCGCTGGAGGGAACCGGATAGAAAACAAACAGGAAATCGCTCAGGTCGCCCTGGAATTCCTGTATGAATACCTCAGGAAAGATGGAAAAGATTGAAATCACCACCCGGTTCAGCGGGGATGGAAAGCTGATCCCGCTGGAATTCTCCCTTGGCGAAAAAACCATCGGAATCCTGAATATCGGCCGGCAGTGGCAGACCAAGGAGGGCAAACACATCCTGGTGATGGATACCCACCACAATACCTATCATTTATATTTCGAACTGGCTGATCTGAGCTGGTATCTAATCAGGGATCTAAAAGGTTCCCCTGGAAAAGTATAAAAGGAGAGATCATGGCCGACTCAGTCCAAGATCACATGGTAGTCAAACTGGATTACACTCTCATGATTGAAGGTGAGATCATGGAAAGTACTGCTGATGGGGAACCGATAGAGTTCATCCAAGGGACAGGCCAGATCATCCCGGGATTGGAAGATGCCCTCTACGGGATGAAGGTTGGTGAAAAGAAGACCATCGAGATCCAACCAGAAAAGGCCTATGGCATTTATGATCCGGACTCGCAAGAAGCGGCAAAAAAGGATGAGTTCAGTGAAGAAATCCCCCTGGACGTAGGCACCTTCCTGGATTTGCGAGATGATGAGGGAGAAGTGCTCAGCGCACAGATCATCGCAGCGGATGAAGACACAGTAACCCTTGATTTTAACCATCCCCTAGCGGGAAAGGTTCTGACTTTCGAAATCACAATTTCCGCCCTCAGGCCAGCCACTCCAGAAGAGCTGGATCACGGGCACGCGCATTAGAGATGAATTTCTTGTAAAATATAAGTGTTTACCACTGCTGCATGGATTTACGGTGGTACAACGGAAGATATCTTTGTATGGGAGGTTGGGATTACTATTTTTTAGCAATGCCTCGTGGTTGTGAATACTGGGATTACCTTCCATAATAGACTCGCCTTGATACTTCTCCATCCACTCTGAAAAACTTTAGAGACCACAATGTACATGCATGAAAGCAACAAGAACGTCTCTATAGTTTTAAATATTGGAGGGAAATTGAGAACTAGGACAATATACACAAGCACATTTATCGCTGGACTATTACTGCTCACATCCTGTATTCAATCAGCCAATCTGGGGTCTACCAGCACGCCAGATCCCGGGTTGATGGACGTTATTGAAAGGACGATTTGGGACTTCGAAATTTTTAGAGATGAGGTGAACGACCTGGCGGCAGAAGCGGCAAACACGCCCGTAGAAGACTTGGAACCGATTTGCCTTCAGATGGTGGCGTTGACAGAAGAAATAGAGGGATATGAATATCCTCTCTTTGCTGCAAGTGCCCAATCAGCTTTATATAATTTCTCCTATTCTACAAACCAATGTTGTGGTGTCAAATTTGGGGAGTATCTGAATAAGGGACCACTCCCAGAACACACTGCTTATCATTGTGATAATGCACAGGTATACAAGGAGAGTTTTGATACATATCTTCAAGAATTGAAAGAGATGTATGCTGAAAAATAACCTGCAGAAGGGTGACAAGCCAACAACGGATATGGGCAAAGAAGATTTTTGTTAACGCAGCAGGAGAAATCATCGATCAAGGATTGATTTCTCTATTCGTATACTTGTTGGGCATCCTGGACAACTACTCAAAACGGTTCGATTCGAGTCCACTACCGCCCATCTCATTGGACTCGAACCACAGGCATGATCCTTGCTATCCCCAGGAAATAGAAGAGACCCGGCGCTGAAGAGCGCCGGGTCTCTTGGTGTCCCGGTCACAAAGTCACAAGCTCTATTTCTTCGTAAACACCAGCCGATCCTCACCTTCCGGGTCAAGGTCAACCTTGACCACGTCCCCGGCCTGGAATTCTCCTTCCAGCAGCTTCTTGGAAAGCGGGCTTTCGATGAATTTCTGCAAGGCGCGGGTCAGCGGCCGGGCACCGAAATCCTCCGAATAGCCGGTCTGGGCCAACCAGACCCGGGCAGCCTTGGTGAGCGTCGCCTTGAGGCCGTTCTCTACTAACCGCTGCTCAACATCCTTGAGCTGGAGGTCAACGATCTTGATCATGTCCTTTTCGCTCAGGGGCGAGAAGGTGATGATATCATCAATGCGGTTCAGGAATTCGGGCCGGAAGGCATCCTTGAGAGCCTTATCGATCTTCTCCTTGGCCTCTCGGTCCTTGGCACTGGCCTGTCTGTCCAAGAAGCCCAGGCTACCGGAGCGGCTGACATATTCCGTGCCCAGGTTGCTGGTCATGATCAAGACGCTGTTGCGGAAATCCACCTGGCGCCCCTGTCCATCTGTCAGGCGGCCGTTGTCCAGGATCTGCAGCAGGGCATTCCAGACCTCAGGATGGGCTTTTTCTATCTCATCAAAGAGGATCACCCGATAGGGGCGGCGTCTAACCGCCTCGGTCAGCTGGCCGCCTTCCTCATACCCAACATATCCGGGAGGCGCGCCGTAAAGGCGCGAAGCGGTATGCTGCTCGCGGTATTCACTCATGTCCAAGCGCAAAAGGGCATCCTCGTCGTCAAACAGGAACTCAGCCAGGGCTTTGGCTAATTCCGTCTTCCCCACACCGGAGGGTCCGATAAACATAAAGGAGCCGATGGGCTTGGTGGGATCCTTCAACCCCGAGCGGGAACGGCGAATGGCATCCGAAATGACCGCAATGGCCTCATCCTGGCCAATGATGCGTTCGTGCAGGCGTTCTTCCATTTTCAGGAGCTTCTCGGCTTCTTCCTCCAGCATCTGGGTCATGGGGATGCCGGTCCACTGGGAGACCACTTCGGCGACGTCATTTGCATCCACCACCTCATCCAGCTCATGTTCGGATTCCCAGGCATCTCGGGCCTGACTGAATTCTTCTTCCAGGCGGAGCCGCTGGGTCTGCATGGTGGCCGCTCGCTCATAATCGCGCTCCTGACCGGCGACTTCCTCTTCGTTCTTGAGGTGTTCGATCTCTGCCTGTTTGTCTTTCAATTCCTGCGGCAGGGAGTAGAGGGCTACCCGAAGTTTGGCGGCCGCCTCATCCATCAGATCGATGGCCTTGTCTGGCAGGTGGCGGTCGGTCACGTAGCGGTCCGCCAGCATGGCAGCTGTCCGCAGAGCATCATCTGAGAAGCGGACCTTGTGGTGGGCTTCATAGCGGTCTCGCAGGCCTTCCAGCATCTGGATGGTCTCCTCAACCGAGGGCTCTTCGATATAAACCGTGGCGAAACGGCGCTCCAGGGCGCTGTCCTTTTCGATATATTTGTGATATTCGTCCAGTGTCGTAGCTCCTACGCACTGGAGTTCTCCCCGGGCCAAGGCTGGTTTCAGCATATTAGAGGCATCCATAGCCCCCTGGGCGGCGCCAGCACCAACCACAGTGTGCAGCTCATCAATAAAGAGGATCACTTCTCCCTCAGCCTGCTTGACATCGTCAATGGCTGCTTTGAGGCGCTCCTCAAACTCTCCCCTGAAGCGGGAGCCAGCGATCATTGCCCCCATATCCAGGGCTACCACCCGCTTCCCGGAAAGGATCTCCGGCACATCGTTGGTAGCAATTTTCTGGGCCAGCCCCTCCACGATAGCCGTTTTCCCCACACCAGCCTCACCGATCATCACCGGGTTATTTTTGGTCCTGCGGGAAAGGATCTGGATCACCCGCAAAATCTCCGAATCCCTGCCAATGACCGGATCCAGCTTGCCTTCCCGGGCAAGTTTTGTCATATCCCGGGAAAATTTTTCCAGGGCTTTGTAGCGGCTCTCAGCCTTGACGTCTGTCACACGCTGGCCTCCGCGGATCTGATCAATGGCTCTGTATACGCGGTCCTTGGTCAGCCCCTTGGTCTCCAGCAACCTGGCCGCCGGGGTATTCTTTTCATCCAGAATAGCCAGGAAAAGGTGCTCCGTAGAAATGAACTCGTCTTTTAAGCGGTTGGCTTCCTGATTGGCCACGTCTACGATCCGCTTCACACGGGGAGTGATAAAGACCTGCCCGGCGCCACGGCTGCCAAATATGCTCGCCTTTTGGGTATTTTTAAGGATGTAGTCCAACCGGTCACTCAAATCGAAACCCTGGATGTTGAGGGCTTCCAAGATTTGAGAGATCGCACCTTCTGGCTGCTCGATCAGCGCCAGGAGGATATGTTCGGTATCGATCTGGTTGTGCCCGTAGCGCTGGATTATTTCCGCTGCGCGCTGGGCTGCTTCCTGGGCCCGTTCTGTAAAACGGTCAAATCGCATCATTACTCCACCATCCTTGATACAACGGAGAATCTGATCAATATATCAAAAACATTCATCCATAGACTAAAAATATTATAACAAGACCACTGTTAACTAAACATATGAATCAGGGGCATCTTATCCCGGTCTCATCCCGGGAGATCCTGTTTCTTTGTGCAATATTCAGACCGAATTATAAATTGTTTCGTTCCCCTTCACTTCCTTCAAAGTCAGGATGACACTTAAGGGAATGATCCGCAGGCTATTAAGATCAAACCTCCCCGGGGGGAGGTTTCTGCTTACTGGCTCCTGGATACTGAAATTACCCACGCTGCTCCTCTTTATCCAGGTACTCCTGGCAGGATTTCCAACCCGGGCGCCAGGTGATATGCCAGCACCAGAAGCGAGCCAAGAGGGATTTCGGTTTCTCTTCCGCCTTAAGGCGCAGAGGGCAGGCAGCGCACCGGGGTTCTTCGATCATCTCCACCATTTGCTCTTCTCATGCTCTAAAAGGGGGTACCGGGGGCAAAGCCAAGCCCATCATCCTCCCTCTCCCAGACCAGATCCCGGGATTTGAGAGGATCTATTTGGATTCTCAGGATAGGCTTTCAATCAAGCCCGGCCGCCATTATATTGGTCTCCACCCCCTGGATTCTTGAAGAAATTCCCGATGACGAAGACCAGGAAGCTAATCCCGTAGATCAGAGATCTCAAAAGGGAGGAAAAATCAATCAGGGGGGTGGGTCCGGTTTCACTCCCCTTCTGGATCGGGATCCCCCGGGAATGCTTCCGACTTCTTCCTCGCCTGGGTCCAGAAAGCTGGACCAAGGGAGAAAAGAGCCTGTACTTCTTCTCAGCGCTGTCAGCAATTGAAGCGGGCCTATCCTTGATGCTGATATATCGACCTTTTCTAGACCACATTTTCCCCTTCCTGCTCACCGAGCTGTTCCTACACCTTTTATTATACAATTAAAGGATCTCTATAGAAGCCATCCCGGTCTCAATACGGATATCAATCTTATTGTCGGCACTCTCAAAATCAACTGACTGGTAGATCCCGTTCTGTTTCGGAAAGCGTTTCTGATCCACAGAGACTGAGGCCAGACCGGCATCAGCGTCCACGCGGGCAGCCACGCCGTCCGGGATATAGATCACCAGAGATGCCGCTCCGGCTTCCACTTTGAAGGTGGTGTTCCCTGCCGCAGCTGGCATTCTTACCTCGGTCGAGCTGGCGCCGGTTTTCAGGACTAAATCCTTGACCTGCAGTTCAGTGAGATCCAGATGGGCGTCAGCCGCTCCGGTCTCAAAGACCAGGCTCAGGGGAATGTCCTTAGAGAGGCCGATATCCCAGCTTAATCCTTTGCCCGTAATCCAGTTCCCCGGAAAAAACACCTCCGGAATAGCCCGCTTGTGGGGCTGAAGCGCCACATTCAGGCCTGAACCCACCTTTTTTACACGGGCATCCAGGCCGTTGGCAAAGGTGCCAGAGACCAGTTTGCCCTCATCTGCGCTGGCGTCCAGTTCCATTCTTCCCGCGCCATACTTGACCTCGATGGAAGCGTTTTCCGCATCCCCCAGATCTACCGAAGCCTCCTCCATAACAAATTCGCCTTTCCCTGAGGCTGTGCCAACCAGGAACCAGATCCCCAGGACCACCCGCATCGTGGGCCAGAAAAAATTCCAAACATTGATGGTTAACAATCCCAGATTATTCAACAACAACAGAAAACCTGCACTGACCAGGACCACTGCCCAGAAAATTCGATTTGTCCGCATGAAACGCTCTCCCGCCTGACTTATATTTGTCAGGAGTTAATTTTTATCAAAGAAAGACCGGCCTAAAAGGATCACACCCAGCAGGATCAACAACACCGGCCAGTACTGTCCAGCCATCCCCAGGGCGCCAAAGAACGATCCAAATACCGCCAGCAAGATGAAGCTGATCAGCAGTAAATTGGCTCCGTCCTTTATCGAAGCATCCCCGCCCAGCAAGCTCATCAGGATGATTCCCAGGCCAACAAAACCAGGAATCATAGTCCAGATATAAGACCAGCTGGTCCAATCATTGCTGTAGAACTGGTAAGCCAGGATGCCGCCGATGCCGCCAACAATGGTGGCCGGTACAGCCAATCCGGGTTCACCCAGGGCTGCCCCCAGAGCCAAGAGGAATAACCCCACGCCAACAATGATCCAGGGCCACGAAAACACCCGCCAGAAATCAGGGATCAGATCGGGCATGATCTGGGCCACAAATAGCAACGCGCCTATCAAAATCAGGATCACTCCCCCAAAAATGCTGGTCCGCTTTCTTTTATCCATCTTATCTCTCCTTGTGATGACAATCAATTATTATTACGATTATTGTTATCGTAACACGAATACACCCTTCCCAAAACACCCGGAAAAATAATCCGGTTATGATTGCCTTATCATCCGTTAACAGTACTGAAAGTCTGCTTTCCTTGGTAGAATACTAGCAGTTGTAACAATCCCTACAGTGTATACGTTTAATTGTTAATAAAGTTTCTCAGGATCCAATTGCTTGATCTTGTTGTCTGTCCTTACACACAAAAGGAGATGCAATGATGAAATCCCACTTAAAACTAGGCCTGCTTTTTACAGCAGCCTGTCTGGTGCTGATTGTTTCTGCCTGCGATCCAATTCCCAATTGTGGCGACCCCTACACAGTCACCAAGACAGATGACACTAACGATGGTGTCTGCAGCGCCGGAGACTGTTCTCTCCGCGAGGCAGTCCTCAACGCCAACGCCTGTCCAGGCACCCAAATCATCAACCTGCCAGCTGGCAGTTATCCCCTGACCATTGATGGAGACGATGAGGATCTGGGGGAGACCGGCGACCTGGACGTCACTGACGACCTGATTATCAACGGCAGCGGCGCTCCCTCGATCCATGGTGGAATCGAACGTGCCTTCCACATTCACAACGGGGTAACCGCTGAATTCAATGCCATCTGGGTGACAGGCGGGGATACCATCCTGGGCGGCGGCCTGATCAACGAGGGAGACCTCACGCTGAATGCGTTTACCTGCAACTACAATACGGTCTCCATACCTCCGGGAGGTATGGGCGATGCCATGGGAGGCTGCATATTCAACACCTCCAGCCTTAACTTGGATGGCGGTCAATTCCTGAACAATTCCGCTGGATACGGGGGCGCGATCTATAACCTCAATAACGCAACAGCCACGATTGAAAACATCAACTTTTACTACAATGAGGCTGAATTCAATGGCGGGGCGATCTGGATCGACGCGGATGCTGATGTAAACATAGCCTGGAGCACTTTCGATGGCAATCTGGCGGGTTTGAATGGCGGCGCTGTCTGGAATCACGGGAATTTCATCGGAGAGAACCTGGCATTTTTTAGTAATGAGTCCGCTGACAGCGGCGGTGCTGTTTACAGCTGGACAGATACCTACACCCAATTCACCAACACCAGAATATCAGGAAACATCGCAAACGCCGGCGGGGGAATCTATAACAACAACGGCATGATGCATCTATATGAAAGCGGATTATCGGACAACACTGCTACCGGACCTGTCGGAGGGGGAATTTATAATAATGGTCCCATTCCTACTGGCGGGTTACTGCTCAAGAACGTTACGGTCAGCAATAACACTGCCCTGGGGGGAGTGGGCGGGGCCGGGATCTACAACACTGGCAATTTCGACTTCCGCTTCATCACCATATCTGGCAACAACCCCGAGGGCCTGCGGATTGATACCGGATCAGAAATCAAGATTCGCAGCTCGATCCTGGCTGACAACCCGGGAGGTGATTGCAGCGGTACTTTCCCGGACTCTCTGGACTACAACATCGACAGCGACGGCAGCTGCGGCTTGTCGGGTCCCCATGACCTATCTGCCACCGATCCGCTGCTGGAGCCCCTGGGCCCTTACGGCAGTATGGCACTCAGCCACCCCCTGGGACCTGGAAGCCCGGCCATTGACAGCGGCACTCCTGATCTTTGCATCGCCAATGACCAAAATGGCGTTACCAGACCGCAGGGAGCAAGGTGCGACCGGGGCGCTTTTGAGAATCCCGTGACAGGAGGATCGGTCAGCGGGCTGGTCTGGCATGACCTCTGCGCGGTGCCCTACGCCACTCCCCCCTCACCACCTCCTGGCTGCATCGACCTGCCTGGCGGGGGTCTGGGTGCGGACGGCATCTATGATCCCGGGGAACCCGGCATTGAAGGGGTCAGGGTCCACCTCTTCACGGGAGGCTGCCCGTTTGACCCTGTTGCGAGTTCTATCCCGGCCCTGACAGATAGCAACGGCCAGTACACCATATCGGGCGTGGCACCAGGGACCTACTGCACTGTGATTTATACCGGGGAAATCCCCAATGACACCATCCTCATCCCTGGCAGTTGGACCTATCCGCCCGGAGGATCTGATCATATCGAGTATGAAGTCACCCTGGGAAGCGGCGAGAACGTAACTGAGATCAACTTCGGCTGGGATTACCAGTTCCTACCTGAACCTGAAGCTGAGCCCACATCGGAACCTTCCCATAAGGGTAAATTGAACAAGAACGCCTTCTGCAGGTTGGGGCCAGGGACAGTGTATGATACCGCTACCGCGTTCGAAACCGGCAGGGAGTTTGAGATCCTGGGCCGCTCAGAAACCCATCTTCCTCTCTGGCTGTACATCGAGGAGTTGATCCTGAAAATGCGCTGCTGGATCTTTAGCGAAACTGCAGAGTTTGAATGGAATCCCGAGTACATTCCAACAGTTATCGCTGACCCCACCCCGACGCCGATCGTCTGCACTTCCACTTTGAATAAGGAATCCTGCGAAAAAGCTGGTGGTGATTGGTTCGATGGAGGTGCTACTGCCGGCAGCTACTGTATCTGTCCTAAATAACAATTCCACTTAATCGAAAAGAGCAGCCCTGAGGCTGCTCTTTTTTCATCATTTAACAGGATATCACTCTTCTTTGCTGGCCTGAGCTTTCGACGAAAGCTGGTAGGCCGCTGGTCCAGGTTTCAGGAAAGGCAGCTTGATGATCTCATACTTGACCAGCAGCCAGATGATCCCTGCCAGGATCATCACGCCGGCGACAATCCGGGAATAGCTGATATCGGTACTCCCCAGGCGGGGCTGATCCGGTCGGAAAAATTCAATGATCTCCCGGCCAAAACCTTCCAGGACCAACCAGCCGGCAAAAATGGAAGCTGGTTTGATCCGCTTCTTAAATTCCAGGGCGATCCAGAGCAGGATCCCGGCCGCCAGGAAGTTCCACAGCATCTCATAGGCAAAGGTGGGGTGGAAGAATGTGGTCTCGTAAGGATACTGGAACATGTTCGTCCAGGGTCCTATGCGGTGGACGGCATCAATGCGTATTCCCCAGGGAAGGTCAGTCGGCTGACCATAAAGCTCTTGGTTGATAAAATTTGCCGGGCGCACCAGAGCCTGGCCGATCAGCAAGGCCGGCGCCGCAGCATCCAGAAAGATCCGGAAATCCAGTTGGTTGCGTTTGACAAATATCAGAGCCCCCAGGGCGCCAAACAGCACTGCTCCATAAAAGTGCAGCCCACCTTGAGGTAGATTAAGGATCTGGAGGGGATTGTCAATATAGTACTTTCCCCCGCCCAGCATATCGTTTACGACATACCACAAGCGGGCGCCGATAATGCCAAATGGCACCGCCCAGATCAGCAACTCCCAGATATGTTCTCCATCCTCTCCTCGCTGCCGGACACCCCATTCAGCAACCAGGCCGGCAAGGATAATACCTACCGCCATGATCACGCCATACCAGTGCAGCGAAAAGTTCGTTCCTGGAATTGTAAAGATGATCGGATCCATAAGTTCCTCCGTAATTATCAGGCAGGGATATCCCCGTGAATGAAAATCAGCCGCGTTTATCTTACCATACCAAGATAGCGCGGTTGATTAATTCTTAGATTTGTCGGTTGATTTCAGTCCTCACCTGTCATCCAACGCGGCTTCTGGCCGTCTTTCTCGGGGAAACGTGACAGGACTGTCACTTCCACCGGCAAGGCTACTTTATTCCTGGTCAACAAGCCTTCTTCCAGGGTTTTCCCTTGAAGCGGGAAGATTCGCAGGGAATAGCCTTCCTGGCAGCAGCGCTTGTTCACCAGCGCAAGGCCTACCAGGTACCCACTGACGTCTACAGAACAACTGGTGACCTGCCCTACTACCACCCCATGATCATCCACCACAGGGTCGAGGGTATTCGGCCGGCGTGTGCGTTTGAGATTGCAGCGGAAGCGGACCAGTTCCCGGACCCTGTCCTTTTCCCTTGCCAGCAGGGCATCCCGCCCCACAAAGAAAGGTTTGTGGTATTTGACATACCCGGGAAATCCTGCCTCAATCGGCGTTACGGAGAGCGGTCCTTCCAGTTCATGACCATAGAGCGGGAGACCAGCCTCGATGCGGGTCGAATCCCGGCAGGCCAGGCCGGCGGGTTTGACACCCAGGGGACCGCCCACCTCCAGGATGGTATTCCAGAGCTTCACCATCTGATCAGGGTGGACTAAAATCTCAAATCCCCAATTTTCCCCTGTATACCCTGTCCGGGCGATTGCCAGCGGGATGCCGCTCAACTCACAGGACATCAAAGCTGTGCGGCGCAGTCGGGCCAGCTTCTTCTTGATCACAGGATCATCCGTCATCGCCTGGAGCGTCAGCAAGGAGGCTGGTCCCTGAAGGGCAATGTCGCGCTTCTGGTCCTTGCCAGACTTTGGATCCTTGAGATTGCGCAGCACAGCAGGAGCTTCTACTTTGATCCAGGGTCGATCCAGGTCAAGGATCACATCGCCAGCGTTAACTGCGTTAAGCCAGTTCCAGTCCTTGTCCTCATTGGAGGCATTGATGATCAAATAATAATAATCCGCCCTGACCCGGTAGACGATACCATCATCGATCACGCTGCCGTCCGGCGCCAGGAAATACCCGTAGAGGGATTCACCGTCATTCAGCCAGGCCGCGTAGTTTGAAAACACGGTATCCAGGAATATCGTGGCATTAGGTCCGGAGATCTCGAACACACCCATATGGGCCACATCAAACAATCCCGCTCCGGTACGGACAGCCAGATGCTCTTCCATCACTGAGGTATAGCGCACAGGCATTTCCCAACCAGCGAAGGGAACCAGCTTGGCTCCCATTTCCGCATGAACGGCATGCAGCTCGGTTTTCTTCAATTTGGATTCCGGTTCCGTCCAGGACCATTCTTGGGCCGTGCCCTGTGGAGCGGAGCCTGCCAGGATCTGCTCCCCGACAAAATAGGGTTTGGTAAGATCGAATCGCTCCGGCTTGGCTTTGAACAGCTCAACAGCTGGGGTCCCGGGAGTGTATTCGGGAGTGTAGTCAGCTTTTTCGGCCTCTTCCAATTCAACGACCACCGGACCTTCCACCTTCCGGTAG
>Ga0190358_1000173_pt1 | contig 22880 bp, 21 predicted proteins | sample 48721812_MG_FD_161666 | JGI IMG/M metagenome (GOLD analysis project Ga0190358, IMG submission 161666) | Hydrothermal vent microbial mat bacterial communities from Southern Trench, Guaymas Basin, Mexico - 4872-18-1-2_MG | ecosystem: Environmental > Aquatic > Marine > Hydrothermal vents >... | reverse complement strand
CAAGCAGAACATAGAGAAGATGCTGCGCGTGGAGTCCCCCCCGCTCGACATCGAGCGGGCACAGCCCTTCGTGATGCTGGTGGTGGGAGTGAACGGCACCGGCAAAACCACCACCATCGGCAAGCTGGCCATGCGTTACCGGCAACAGGGCAAGCAGGTGGTACTGGCCGCGGCCGATACCTTCCGGGCCGCCGCCCGGGAGCAGTTGGAGATCTGGGGCCAGCGAGCGGGGGTACCGGTGATCGGCGGACAGGAGGGAGCCGACCCCGGGTCGGTGGTCTTCGACGCCATCAACTCCGCTCGTGGCCAGAAGGCCGACCTGGTCATCGCCGATACCGCGGGGCGCCTGCATACCAAGGTGAACCTGGTGGAGGAACTGCGCAAGGTGCACCGGGTCTGCGGCAAGGCACTGGAAGGCGCCCCGCACGAGGTGCTGCTGGTGCTGGATGCCACCACCGGTCAGAATGCCATCAGCCAGGCCAAGCAGTTTCACAAGGCGCTCGAGGTCACCGGCCTGGTGCTGACCAAGCTCGACGGCACCGCCAAGGGCGGCATCATCATAGGAGTATGCGACACCTTCAAGATCCCGGTGCGCTTCATCGGCATCGGCGAGCAGGTGGCCGACTTGCGCCCCTTCGACCCCGAGGCCTTCGTGCAGGCGCTGTTCCGATGAGCAGCCGGGGAACAGGCTCTACTTGCCGGACTGCATCTTGTTCAGTATTTCCTGGAAGCGGGGGTCGTGGTGCAGGGTGCGTAGGTCGTTGTCGGCGCGCATGGCCCCGGCCTCGGCGTAGCCGTTGAGCGCGGCGATATTCAGATAGCGGAAGGCCAGTTCCTTCTTGCCCAGCAGGGCATAGATACAGGCCATGTTGTAGAAGGCGTCTCCGAAGCTGGAATCCACCTCCAGCGCCTTCTTGTACCAATCCAGCGCCTGCTCGTAGTCGTTGCGAGCGTAGTAGGTCACCCCGACGCCGTTGTAGGCCTCGGGACGGGTGGGATCCAGTTCGCTGGCGCGGCGGAACAGCTTGCGGGCACGCTCGAAGAAACCGGCGTTCATCTGCGCCGCCCCCTGCTCCATGGCGGTGCGCCAATCGGCCACGTTGGCGGCATAGCTGGCCGGGTCCAGGGGCTTCACTTCTTCCTCGAGCGGCTGGCCGTTCTCGTCGCGGGGACCCTCAGCCACCACCGGAGGGGTGACGACGCCGGCATCCACCGCCGGGCGCCGGGGCCGGGGGCGCAGCTTCCTGGCCACCACGGCGTCTCCCCGGGAACGACCGCCGATGCTGCACCGGGCCGCCGGGAAATGGGCCGCCCCGGAGAGCACCTTGCCGCCCCGGGCCACCAGCATGACCATGGGCGCCCAGCCCTGGCCCCGGCAGGAATCGCCGCCACGCAGGCAATAGCGCCACTTGCCGGCCAGGCTGTCTTCCAGCAGCACCCCCTTGATGACGACGTCGCCCTTGTGCAGGGGACAGGTCCGGGAAACCCAGATGAGCTTGCCGGTCACCTGGCGCCCCTGCTGGTACATGCGGACGACCCCCAGCCGCGTGGCCCACTTTCCCGTGAGCCTCATTTCCCCGGGGCGGGCCGGCGCGGCCAGGCACCACAGCAGGGCCGCCAACCCCACGCTCGCCAGCTTTCCGGGAAATCTCATGGGTTATTCCGCAACACCCTGGGTCTTTTCGATGGTGCTCTTCACCCGGGCCTCGACAACCGCCTGCAGCAGCTTGCGCACCTTGGGATAGCGGCGCAGGATGCCTTCCATGGCGTCGTTGCTGATGGCAATCACGGTGACGTCGGAGACGGCGGTTACCGTGGCGGTACGGGGCCGGCCGGTGAGCAGGGCCACCTCCCCGAAGAAGGCGCCGCGCGAAAGCCGGGCCAGTTCCACTGCTCCCGCGGGCGAGTTGGTGACCACCTTGACCTCGCCGTCCTGCACCAGGAACAGCTCGTCGCCGGGCTCACCCTCGCGAATTATCGTCGCCCCGGGTTCGAAGCAACGCAGCCGGGCCGCGGCGAATACCTCTTCCAGGTCATCGCGCTCGACCTTGCGCAGCAGGTGTGAACGTTCCACGAAGGCACAGGCGGCCAGGTTGCCGGAAATCAACTCTCCCGCTCTTTTCTCAGCATCAGCCACGAATCAGATTCTTAGCGTAAAATCGCTCCCCGGGCAAGAAAACAAACCCGGGAACCACCCCCTTCGGCACCCTGTCCTACTTGTCCTGCTGTTCGGAAAAGACCCGCGCGAAGACGGCGTCCACCTGCCCGAGCATGGCCCGCGGGTCGAAGAGGCGATCGAGGGCCCCGGCGTCCAGGCGGCCGGACACCCGCTCGTCGGCGGCCAGCAGCTCGCGCAGCGTCCCCTTCCCCTCCCAGGCCTGCAGGGCCGCCTGTTGGACGATGCCGTAGGCTTCCTGCCGGGGCAGTCCCGCCTGCACCAGCTCCAGCAGCACCCGCTGGCTGAACACCAGCCCCCGGGTCATCTCCAGGTTGGCGCGCATGCGCTCCGGCTGCACGCGCATGTCCGCGACGATGCGGGTCATGCGTGCCAGGGCGTAGTCGGCCAAGGTGGTGGCATCAGGGGCGATCACCCGCTCCACGCTGGAATGGGAGATGTCGCGCTCGTGCCACAGGGCCACGTTCTCCAGTGCCGCCCCGGCGTAGGCCCGCAACAGCCGGGCCACCCCGGTGAGGTTCTCGCAGCCGATGGGATTTTTCTTGTGGGGCATGGCCGAGGAACCGCGCTGCCCCTCCCGGAAGGGCTCGAACACCTCGCCCACCTCGGTACGCTGCAGGTGGCGGATGTTGACCGCCATCTTCTCCAGGGTTGCTCCCAGGTTGGCCAGGGCGCAGAAAAACTCGGCATGGCGATCGCGTTGCACCACCTGGTTGGACACCGGTTCCGGTCGCAACCCCAGCCGCCGGCAGACGCTCTGCTCCACCGCCGGTGGCAGGTGGGCGAAGGTGCCCACCGCCCCGGAGATCTTGCCCACGGCCACGCTGCTGCGGGCCGCCTGCAGGCGTTGCCGTTGCCGGCCCAGTTCCTGGTACCACAGTGCCAACACCAGCCCGAAGGTGATGGGCTCGGCGTGGATGCCGTGGGTGCGGCCGATCATGGGAGTGTGGCGGTAGCGCTCGGCCTGCTCGGCCACCCGGTGTCGCAGTCCGTCCAGGTTTTCCAGGATGAGGTCCGCGGCGCTGGTGAGAAGAACCGCCAGGGAGGTGTCGAGCACATCGGAACTGGTCATTCCCAGGTGCAGGAAGCGGGCATCCTCGCCCAGTCGCCCTTCCAGGAAGGTCAAAAAGGCGATGATGTCGTGCCGGGTCTGGGCCTCGATGGCCGCCACCGCGGCCACGTCGTCCTCGCTGAAGGAAAACTGCGCCGCCCGCAGGCGGGCCGCGGCTTCCGCCGGCACCAGCTCCAGTTCCGCCATGGCCTCGCAGGCACACAGCTCCACCTCCAACCAGGTGCTGTAGCGGTTGGCATCAGACCATAGCCGGGCCATCTGCTCGCGTGTGTAACGCGGAATCATGCCTGCCTCCCTTGACGGTTACGGCCGGCGCTGCCTGGCCGGCCCCTCGGCCGGAAATCATAGCCAGCGCCGGCCGGGCTTGACAAGCTGTATCTTGGCGTAAACAATGGCCCCGTACAACCGGCGCCAGAGAAGGTGCAAGGAGGAGCACATGCCCATCGACTTCCCCAGCGAAGAATGGACCGTGGCCTACCGCGAGGCCCTGAACAATTCCGAGGCCTACCGCGAGGCCGGCAAGAACTGGACCCATGGTCCCATCGCCCTGGTGGTCAAGGCCGATCCCGCCATCGGCCTGGAAAAGGACACCGCCTTCATCCTTGACCTTCACGAGGGCGTCTGCCGCAAGGCCTGGCTGACCGAGGACATGGCCGAGGCGGAGCAGCAACCCTTCTGCATCACCGGCAACTACGGGCAGTGGAAGCAGGTGATTCGCAAGGAATTGGATCCCATCCGCGGCATGATGCAGGGCAAGCTGAAGCTGAAAGGCAACCTGCCCGTCATCGTTCGCTTCGTCAAGGCCGCCCAGGAACTGGTCAACGCCACCAGCGTGGTCGACACCCATTTCCTCGACGAGTAAGACCGCGCGGCAGCCATGAGCTACGACAGCGACCTAAATTTCACCTTCGCCCACACTCCCAAGCTGGTGTTCGGAGCGGGGGTGGTGTCCGAACTGGGATCAACCGTGGGCGAGATGGGTTTTTCCCGGGCGGTGGTGGTGACCGACAGCTTCCTGGCCGAAAAGACCGACCTGCTCGAGCGGGTGAAGAAATCCCTGGGCCCCCGGTTTGCCGGGGCCTTTACCGGGGTGATACCCGATCCCACCGCCGATTCCATAGACCAGGGCGCCGAACAGGCCCGTTCCCTGGGTGCCGACGTGCTGGTATCACTGGGCGGCGGCAGTGCCATCGATACCGCCAAGGGCATGGCAGTGGTCTTGACCGAGGGAGGCAAGGTGCTCGATCACGAGGGGTACCACGCCCTGACCCGGCGGCAAACCCCGCACCTGGCCATTCCCACCACCGCGGGCACCGGTTCGGAAATGACCATGATCCTGGTGGTCAAGGACCCGGCCCGGGGGCAGAAAACCTTCATCGGTTCCTACTTCCTGCATCCCGACCTGGCCGTGCTGGATCCCACCCTGATTACCGGCTTGCCGGCCAAGCTCACCGCGGCTACCGGGCTCGATGCCCTGAGCCACGCCGTGGAAAGCCTGCTCAGCACCCTGCGCAATCCCTTTTCCGATGCCTGTGCCCTGGAAGCCATGCGCCTCATCGATGCCAACCTGCTCCGCTGCCTGGAAAAACCCGATGACCTGGCGGCCCGGGGACAGATGCTCATCGCCGCGGCTCTGGCCGGCTCGGCGTTCTCCAACGCCATGGTCATCCTCAACCACGCCCTGGCCCACACCGTGGGGGCCCGCTACGGCATCCACCATGGCACCGCCAACGCCATGTTCCTGCCGCTGACCATGCGTCACTTCATCGACGTGGCCAGCGACCGCCTGGCCCTGGCGGCACGCGCCCTGCAGATCGACGGAGCTGACGGCCCGGACGAGCAGGCGGCCCGGGCCCTGGCCGACCACGTGGCCAGGCTCATAGCCGCCGCGGGTATAAACGACCGCCTGGCCGACTACGGGGTCGAAGAGAATGATCTACCGGCCATCGCCGACATGGCCATGAGCGACGGTTCAATCATCTACAGCCCCAAGCCGGTCTTCGATCCCGAGGAGATCGTCGGCCTTCTGCGCCAGGCGCTGTAGCAGCGACAGGCGGGAGCAGAAGTGGCGGAACCATTCATGCACCTGGAACAAGATGCCCGGGACAACGGGCTGGCCTGCATGGTGACGGACCTGCTGGAACAAAACCTGCAGCAGAATCCAGCCAAGCAACGATGTTTTTCCCGTCTGGCCGGCCGGGTGGCCATCAGCGCCCGCGACGCCGGGGTAACCATGACGCTGGATTTCGCCGCCGGCCAGTGCCGGGTGAGCAACGGCCTGGGCCAGGGCTGTAAGCTGCACATCCAGGCCGATTCCGAGGACATCCTCAAGCTGACCACCTTGAAACTACGCCTGGGCCTTCCCGACGTGCTGCATTCGAGCGGTCGTGGCCTGCTCAAGGACCTGGCCGGCGGTCGGCTCCGGGTGAAAGGCATGTGGCGCCATCCGCTGTTGTTGCTCAGGGTGGCCAACGTCTTTTCCGTGGAATGAGCACGGACTGTCGAAAGGAAGAGCCATGAAGTGTGCCAAGTGCGACGGGGAGATGAAAAAGGTCACCATCCGCGGGGTGGAGATCGACAGGTGCAACAAGTGCGGCGGGATCTTCCTCGACAAGGGAGAGATGGAATCCATCGATCAGTCCGACATCGGCACCCTGTTCGACCGCGGCGCCTATTCACGCCGCAATCCGGCCATGGACGAGGTGCCGGCCACCTGCCCGCATTGCCACCGGGCCATGATGACACTCAAGGCCGCCGGCGGTGTCAACATCGACTGGTGCGAGCAATGCGAGGGGATCTTCCTCGACCGGGGGGAACTGGCGGCCTTGGACCTGTTTCAGGATCAGGGCTGATTGCCTGGTGCCGGCGGCTACTGGTAGAACAGGTAGTTGCCCGAATCCAGGTTGTCGGGGAAGAACTCTATCATGGCGTTCGAACCCTCGTAGACCATGTAGACGCGATCGTCCCCGGGCTCGGCCTGGTCGGCTTCCTCGAGATCGACTGACACCAGTTCACCCGCCAGGCCGGCCAGTACCGTGGGAGAGAACTTGGCCGGTGTATAGCCGCTGCTGACGGCGAAGGTCCAGGTACTGTCGCGGGGCAAGTCCATCCCCTCCGGCGGGGCCACCATGGTCAGGGCGATCACCCCGTTGTCGTAGGCGGGGCGCTCGAGCGGCAGCTCGGATGCTTCCACCATGTGCAGGCGCGGCATGTTGCCGTTGGTGGTTCCCCAAACCGTCCAGGCCCCCCGGACCCGGGCCCGGTAGGCGACGTCCCCGGGCCAGCAGGCGGCCGGATCGACACCTTCCACCGGTTGCAGCTCGATGAAGTCACTGCCAACGGCGGCGATGCTGAACTCGATCTTGTTGTTCTCGCTCTCCCCGGAGCCCGACCCGGGCCGGCAGGGATTGTCCCCGGCGGGAGCCTCGGCCAGCGGCGTGCTGAGCACCTGCAGGATATCCCCTTCCTGGATTCCCAGTGCCGCCAGGTCCAGGCCCGGCCGCTCGTCCACCAGGCGCCAGCCGTCGAAACGGGCTGCAAAGCCGTTGCTGCCCTGGATCATTCCTTCCCAGGTAAGTACCCAGCCCTCGGCGGGAGTGATGCCGGGACGCAGCCCGATGCCGTAATAGTTGCGCAGGATCTCCGCGGCACCCTCGGCCACGCACTCCTGGCCCAGCGCCTGGTAGCCGCTATCACACTGGCAGCCGGGCTGGCCGGAGCCATCCAGCACGGCTCGCCCGTGCCCCCCGCAGCTCAGTCGCTTGCCATCGCTGTCTGTCTCGGGGGCGTAGGCGCTGGAGAAGCCCACCAGGTAGGGGTAGTCACACACGCCGCTGCTGTCGCAGTCGAGCAGCACCTGTTCCCCGACCTCCTCGCCGCCCACGGTCAGAACCGGCTTCAGTCCCAGGTTCGGGCCCAGGAAGGGCTGCAGGTCGATGGCCCGATGGTTCACGGCATCCAACACGTACACCGTTCCATCGAGACAGGAGACAAAGGCAAAGGTCTTTACCACCTCTTCCTGGAAGTCCTGGTCTTGCTCCTGGATGTCCCGCAACTCGTTGCTGGTCAGCAACTGGCTGGTGTAGTCGCGGGGACTGGCGCCCGCCTCGTCGAACACCACCGTGGATACTCCCTGCACGAAGGTGAGCGAGCGGGGTATGGACGACAAGTGGATGTTCTCACCGCCGCTCAACGGCTCTTGTGCATCGGCGCGAGCTTGGGAAGCCGCCAATCGGCTCAGGCTGGCGACGTCCACCAGGGCAATCTCCTTGTCGTCCGGCAACACCACGTAGAGCACCGACTCGTCGGGAGACAGAGCCAGGCGCCGCGAGGTGCCACCTACCTCGATTCGCTCCAGGGAACCATCGGCGGTATGCAGCACGGCGATGGAGCTGGAGGCTTCGTCGGCGATGAACAACAGGGAACCGTCGCCGGTAACCGCCAGGCCTGCCGGCAGGCCGCCGACGTCGAGCACATCCACCAGGGTGAGTCTCAGGGGAATGTGATTCTGCTCGTCCGCATAGTCCAGTTGCAACCAGGCTACCTGCCCGCCCCCGGTCAGGCTTACGAATACCGGCAGCGGCTGGCTGCTGTCCCAGGGGACGTCGGCCCCGGCCACGCCGGCCGGAACGGCGATATCGTCCGGTTCCAGGAAACCGTCCTGGCCCAGGCTTACCCGGCTCACCCCGGCGCGGCAACGTTCGTCGAGATACTCGTATTCATCCCGGCAGCTGCCGCAGAAGGAGGTACAGGAATCACCATCGCTGTCAATCTCCACCAGGCGATCCGCCGCCAGGTCCACCAGGGAGACATCCCGGGAAGCGACGTTGACCACGAAGGCATAGCGCTGCAGCGGGTCCACGGCCAGGCTGCGCGGCTGACGTCCAACCGGTATGGAGAAAGGGAACAAGGGGTCCGGCGCGGAGAAGAAACGTCGCTGCTCGATATCGAACACCCGGATGGCGTCTTCCAGTTCGTTCAGCACCAGCAGCAGGGGCCGGCCCTCGCTGGCAACGTCGCAGCCAGGCATGACCTCCGGGCATCCCTTTATCACCGCCAGGTCGACAGGCCCCCGTAGTCGACCGGTTATCGCCGGTGTCGGCTCCTGGCAGGCGGCCAGTACCATGACCACCAGCAGCAGCGTTACCATCCCGGGTAGCACCTTACCCATCTTGCCTGTCACCTTTCCTCCCTTGCCTTGCCCACCTTGGCCAGCACCTGGAAGAACGTCTCCGAGTCAGGATCCATGTCCACCACCGCCACCACGTCCTCCTCGAAGCAGGCCACCAGGGCCCAGTGGCGGCCGTCTTTTTCCCACAGGTCCAGGTCGTAGGGGCCACGGCAGATGTCATCGCTCATCTGCACCAGCCGCATGGACGAGCTGTCCACCAGGGCCAGGGTATCGCTCTCGGGATCACTGACCAGGACCATGTTCTCGCCCACGAACTCCAGGTGGGCCGGATTGTCCTCCAGGACCACCTGTCCGGTCACTCTGTTGACGGGAACTCCATCGCTGCCGGGCGTGGTGTCCAGGAAGGCCAGCAGGTCGGGATTGCGCACGATCACGCCCAGGGTTTGGCCATCGGGGCCGAAACCGATTCCCCGGGTTTCATTGCCGAGCAGGATGCGGAACAGCTCCAGGGAATGCAAGGCGGGATGCTCTGCCTCATCCGGGTCGAAGAACTGTATGGGGTTCGATTGGGAGGTGTTGAAGCGGCTGGTGGCATAGATGTAGCCATTCAGCGGCGAGCGAGCCAGCTCGTTTACACCCTGGCTGCCGGTATCGACTTCGCGTACTACCTGCGGCAACTGCTCGATGTCCGGCTGTGGTCGCCCCTCCGGAACCTGGATCTCGGTGACCTGACCGCTGCGCAGGTACGACAGCCACAGCGACCAGCTACGCGCCGACCAGTCGTCGTTTTCGTCGGCGAGCTGTGGTTGCATGAGGATATCGAAGGGATCATCGTGGGGCAGTTCCAGCACCGAGCGGCTGCCGTGGCAACTGGGCAGTTGATCGCTCCCGGCATCTTCCCCGGCCCAGCAAGATACTTCGATCTGCGGGCCGTCGCCAGCCGCACCGGTTACCTCCAGGTCGAACAACAGCAACTGGCTGGTCTGCCGGCAAGTCACCGCCGCCAGTCCAGCCTGGCCGTCGCTGTCCAGTTCGATGCTGGCAGCGAAGCTGGGAATGGCCACTGCCCGGTCCTCGATTATTAGATCGCGGTTGTCTCCGTCGAGTGCGCTGCCGGACTCGATTCTCTCCGCCAGCCGGTTGATATCGATGACCTGCAGCGTACCCGAACGGTAACGCATGTCGAAGTTGGAGGTCACCACCAGGGCGAACCCGGCGGGATGCACGGCCACCCCGACTGGAAACGGCACTTCGGCCGCGGGTGGCGGTTCCGTGGAACTGCCCTCCGCGCAGGCCGACAGCACGGCCAGGAGACCAGCCAAAACCGAGGATAGTAGTCGTCGACCCATTAGCTTATCAACTCCGGCGCCGGCGCCCGCGGGTTCCGGCCCGGCCGGTTTTCTTCTTGGTGGCCTTTTTCCTGGTTACCTTCTTCCTGGTTGCCCTTTTCTTGGTAGCCTTCTTCTTCGCCACCTTTTTCCTGGCTACCTTCTTCTTGGCCACCTTCTTCTTGGCCACCTTCTTCTTGGTGGTTTTCTTCCCGGTGGCCTTCTTGCCGGTGGACTTTTTCTTCCCGGTCTTTTTGGAAACACGCCGCTGTGCCGATTTCTTCCCGGCCGCCTTCTTGCCGCCTGCCGCCCGGCGCCTGGCAGCCCGCTCGGCCCGCAGGCGATCTTCCTGGGCAATGGCCGCCTGGGCCGCCGCCAGTCGGGCGATGGGCACGCGGAAGGGAGAACAGGAGACGTAGTCCAGGCCCACTTCCTGGCAGAACTCGATGGTGCGGGGATCACCGCCGTGCTCTCCGCAAATGCCCACCTTGAGATCGGGGCGCGTGGCGCGACCGCGCTGCACCCCCAGGGCCAGCAACTGGCCCACGCCGTCGCGGTCTATGGTCTGGAAGGGATCGTCTTCCAGGATGCCCTGGTCGAAGTACTTGACGAGGAACTTGCCGGCATCGTCCCGGCTCAACCCGAAGGTGGTTTGAGTCAGGTCATTGGTTCCAAAGGAGAAAAACTCTGCCTCGGTGGCGATCTGGTCGGCGGTGAGCGCCGCCCGGGGCAGTTCGATCATGGTGCCGATCTGGTAGGGTATCTTCACACCCTGCTCGGCCAGCACCCGCTCGGCGGTCTCCCGTACCACCCGCTTCTGGTCACGCAGTTCGTTGACGTGTCCCACCAGGGGAATCATGATCTCGGGATGGGGGGTGAACTTCTTTTCCTTCTTCACCTGGCAGGCCGCCTCCATGATGGCGCGGGTCTGCATGGCGGTGATCTCCGGGTAGTCGATGCCCAGGCGACAGCCACGATGTCCGAGCATGGGATTGGCCTCGTGCAGGGCCTCGATCTTGGCCCGCAGGCGGCTTTCTTCCAGGCCCATCTCCTCGGCCAGCGCACGGATCTCCTTGTCTCCGTGGGGCAGAAACTCGTGCAACGGGGGATCCAGGGTGCGAATGGTCACCGGCCGATTGCCCATCTCCTCGAAGATGCCCCGGAAATCGTTGCGCTGGAACGGCAGCAGCTTGTCCAGCGCCCTTTCCCGGCTGGCGCGGTCCTCGGCCAGGATCATCTCGCGCATGGGACCGATCTTGCCCTCGCCGAAGAACATGTGCTCCGTGCGGCACAGGCCGATGCCCTCGGCCCCGAAGCGCACCGCCTGGAAGGCCTGGTCGGGCTGATCGGCATTGGTACGCACCCCCAGCTTGCGAATGCCGTCCGCCCAGGACATCAACTTGCGGTACTGGCGAAACAGCCGCGACTTCTTGCTCTCGGCATCTCCTCCCAGCAGCACCCGCACCACTTCGCTGGGATTGGTGTGCAGGCGACCCTCTATGACCTCGCCGGCAGTCCCGTCGATGGACAACCAGTCACCTTCCTGTATGACCTTGGCTCCCACCCGCATGTTACGTTGCTTGTAGTCGATGTGCAGGGACTCGCAGCCGGCCACGCATACCTTGCCCATCTGCCGGGCCACCAGGGCGGCGTGCGAGGTCATGCCTCCCCGGGCGGTGAGAATACCCACCGCGGCGTTCATCCCCCGGATGTCCTCCGGGGAGGTCTCGATGCGCACCAGCAACACCTTCTCCCCTCGGGCCGCCCAGGCCTCGGCATCCTCGGCGTTGAACACCACCCGCCCCGAGGCCGCTCCCGGGCCGGCGGCCAGCCCCTTGGCCAGCAAGCGGCCGCGGGACAACGACTCGCGCTTGTCGCGGGCGTCGAAGACCGGGCGCAGCAACTGGTTCAGGGCCTCGGGGGGAATGCGCCGGATGGCCTCCTTCTCGTCTATCAACCCCTCGCTGACCTGGTCGACGGCGATGCGCACGGCGGCGAAGCCCGTGCGCTTGCCGGCACGGGTCTGCAGCATCCACAGCTTGCCCTGCTGGATGGTGAACTCCATGTCCTGCATTTCCCGGTAATGACGATCCACCGTCTTGGCGATCTTGACGATCTGCCGGTAGATGTCGGGCATGATGTCCCGCAACTTGTCGATGGGCAGGGGGGTGCGAATTCCCGCCACCACGTCCTCGCCCTGGGCATTCATCAGGAATTCGCCGTAGAGGTGCTTCTCCCCGGTGGCCGGATCGCGGGAGAACAGCACCCCGGTACCGGAGTCGTCACCCATGTTGCCGAAGACCATGGTCTGCACGTTGACCGCCGTACCCCAGCCGCCGGGAATGTTGTTCAGCTGTCGATAGGCTATGGCCCGCGGGTTGTTCCAGGAATCGAACACCGCCCCGATGGATCCCCATAGTTGCTGCCAGGGGTCCTCGGGAAACACCTTGCCGGTCCGTTCCCGAATGAGCTGCTTGAACTCGCCCACCAGCTGCCGCAACGATTCCACGTCCAGCTCGTGATCGTAACGAACTCCCCGCTGGTGCTTCTTGCGCTCCAGCACCTCCTCGAAGGGATCGACGTCGTCCTTGCCCTGGGGCTTGAGACCCAGCACCACGTCGCCGTACATCTGCACGAAGCGCCGGTAGGAATCGTAGGCGAAGCGGGCGTTGCCGGTCAGCCTGGCCAGCCCGCGCACGGTGCGATCATTGAGGCCCAGGTTGAGCACCGTGTCCATCATGCCGGGCATGCTCACCCGGGCACCGGAACGCACCGACACCAGCAAGGGGTTCTCCTCGTCGCCGAACCGGCGTCCCATCACCTTCTCGACGCGGGCCAGGTTTTTCTCCACGTCCCGCTCCAGGCCGGCGGGGTATTTCTTGCCGTTCTCGTAGAACTCGGCACAGACCTCGGTGGTGATGGTGAAGCCGGCGGGAACGGGAATGCCCAGTCGGTTCATCTCGGCCAGTCCCGCTCCCTTGCCGCCCAGCAGCTCCTTCATGTCACCACGACCTTCGGCCTTTCCCCCGCCGAAGAAATAGACTCGCTTTTTCCGGGCCATCGCTAGCCTCCCTTTCACTTGTGTGCGTTCAACTGCAAGCGACTGAAATCAGCCAACCTGACAAATAGAGACTCGACCTTCTGCAGCAGCGCCTTGCGGTTCTGTTGCAGATCCGGTCGCTGGGGATCGTTGACCAGCACCTGGTCGAAGAAATCGTCCACCGGTCCACGCAGTTCGGCCGCCAGCAATTCCAGGCAAGCGGCGAAATCACCACTCTCCATGGCAGCGGTGATGCGTGGTTCGACTTTGTGATACACCTCCAGCAAGCGGGATTCCTGCTCCTTCTCCAGCTTTTGCTCGTCCAGTTCCCCGCCCGGGAAGTCCTTGAGGATGTTGGCCACCCGCTTGAAGGCCACTGCCAGGTTCTCGAACTGGGGGCGAGAGAGGAAATCGGCCAGCGCCTGCAGGCGCCGCTGGGCATCGAGCATATCGTCGTAACCCGCCGCCAGCACCGCGTCGACAATGTCCGCCCGCACACCCAGGTTCTCCATCAGGCGCTGGCGCAGCCGCTGCCGGAAAAACTCCAGCAACTCGCCGGCCAGTTCCCCGGCGAACGGTTCCACCTCGTCGATGACCCGCGCCGGTTGCTTCTTGCGGGCCGCCCTCCGGGCCTCCCGGCGCCGGGCCTGCTCCAGCCGGGCCTGCCTTACCTTTTCTGCCACCCCCTCGATGGCCAGCTCCAGCGCACGCCGCAGCGGCAGGTGCAGCCGGCCCTCGATGACGATGGCTATCACCCCCAGCGCCTGCCGCCTCAGTCCGTAAGGATCGGCCGTGCCGCTGGGACGCAGCCCCACCCCGAAGCATCCCGCCAGGGTGTCCAGGCGATCGGCCAGGGCCACCAGCCGCCCTTCCGGGCTTTGGGGCAGCTCATCCCCGCTGTGGCGCGGCATCACGTGCTCGCGAATGGCGGTGGCCACGCGCTCGTCGATGCCCGCCCGGCGGGCATAGACCTCGCCCATGATGCCGTGCAACTCGGGAAACTCCCCCACCATCTCGGTGAGCAGGTCGGTCTTGCACAGGCGGCAAGCCAGACGCAGCCTCTCTGCCCGTTCTTTCCCGGCGCCGGCGTCGACCAGTCCGAGCAGCCGGTCCGCCAGCCGCTCCAGCCGCCCGGCCTTCTCCCCGTAGCTGCCCAGTTCCGCCTGGAAGAGCATGCCCGAGAGCCTTTCCACCAGTTGCCGGGGATCGTTTTTCAGGTCCACCTGGAAGAAGAACTCGGCGTCGTTGAGCCGTGCCACCAGTACCCGTTCGAAGCCATGGCGCACCGGCTGTTGCTCGGGCACCGGGGTGTTGGCCACGGCCACGAAGGCATTCAGCAAGCGACCCTGATCGTCTTCCAGGGCGAAGTAGCGCTGGTGGTTGCGCATGGCCGCCACCAGCACCTCGCGGGGCAGGCGCAGGAAGCGCTCCTGGAAGCTACCCAGGACGGCCACCGGCAACTCCACCAGGTTGACGATTTCTTCAGCCAGCTCTCCCGAATCCAGGGGGCGGCCCCCGGCCTGCTCGGCCAGCCGGGTCAGCTGCTCACGCAACATGCGCCGGCGTTCCTCGGGCCGGACCACCACCGAGCGCCGGCGCAGGGCCTCGACGTATTCGCCCGGGGTAGACACTTCGAATTCCCCGGGGGAGTCGAAACGATGGCCCCGGCTGCGTCTTCCCGCCCGCACGCCGGCGAATTCGAACTCAATGACCTGCTCGCCGGCCAGGGCGCAGATCCAGTGCACCGGCCTGACAAAGAGGTGTTCTCCCCGGCCCCAGCGCATGGACTTTCCAAAACGCAGGCCCGCCAGCAACTGCCGCAGCAACTCCGGCAGCACCTGCTCGGCCGCCCGTCCCTCGACCTGGCGAACTATGCCCACCACCCGGCCGCGCGGGGTGTCCACGGGCTCCAGCCGGGCGGGATCCACGCCCTTGCTGCGGGCGAATCCCCGGCAAGCCTTGGTGGGATTGCCCTGCTCGTCGTAGGCTGCCTCCAACCTGGGGCCCAGGAGCTGTTCCTGGCGATCGGGTTGCCGGGCAGCCACGCCGCTGGCCAGCAAGGCCAAGCGGCGGGGTGTTCCCAGCGCCTCCACCCGCAGGTCGTCTTCCACCAGGGCGGCCTCGCTCAGGCCGGAGGAAAAATCGCGGGCCAGTTGCTCGAGCGCGGGCCCCACGAAGCGGGCGGGAATTTCCTCGCAGCCTATTTCCAGCAACAGTTCCATGGTCATGTCACCATCGGCCGGCGGTCATTTCTTCTTGAACCGCTTGATGTGGCGCGCCGGCTTGCCGCAACCGGACGGTTCGGGTTCGAACTTGGTGAGCTTCTTCTCATCCTTGTCCCGGGGTACGTCGACACTGAATCCCTGCGACAGGGCGAAGAGCAACGTGGCCAGGGTTATCACCATGCCCCCGAACCACAGCAGGTTCTCCAGCCCGGAGGGGTGCTCCCCTTCCAGGCGTCCGCGCTTGAGCACACGTGAGATCACCAGCGCCAGCACTCCTACCAGCAGCAGTATCACCACCTTGCTCTGAAAAACGCGGCTCAGGTCCATGGCATCCTACTTGTCGGCGGGCAACAGGGGCCAGCCCAGGCGCTCGCGTTCGGCCAGGTAAGCCTGGGCACAGGCACGGGCCAGGGCTCGCACCCGGCCGATGGTGGCCTGTCGCTGGGTGACGCTGATGGCCCCGCGGGCGTCCAGCAGGTTGAACACGTGTGAACACTTCAGGCAGTAATCGTAGGCCGGAAGCGCCTGGGATGATGCCTGGGGTTGACCCGACAGCTCGCACAACCGCCGGCACTCGCCTTCGTACATGTCGAACAGCCGAAACAGCATCTCCACGTCGGCGTTGTCGAAGTTGTAGGTGGAGAACTCCACCTCGTCCTGATGGTGAACCTGGCCGTAGCTGACCGCCTCGTTCCAGCGGATGTCGAAGACACTGTCGACGTCCTGGAGCATCATGGCGATGCGCTCCAGCCCGTAGGTAAGTTCCACGGTTATCGGTGACAGGTCGATGCCGCCGGCTTGCTGGAAGTAGGTGAACTGGGTCACCTCCATGCCGTCGATCCATACCTCCCAGCCCAGTCCCCAGGCACCCAGGGTGGGAGATTCCCAGTCGTCCTCCACGAAGCGCACGTCGTGGCGCCGCAGGTCGATGCCCAGGTGGCTCAGGGAATCGAGGTAAAGTTGCTGCACCTCGAGCGGAGAAGGCTTGAGGATGACCTGGAACTGGTAGTAATGCTGCAGGCGGTTGGGATTGTCACCGTAGCGCCCGTCGGTGGGCCGGCGACAGGGTTCCACGTAGGCCACCCGCCAGGGCTCGGGGCCCAGGCAGCGCAGGAAGGTGGCCGGGTGGAAGGTGCCGGCGCCCTTTTCCAGGTCGTACGGTTGCTGGATCAGGCACTGCCGGCCGGCCCAGTACTGTTGCAGGCTCATGATGAGTTGTTGAAAATCCACGTCGCCCTCCAGGCGGGCGCCACGCTAGCACCGGCCAGCGACCATTGTCAAGCCGCTATTATGGCAACTTCCCCTTGATTCTCCATTAGATACACCCTCGGCCGGTACGGCTCAGCGGCTGGCCAGGTCCAGCTGTCCGCGCGACTTGATGACTCGCCCGGCCTGCTCGTCGACCAGCTGCCGCAGCAACCTGCTGGCCTGCTCGAGCAGTTTGGACGGAGGATCGGCGGCGGGCAAGCGCCGGGCAGCCAGCGAGCGCAGCAAGTCAACCGCCGCCTGTCCCAGTTCGTGGGCTGGACCAATACGTTGGTGGCAATCGCTGCAATAGAGTCCGGCCGCCGCCCTGTCGGCGTACCAGCGGGGAGACTGCCGGCGCCCGCAACCCAGGCAGGCGGAAAAATCGGGGTTCAACCCGGCCACCTGCAACACCCGCAGCTCCAGATAGCACAGTTCCACGTCCCGCAGCGCGCGCTGGTCGAGCAGCCCGAGTACATCTGCCAGCAGTTTCCAGAAGCCGGTGTTGGCATCGCCCTCGACGGTAAAGGCCTCGCACAGCTCCAGCGCGTAGCAGGCCTGGGTGAAGCGCTTCAGCTCTCCCCTGATGGCCTGGTGCCCGTCCCGCAGGACCGCCTCTTCCAGGCGCTCCAGCTGGCTGCTCGGCCGGCTGGCCACGGTGACGTCGAGGTGCGAAAACAACTCCAGGCATCCCAGGAAACGCCTTCTCGACTTGCGGGCTCCCCGGGCCACGGCCCTCAGCTTGCGGCCATCTGCGGCCAGCAGGGTAACTATGCGATCCGCCTCGCCGAGCGGGGCAGTGCGCAGTACCAGGGCCTGGGTCTGGTAGCGAACCCCCGCCACCGCTATTCGCCGGTCTCCGGGGAGCGGCAGTTGCCGCGGAAGAGCTTGTAGCACTCCTCGCCGACGGGGGTCATGCGCGAGGGTTTGAAACAAGTTTCCAGGGCCTGGCACCCCTCTCCCAGCTGCCCCTGCAGAAGCAGTACCTTGCCCAGGTCGAGCTGGGCCTGCAGCAGCGCCGGGCAATGCTTGATTGCCTGGCGCAGGTTCTCGGCGGACAAGTCCAGTTGCTTGTCACGACGGTACATCAATCCCAGGTAGTGGTAGCCGATGCAGTACTTGTCGTTCTGGGCCAACGAGTTCTTTACGTAACGGTAGCCTTGCTGCTTCTGCCCCAGGTTGAACAGCACCCAGCCCAGGTTGCTCTCCACCAGGTAGCGGTTCTTGAGAAACACGTCCTCCAGGGCCTTCTCGAGCAGGGGCCGGGCCAGCCGGAACATGCCCTGGTCGATGTACACTCGTGCCTTGTTGTTGAGCACCTCGCTGTAGCCGGGCTTGAGCTGCAGGGCCCGGTCGAAATGCTGCAAGGCCCGGGGGTATTCCTGCAGCAGGTAATAACACAGGCCCAGGGCATTCTGCAGATCGGGAAAATCGGGATGCAGCTTCTCCGACTCCAGCAGGTTGGCCAGCGCCTTCCTGATGCGGCCGGCGCGCAGGTCTTCGATACCGATGTCGTAGCGGATCTCGGCCTGCTTCAGTTGCTTGGGATCGGGTCCACGCCGGCAGCCGCCAGGCCACAGCAGCATTCCCACCACCAGCAGCGCCACCCCCGCCAGGTTCCGGCACTCGTTCGCCAACATCTCGCTCCTTTCAGAAGGAAGACAGCATGCGTACGATCTTCTTGAGTTCCTCGCCGGAGAGCACGGCCGACTCCGGAGCAGCCACTTCCTCCAGCGGCTCCAGTTCCAGCACCTCTTCGCCCGCCTCGCCGTCTTCCTGCTCCTCGCCCGTCTCCGACTGTCCCTGCTGGCGCTGGGAAAATGCCTGCAGGTCCTGCTGGAATATGGGCATGCGGTCCAGCACCTCTCCCTGCTGCTGCTGATCGAGATTGCGGAAGTTGACGTTGTCGACCATGAAGCCCATGCTCTCGACGAACTGCAACGCTTCCAGCTCGGTATCGTGGTAGGCATCCATGGGGACTTCCACGGGATCGTGCAGGTAGATCAGGCAATCGGCGCTTTGGATGAGGTGCAGGTAGATGTAGATGGAAAACAGTCCGCTCGAGTTGCGCAGGCCCACGATGTAGGCCTTGGCCGGTTCCAGGGGCCGACCCTCGGCGGCCACCATGGGACTGTTGATGGACTCGATGATGGCCACGATGTGCTCGGCCGATCCCGGTATGATCTTCAGTTCCGGATGGATGACGTACATGCCCTGACTCCCCTCCCTGGTGACTACCTGACGGTGATGGTGTACTCGTCGTTGAAATTCTCCGTTTCGTAAGCCGTTCGCGTGTACTGTATGAGGGGGTTGTCGATCATGACATTCTTGCCCCCCATGTTGCCCTCGCCCACGATGATGCGGATGTAGGCCTGCTTGGAATAGCTCTTGCGTTCCTTGCCGATGTTCTTGCTGGCCGCAAAGTGCAGCACGTTGGGCCCCGGTCGCAGCTTGCCGGTTATGTCCAGCACCAGCTGTTCCCCGTCGGACCTGATCCGCTTGTACCAGACGCTGTTTATGAAGATATCGATGTCGTACTGGGCGGCACCGGGCTGGCTTTCTTCCTTGATGAGAAAGTAGCGCCGCGTGGGATTGGCAGGCAGGGTGGTGGCCGGCCGGGCTGGCTGGCTGGTGGCCCCCTGTACCGCGTAGCCGGGCGCCTCGATGTAGATGTCGCCCTTGGCATCTATGGTGACGTTGCACTTCTCGAAGCGCTGGTTGGTCACGCCATCGATGCGCACCCCGTTGAGGTAGACGCTTCCGGCCAGTGCGCCGGCAGCCAATCCGGCCACCAGCAGCAGTGGTGCCAACACCGTAAATACTCTTCTGCCGATACTGTTCATCTTGTTCCACCTCGCTGTACTTACGGACTTTCTATCCTTGCCCGGGGCCCAGGTCAAGCAGGCAGTCGCCGTCGCTGCCCGGCGGCCAGATCAACTTGTGCAACTGCAGACCCAGGCGGGCCGGCAAGTCCGACTCGAGCAGCCACGCGGCCAGCCTGGCCGGCTCCAGCCGGCCGGCCACCGGCTGCAGCGTGGCCACTACCCCCGGTGCCAACCGCTGGCCCCGCAACCACTCGCGGGCGGCCTCGAAGTCGTCGCGGTCACCCACCACCAGCTTGACCTCGTCGCCGTCCCGGAGCCGGCCGGCATTGCCGGACAGCATCCTCTCCTGCTCTCCGCTGCCCGGCAGCTTCACGTCCATGACCACGTGTACGCCCCCGGGCAGCACGGATATGTCCAGGCTGCCGTTGGTTTCCAGCAGCACCTCGTGGCCGGCCCGCTGCAGTTGCCGGCAGAACCGCGGCGTGTGCGGCTGGCACAGGGGCTCCCCGCCGGTGAGCAGGACGAGTTTCCGGCCCGCCCGCTGCACCACGGCCAGCAAATCATCGAGGGACATCACCCGGCCGGGCCGGCGCGCCTGGGGGGTATCGCACCAGCGGCAATCGAGATTGCAGCCGGACAGGCGCACCAGCACCAGCGGCTGCCCGGCACGGCTGCCCTCCCCGGCGATGGTGTGCAGGATCTCGCACACCTCCAGGCTGGCGGTGCGGTCATTCATGATAGGTGGCGCGGGAAGCCTCGCTTTCCCAGACGCTGACCGACGCCAGCCGGGCCCGCTCCAGCGGCCAGACGGCAGCAAGCCCTTCGAAAATGACCCGGGCGATGTTCTCTGCCGAGGGGTTTACCCGGGCAAACTCCTCGAGTTCGTTCAGATCGGCGTGATCGAAGCGATCGAGCACCTGGCCCAGCAGCTGCTTGAGCACCCCGAAGTCGACCGCCAGCCCGCAATCGTCGAGTTTTTCCGCCGCGGCCACAACCTCCACGCGGTAATTGTGACCGTGCAGGTTTTCGCAGCGACCCTGGTAGCCGCGCAGCCGATGAGCCGCGGAAAAAGTCATCTGTACGCTGACCTCGTACATGCCACCCACCTTTCTCCAGCCTGTTTATGCCCAGCGGCGCCGGCCAGTCAAGCTCGCACCCCGTCAGGGCCCGGGGCTCCAGCAGGTTGTCTTTGCCGGACCGGCATGCTAGCTTGCCGCCGTTCGAGGAGCCCATGGACGAAGTTGGTTTTTTCCACACCCTCCTGCTCGCCTGGTTCGCCCTGGCGGCGGTCACCTTCGTGCTGCTGTTGTTCGTGCGTGCCCCCTACGGCCGCTACGCGCGCCGGGGTTGGGGTCCGATCCTGGGCAAGAAGATGGGCTGGGTAATCATGGAACTACCCTCGGCCCTGGGTATGCCGCTGCTGTTTCTCCTGGGCAACCGCCAGGACAACGCCCCGGCCCTGGTGTTTCTGGCCCTCTGGGAGATCCACTACCTGCACCGTACCTTCGTCTTCCCCCTGGGACTGCGCGGCTCGGGCGGCGGGCATGCCCTGGCCACGGTGGTGATGGCCATATTCTTCAATTCCGTCAACGTCTACCTCAACGGCCGCTGGCTGTTTTTCCTTGGTCCGCGGCTCGAGCCGGCCTGGCTTGCAGACCCGCGTTTCCTCCTGGGCGGGTTCCTGTTCGCGGCCGGCTTCGCCATCTGCAAGCACTCCGATGCCATCCTGCGCGCACTGCGGTCTCCCGGCGAGAGCGGCTACAAGATACCCCGGGGCGGGTTGTTTCGCTGGGTCACCTGTCCCAACTACCTGGGCGAGATCATCGAGTGGTGCGGCTGGGCCCTGTTGACCTGGTCGCTGGCCGGTTTGTCCTTCGCCGCCTGGACGGTGGCCAACCTGGCCCCGCGCGCCCGCCAGCACCACCGCTGGTACCGGCAAGAGTTTCCCGACTACCCCCGGGAACGCCGGGCCCTGCTGCCGTTCATCTGCTGAGGGATCGAACCATGAGCTGTCACCCAGGCCTTTTTCGTGCTGCTCTACAAGCAGGAGCCCGCCCTGCGCCGGCTGTGGTTGGAGGGCTGGCGGGAGATGGACGGAGCCGACGTGCTCATGCCCTACTGGATGGGCCGCTGCCACGGATTCACCATCAGCGAGTGAGCGGACGCGGGGAGGTGGCGGCCACCGCCCGCGGCGGGGGACCGAAGGCATAGACGTAGCCGTCGCGCGCCCCCACCACGATGTGGCCGTTCCACACCAGCGGCGTGGATTCGATGCAGGCCCGGCTGGGGATCTCCACCCGCCAGTCGAGTTCCAGCTTTCCGGGCCGGTCCACGCGGTAGCAGCGGATTTCCCCCCGGCAAGTGGCCACCAGCAACCAGGGTTCGGCCAGCACCGGGCTGGACCAGGCGTGTACTCCCACCCGGTCGCTGGCCAGGATCCTGCCGCTGCTGCGCTCCACCTCGAGCAGCAGGCCCGACTGGGTGACCACGAACAGGCTGTGCCGGCCCAGTGCCGGCGAGGCCCAGATGCCGCCGCGCCAGTCTTCGAGCCCCGGGGGCACCTTGACGCTCCATAGCAGCGGATCGGCCGGGCGGTAGGGGTTGAGCTTCACCAGTTGTCCCACCACCTCGGCCCGCGGCAGGAAACGCTCCTGCTCGGCCGCCACGTAGAGCATGCCCTGCTCGTCTACGGCTATCGAGGCGTCCACGTCGTCGCCCATCCAGAAGTCGAACACCACCCGCACCTGGCCGCGCTGTACCCGGGACACCTCCAGCCCCACCACCCGCCCCGCCGAGTTGGCGAAGTAGATGCGATCGGCGAACGCGGCCACCGAACCCTCGATGCTGGCGTTCCTGTCCCCTACCCGGCGCAACAGCGATCCGGTCCAGGCCGGGTAGGCCAGCAAGATCTCCGGGCGCACGTTGACCTGGCCGAAATCATCGTAGTCGCGATTGAGCTTGACGGCGAACAGGTAGCCGTTTTCCCCGCCCTCGAACAGCACGTCACCCAGCACCAGCGGGTTGCCGTCCCAGTCGTTGTTCCAAAGGCCTCCCACCGAGTTGGCATCGAGACTCCACAGCTGCCGTGGTCGCACCTGGTCGAGCGCCAGGATCCTCAGGCGGTCGTCCCGCGAACCGAAGTAGAGCAGCGGCTCACCGTCCGGGTCCAGGGTGACCGAACCCTTGATGATGTCGCCGGTGGGAAAGGACGGCCGGCTGGCCCGCCCCGTGGTCAGGTCCACGAAATGCACCCGCCGGTCGAAGGCCCCGAAGATCACCTCGAGCACTCCATCCTCCCGGCGCCACAGTGCCGGCTGCCCCGTCCAGCCGGTGCCGCACCAGGTCTTTTCCCGGCTGCCCACGCGCGAGGGAGCACACATGGGCCGGGCGGGAAACCGCCAGCGCAGGCGAGGCCGCCGAGCGTAATCTCCCCGGGCACGTCCGCGCCGCGCCGGCCCTCCCCGGAAAAGCCCCATCAGCGGGCCCACGACCTGCTGCCGGCCCGGCGGTTGGCGGCCGGCATCCGCCTGTCCAGTCTCCTCCGGCAGCGGTTGCGGTTGCGGAACCGGCTGTCGTGACAGCAGCGCCGCCAGCAACAGCAGCGGTGCCGCCACCCCGGCCAGGACGGCCAGTTGGCGCCAGCCGGGCCGCCAGCACCCGCGTTTTCGCCGCTGACACGAGCCGGCATCCCGCGGCGGTGCCCGCAGTTGCTCGAGCAACTGCCCGGCCAGCTGGGCATCGGCTGAAAGACACCCATGTTGCTGACGTTTGTTCATCCCCTCCAGGATAACCGGGGTTCTCCGCCGGGGCCAGTTTTCGTGCCCCCCGCCGCCCGCAT
>Ga0190358_1000172_pt1 | contig 22888 bp, 17 predicted proteins | sample 48721812_MG_FD_161666 | JGI IMG/M metagenome (GOLD analysis project Ga0190358, IMG submission 161666) | Hydrothermal vent microbial mat bacterial communities from Southern Trench, Guaymas Basin, Mexico - 4872-18-1-2_MG | ecosystem: Environmental > Aquatic > Marine > Hydrothermal vents >... | reverse complement strand
AAAGTGCTCCACCTCGGAGGAAGGCAAGCAGCTGCTGCGGGAAGACATCAAGATCGCCGAGGGCATGGATGTCAGCGGCAGCCCCACCTGGTACGCCAACAACAAGTACCGCTTCTCAGGCCTCGATCCCAACAGCATCAAGAACAACTTCTGCCGCTACAACAAGGGCCTGGCCGGTTGCGAGAAGAAGCTCAGCGGCCCCGACAAGAAGGTCCGGGGAGGAGCCTGCAAGTAGAAGCCTCACCAGCTCCACTCCAGGGGCGCCCGCCGGGCGCCCCTTTTTTATGGACGGTGGATAACGAGTGGACGGGGTGGACCGGGAGTGGACCGTGGACGAGAAGTGGACGGTGCCGGGCCTGTGGGTAGGCTCAAGCTACTGCATGACGGAGAGCACCGGCAGGGAGTAATCAGTCTTCCGGGGGAGAGTCCTGCTCGGGATCGGGGCCCTGCTCCATCTCCCGCTGCAGTTCCGGATCCACCACCTGGCCCTCTTCGTCCACCTTCAGCCGGGCCTTCTTGCGCAGGGCTTCCTGCTCCTTCTTCTGCTGCTCCTGCAACTCCTTCAGGAAAGCCTCGGCGGCGGCCGCCCCGGCTTGCGCCTCCTCGTTTTCTTTCCGGGGCTCCGGAGCGGCGACTGCCGGTTTTGCCGGTGCCGGCGGTGCTGCCGGTGCCGCGGCCGCCTTCGGGGCCGGAGCCGGCTTGGCAGGTGCGTCGTCCGCCTGGCGGAAGGGAGAGGGGGCCTGGGTTGCCGGTGCTGGTGTCGGTGCCGCCGGTGCGGGTTCCGCGGCCGGAGACGGGATGACGGCGCCTCCAGCAACCGGTGCCGGGGTGGCCCCGCTTTCCTGCAATTCCGAATCGATGGCCCTGTCGATGGCCGGTGCCGGGATCATCGGTTGCTGCAGGGCATCGTCGCCCCAGTCCTGGCCATCATCCAACTGCCCGGCGACAGCGCCGCCCGCGGCCTGCCGCCTGGCCGCACGCCAGCGTTGCAGTTCCTCGTTGTGTTTCTGCTTCTCCCGCACGTACACCTCGCGGGCATCCGACCAGGCCTGGCGAACCGATTCCCAGTCCTCGATCTGCTTGCGAAAATCGTTCTCGGGCGCCGGCGGCCGGCGCGGTGGCGGCTTCCGGTGCGGAGGAGGTGCCACCTGGTCCCAGCCGCTGGTAGGGTCGTACTCGTCGAGCGGATCGTCCGCCCGGGCCGGAGCGCCGGCCAGCAGCATTCCCAGGGCCAGCAAGCCGGCTCGCTTCCATGAGCTGATCTTTCGTCGAGTCATGGCCGATCACTCCAGCGCCTGCATGGGCAGGGTAAGTTCCTGTTGCTGGCCCGCGCTCAAGGAAAGCTGTTCGAGACAGCCTGCGGCCAACCTCTGGCCCTGGGCCTGCTGCTGGCTGAAGCCTTCTCCTACCAGCAGGGCCCGGGGCACGGGCCTGATGAATTGTACCAGGTTGTTGGGAAAGTAGGTCCCACAACAGTTGAATACCAGGTAACGGGGCTGCGCCAGCAAGGTGTTCAGCCCCGGGTCGTCCAGCGACTGGCTGCCGTCCAGCAGTTCCTGGCACAGCACCTCGCCGCCATCGGCGCGTCGCCGGTCCAGCACGAAGATTCGTCCGCTTGCCGGCACGGGACTCATGTCGCGGGGAAAGCTGATGTTCAACACCACCGAGGTGTATTCATCGGGAGCAAACAGCAGGCAACTTCCCCCCACGCACAGGGCATCCCCCGCCGGGGCGCACTGCCCGGCCTGGGAACACGACTGCGCCGATCCTGCTTGCCCGCAGCCGACCGGCGCCAAACCGACTACCAGCAAGACCGTGGCCGTAATCAGCCGCATGCAGCGAATCTACCACGCCCGCTGTGGTAATTACAACCGTGGCCGCCGGTTCTCCCCTCCCTGCATTTTACTATTGATCGGCCCAGCAGAGACAGGCACACTTGCCATCCGATGCCACCGCCGCCCGCAGATCAGCTCACGCCCTGGAAGTCATGGCGCCGCTTTGCCTTTCCGGTGCTGTGGCTGCTGATCATCACCTTCTTCGCCCTCCTCAGGGAAGTATCGGCACCGTTCATCGGCGCCGTCCTCATCGCCTACCTGCTGGCCCCGCTGGTCACCCGCCTGGCCAGATTGCGCATCCCCGTCGGGCGAAGGGAGTTCCGTTGCCCCCGCTGGGTGGCGGTGATCGGGCTGTACCTGCTGCTGGGGCTGGTGGTGTGGGGATACGGCGCCCTGGCCGTCCCCCGCATCGGGGCCGAGTTCGGCAAGCTGGCCCACGAGGGCGAGAAGTTCTTCCAGTCACTGACACCGGAACGAATCGAGCAGTACGCCCAGGACGTGAAGGCGTGGTTCGAAAGCAGGGGTCTGCCCGTCAAGGTGGTCACCCCCGGCATGCCCGCCAGCGATGAAGATCTCCAGGGTGGCTTCGTCCTCCACCTGGACGAGATAATGGGCGACTCCATGGGGGAACTGGCCCAGGGGCTGCGCCGGGCGCTGGTCGACATCCTCAAGCTGGGACCGAGGTTCGCCGCCCGGCTGTTCCGCTCGGTGCTGATGGCGTTTCTCATCCTCATGGTGGCCGCCTTCCTGATGATCGACCCGCAACGCGTCATCGGCTTCTTCCGCACCCTGTTCCCGCCCCGCTTGCAAGAGGGCTACCAGGAAGTATTGCAGGAGATCGACATCGGACTGGCCGGAGTGGTGCGCGGCCAGGTGCTCATCTGTCTCATCAACGGCGTGCTTACCTTCACGGGCATGGTCCTGCTGGGAGTGAAGTTTCCCGTGCTGCTCTCCTCCCTGGCGGCGGTGATGAGCTTGATTCCCATATTCGGCTCGGTGCTGTCGTCGATTCCCATAGTGGCCGTGGCCCTGACCTCGAGTTTCACCCTGGCCCTGGGAGCGCTGGGCTGGATCATCGGCATCCACCTGCTCGAGGCCAACCTGCTCAACCCCAAGATCATCGGCGATTCCGCCCGCATCCATCCCGCCCTGGTGGTCTTCGTGCTGCTGGCCGGGGAACACTTCTTCGGAATTATCGGGGCCCTGTTCGCGGTTCCGCTGACTTCCGTGGGACTGGCCATGTTCAAGGTGCTGCACCGGCGTGCCCAGCGCTGGTGTACCGACGGCAGCTCCGACGAAGCGGACGACGGCGGCGACCACCGGCCCGGCCCGGCGCCGGAAGCCGGCCAGGGGGGCGCGGAGTGAAACGCTACATCGCCGTGGCCGGCAACATCGGCGCGGGCAAGACTTCGCTGGTGGAGTTTCTCTGCCGGCGCTACCGGCTCAAGCCCTTTTACGAACCCAACGATACCAATCCCTACCTGGCCGATTTCTACCGCGACATGCGCCGCTGGGCCTTCCACTCCCAGGTCTACTTCCTGTCGCACAAGTTCCGCCTCCACCGGCAACTGGAAAGGTATCCCGGCACGGTGATCCAGGACCGTACCATCTACGAAGACGCCGAGATATTCGCCAAGAACCTGCACCGTTCCCGCCGTATCTCCAAGCGCGACTACGCCACCTACCGCGAGTTGTACGAGACCATCCGGCGCGATCTCACCCCTCCGGACGTGATGATCTTCCTGCGCTGCTCGGTGCGAACCATGCGCCAGCGCATCCGCACCCGCGGCCGGGGCATGGAAAAGAACATCCCCGCCCGCTACCTGCACAACCTGGATCGACTCTACGGCGAGTGGATCGCCAGCTACGACCTGTCGCCGGTCATCGAGATCGACTCCGATCGCATCGACTACGTCACCGACCTCATCCATCGCATCGACCTGCTGAAGAAGATAGAACGCTACCTCTAGCCTCGAGGGTACCTGGCCCGGGCCCGGCGGCCGGCGCTTTTCTTGACCGTCCTCCTCGATGTAGTAACATGTAGGATACAAGACTACATAAAGGAGGCCGCCATGAAAAGACTGCTGATAGCTCTGACCCTGGGCTTGATGTTGCTGTGCCTGGTGAAGGGTTCCAGCCGGGCCGGCGACCGGGCCGCGGTGGAGCAATCCCTGCTCCAGGCCGTGGAGCAGTCCCTGGCCGCGCGCCTGGCCCGCCTGCAGCCCCTCCGCCGTTCCTAGGATCCGTCAAGCCAGCTTGCCGTGGAATACGGCAGGTGCTAGCCTGCCCCTCGTGAACCTGGGAGCCCAGAGCGGCATGCTGGCCGCCTTCGTCTCGGCCGCGGTAGCGCTTTCGGTGCTGCTACGCGGGCGCAAGCCGCTGGTCAACCGCCTGTTCGTCGCTTTCGCCGCCAACCTCTTCGTCCACTTCCTGGCATCGTTCCTGCACCGTTTTTCCTCCTCGGACGTGTGGTTGCGCGTGGACATGTTCGCCGCCACCCTGCTGCCGGTAACCTCCCTGCTGTTCTTCGGCCACTTCCTCTGGAAAGACGCCGAGGTCATCAAGCCCTACCTGCGGCTGCTGCTGGTGCTGTCATCGCTGGGGTTGGTGGTGCTTTTCACTCCCCTGGGCGCCCAGCCGGCCACCGTGGCCGTCATGGTCGGCTACGTCTTCGTCGGCCTGTACCTCTGTGCCTGGATGGTGCACATGCGCCGCGAGGAGATGACCTCGCAGCGGGAAAAGACCCGCCTGCGCATCCTGCAGGTGGTCATGCTGGTGGCGGTGACCTTCGTCCTGCTGGGCATGTTGCCCGGTCCGCTGGGGTTCCTGCGCACCTGGGGAGACCTGGTATCGCTGTTCTTCCTGTACTTCCTGGGCCAGAGCCTGCTCAAGTACCGCCTGCTGGACATCCAGGAGTTGCTGGGTCGCGGGTTGGTTCTCATCGCCATCGCCCTGATCCTGGCCATCGTTTTCGGGCTGCTGGTGCTGCTGGCCGGAGCCTCGCCGGCGGTGTCGCTGTTTCACACCTTCGTGGCCTCGTTCATCATTCTCATCCTCTTCGAACCGCTGCGTGACAAGGTGGAAGGAAGCGCCGGGTTGTTGCTCTTCCGGGAACGCTTCGAGTTGAAACGCAAGCTGGAGCAGTTGCGCCGGGACATCGCCAACATCATCGACCTGGACGAAATGACCAGGTTCATGCTCGACACCCTCTACGAGGACCTGCGCTTCAACGGGGCCAGCATCTACCTGCAGGAGGAAGGCGGCACGGGATACCTGCGCCGCGATTTTCGCGGCCCCCAGCCACCCGAGAGGATCGATGTCAACGCCCACCGTGCTTTTTTCGAGCAACTGGGTGAAACTCCCACCGTGGTCCTGGCCGAGACCTTCGAACGGGTACTGGCCGAGCAGGACGTCCTGCCGGGCGTGGAACCATCGGCCGCGGTCAAGCACGCCGGCCAGGTACTGGCCACCCTGTCTCACCTGCGAGCCGGCATCTGCGTGCCGCTGGTCAGCCAGGGCAACATTCTCGGCCTGTGGAACATCCTCGACGAGACCGGTACCGCCAGCTATTCCACCGAGGAAATCGCCCGGCTCATGGCGGTGGGAGAACAGGCCGCCATCAATATCGAGAACTCGAAGATGTTCGAACGCATTCGCGAGCGCGATCGCCTGGCGGTACTGGGAGAGATGGCCGCCGGCCTGGCCCACGAGATCCGCAACCCGCTGGGAGCCATCAAGGGCGCCGCCCAGTACCTCGACCCGGCCGCGGCCGGCAGCGAGGCCGCCGAGTTTCTGCATATCATCATCGAGGAAAGCGACCGCCTGAACGGGGTGGTGAACCAGTTTTTGGACTACGCCCGTCCCTTGAAGCTGCAACTGGAACAGGTAGATGCCAATCGCCTGGTGGAACATGCCGGCAAGCTGTTCGCCGCCAGCGGCCAGCACCAGGACATCGAGGTGAGCCTGCAACTGGTCGACGACCTGCCCCCCGTTCCCGCCAACCCGCAACAACTGACCCAGGTACTGCTGAACCTGCTGAGCAACGCCGCCGAAGCCATGGCCGGCAAGGGGCGGATAGTCATCAAGACCCGCCACCTGCCGGCCACGGAGTACCGGCGCCAGGGGACCATAGAGATCGAGGTCACCGACAACGGGCCCGGCATTCCCCCGGAGGTACGGCAGAACATCTTCATCCCCTTCTTCACCACCAAGGAGGGAGGCACCGGGCTGGGCCTGGCCATCTCCCAGCGCATCGTGGAACACCACGGCGGCTGGCTGCGGGTGCGTTCCGCTCCCCGGGCGGGCGCCAGCTTTACCATCACACTGCCCACCCCGGCCCTCGAGCGCGGCCAGCAAACCTCGCCCACCGGCAAGCGAGACGACTTGCCTTTTTCGACATCCCATAGTACGGAAAAGCCATGAAACAGGCCACCATACTGGTTGCCGACGACGAGCAGAACCTCCGCCGGGTGCTGGCCGCCCACCTGCTCAAGGCGGGCTACCAGGTGCTCACCGCCGACGACGGCCAGAACGCCCTGGATATCCTGGAAAAGCAGGAAGTGAACGTGGTGGTCACCGACCTGAAAATGCCCGGCCTGGACGGGATGGAGGTTCTCCGCCAGGTCCAACAGAAGTTCCCCGGCATTCCGGTGCTCATCCTCACCGCCCACGGCACCGTCGACAACGCCGTGCAGGCCGTCAAGGCCGGGGCCTTCGATTACATCACCAAGCCCTTCGACAAGAACGAGTTGCTCAGTACCATCGCCAAGGCCGCCCGCACCGAACAGCTGGCACGCCGTGATTTTCGCCCGGAACCATCCGAGGCGGGACGCTTTCGCATCATCGGGCAGACGGCACGCATGAAGGAAATCTACGACATCATCGACAAGGTGGCGGACACCCCCTCCACGGTGCTGATCACCGGCGAAAGCGGCACCGGCAAGGAACTCATTGCCGCGGCCATGCACTACAACTCCTCGCGGAGGGAAATGCCCTTCATCAAGATAAACTGTGCCGCCATTCCCCGTGAACTGATGGAAAGCGAGCTGTTCGGTCACGAGAAGGGAGCCTTCACCGGTGCCATTACCACCAAGCCGGGACGTTTCGAGCTGGCCGACGGCGGCACCCTGTTCCTGGACGAGATCGCCGATCTACCCGTGGACATGCAGGTCAAGCTGCTACGGGCCTTGCAGGAAGCCGAGTTCGAGCGTGTCGGCGGCATCCAGACGGTAAAGGTAGACGTGCGGCTGGTAGTGGCCACCAACCGCGACTTGCAGAAGGAAGTCGATGCCGGCAACTTCCGCGAAGATCTCTTCTACCGGTTGAACGTAGTACCCATCCACCTCCCCCCCCTGCGGGAGCGGCGCGATGACATTCCCCTGCTGGTGGACCACTTCCTGGCCAAGTTCAATCGCAAGCTGGACCGCCAGGTGGCGCAGATGAGCCCCGAGGCACTGCAGCAGATCATGTCTCACAACTGGCCCGGCAACATCCGGGAGCTGGAAAACGTAATCGAACGCTGCGTGCTGTTCGTGGAAGGAGACACCATCCACAGCCAGGACTTGCCCGCCGAGTTGCGGGTGCCGGCGGCCTCCTCGCTGGTGTCCACCCCGCCACCGGCCGGCGACGCCTCCATGAAGGACATCGTCAAGCAGGCCACGGCCATGCTGGAGCGGGACCTCATCGTCCAGGCCCTGGAACAGACCCGGGGTAACGTCACCCAGGCCGCCCGCAAGCTGAAGATCAGCCGCAAGAGCCTGCAGAACAAGATGAAGGAGCTGGGCCTGCGCAATCGCGAGTAAGCTTGACAGGAAACGGGCCTTGTTTTAGTTTCGTTGCAAAATCGAATTGTTGGAATCTCCAGTGGAGGTCTTTTCATGAACAGGACATGTCTGGTGGCAGGGCTGGCGCTGGCGGGGCTGTGCTGTTTCCTGCCCGCCCGGGCAGCGGAGATCACCGAGGTCATCGATGCCGCGGACGGTGATGACCCCTTCGATTTCAACATCGACATCGGCTTCCGCTCCTTGCTCAACCGTTCCAAGATAACCCACGAGTGGGCCAGCGCCTGGTCGAACGGCAACCGGCCGGATTACAACGAGCTGCGCTTCCAGCAACAGGTCTACCGCATGGACTACACCATCGAGATCGGCCTCTACCACGACCTGGAGCTGTACGTGAACCTGCCCTGGATCATCTCCGACAACAAGTCCATCAGCTTCGTCAAGGGCGTGAGCAACAGCTTCTCCACGGTTTACCAGAGCAATCCCGATGCCAGCTTCCCCGGCAATTCCGTGGCCCTGGACCCCTCCTCCAACCCCTCTACCAAGCGTTCCGGTATCGGGGACATGCAAGTGGGCATCAAGTGGGCACCCTTCAACGATGAGCGCGACGACACCAAGAGCGTGTGGATCGTGGGCCTGGACTACCGTATTCCCTCGGGCTCGTTGATCAAGCCCCAGGACATCGTGGGCGGTTCGAAAGGCGGCGTGGGCATGGGCCAGCACGTGTTGACACCGTTCATGATGTTCTCCCACCGCTTCAGCGTCCTCGATCCCTACGTGGGAGTGTGGGCCAGCATTCCCATCCAGGGCAGCCAGGCCAAGAAGATCGGCCTGACCGAACCCTACCAGGGCGGCTTCTTCGCCGGCATGGAGATCGTGCCCTGGGAAAATACCGAGAAGCACCAGAAATTCGCCATCGACGTGCGCCTGAGCACCGACTACGTGGCCGAGGCCGACAGCGAGGGAGATCCCAACAAGCGCGGCACCTACACCGAGCTCAGCGATTTCCTGGTCTGCACCTACTGCACCGCCCAGTCGCCGGGCTCCGATCCCGCCGATTACCGCCAGTTGCAGGCCCAGAGCAACTTCGCGCGCTTCGGCCTGCACCTGGGGTTCACCGTCCGGGCCGCCGAGTTCGTGCGCTTCCGGGCCGGAGTCAGCCTGGCCCACCAGACCGAGCACTTCATCTCCGGAGCCGATTACTGCCAGGACGTCACCGGCGAGGGAGACTGCGGGCAGGCGGCCGATATCGACAACCAGTTCTTCAACCCCATCTACGACGAGCCCGGGCGTCGCCTGCGGGTGGAAGAGACCACCATGTTCACCTACTGGGTGACGGGAATGGCCACTTTCTGAAAACCGTCTCCGGGCCGCGCCGACATTCCTCAATCCGCCTGGGCGGCGAACTGCATCTCGTACAGGCGCCGGTATACTCCCCCGCGCTCCAGCAACCGCGCGTGGGGACCACTCTCGACGATGCGTCCCCCCTGCATGACCAGGATACGATCGGCCCGGTACACCGTGGACAGGCGGTGGGCGATCACCAGGGTGGTGCGGTTCTTCATCAGGCTCTCCAGGGCCGCCTGGACGTCGCGTTCGCTCTCGCTGTCCAGGGAGGAAGTGGCCTCGTCGAGGATGAGAATGGGTGCGTCCTTGTACAGGGCCCGGGCGATGGCCAGCCGCTGTCGCTGTCCTCCGGAAAGCTTGATGCCTCCCTCTCCCACCCGCGTGGCGAATCCCCGGGGCAGCTTCTCGATGAAGTCCAGGGCGTTGGCCTGGCGGGCCGCCTGCTGCAACCTCTGCTCGTCGATGTCCCCGGGACCGTAGCCGATATTGGCCGCCACGGTGTCGTTGAAGAGGATTATCTCCTGGGTCACCAGGGCGATCTGCCGCCGCAGGGATTCCAGGGTCAGCTGCCGAATGTCGATGCCGTCTATCATGATGCGACCGGCACGCACGTCGCAGAAACGGGGTATGAGATTGACCAGCGTGGACTTGCCCGCCCCGCTGGGCCCCACGATGGCCACCACCTCTCCCGGCCTGGCCTCGAAGGACACCCCGCGCAGAACCGGTCCCTGGCCGTAGTCGAAATGGACGTCGTCGCAGCTCACCCGGCCGGCGGCTCGCTCCAGGGTCCTGGCCTTAGGTGACTCCTCCACTTCCGCCGGTTCGTCCAGCAGTTCGAACAGGCGCTCGGCGGCCGCCACCCCGGCAGCGGCCACCCCGCCGATACGCCCCAGCGACTTGAGCGGGTTGTACATCATCATCACCGTGGCAAAGAAGGAGATGAAATGCCCCGGGTCGAGGGTGCCGCCTACCACCCGTGAGCCGGCATACCAGATGGTGGCGGCCAGGCCGGCGGCCCCCAGGAATTCCATGACCGGCGACTGCAGGGCCCGCACCGCGAAGGAACGCAGCATGATACGCAGGTAGGTGCGATTTTCCTCGTCGAAACGCCGCCGCTCGTGGCGCTCCGCCCCGAACACCTGCACGATGCGCATGGCCCTGATGGTCTCGTGGAGGCGATCGGCGATGTTGCCCAGCGACGACTGGCTGTCGCTGCTGACCTTCTTGAGTCGGCGGCCGAAGTTTACGATGGGCCACAGGGCCAGGGGCATGGCCACGAAGGCGATGAGTGCCAGCCGCCAGTCCAGCCAGAAGGCCAGGGCGCATAGCACCACCACCTGCAGGCTGTCACGCAGGTAGGACGCCACCGCGTAGGTCACCGCCTGCTCCACCGCGAAGACGTCGGAGGTGAAGCGGCTGACGATCTGCCCGGTGGGCATGCGCTGGAAGAAGGAGGGGCTCATGGTGGTCAACCTGGCGAACATGCGCGAGCGCAGGTCGGCGACGACCCGCTGGCCCACCAGTCCCATGAGGTAGAACTGTCCGAAGTAGCTCCCCCCTTTCAGGGCCGCCACCACCAGCACGAACAGCGGCAGGGCCAGCAGCATGGTCTGCTGGTCGAGGGAGCCGACGTCGAGGCCGGGTACCAGGGAAAGAATCTCCGCGCCCCCGGAATCACCCCGGGTGACCAGGAATTTCAACAGGGGCCCCACGGCCCAGGCGTAGAGTCCGGTGGCGGCAGCCAGCAGTATCATGCAGGCCAGTGCCGCCAGCAGGTAACCCAGGTAGGGACGTACCGTCCCCAGCAGGCGCCAGTAGGTGGCCAGGAACGAACCCCCGGTGGCGACCTCCGCCGCCGGTCCCTGGCTGCCGTTTCGCCCCATGGAAGAGTTTATTCGCAGTGACTACCCAGGCCGTCGAAGGTATCGCCGGGGAAGGCCTGCCACTGCTGCGAAGGGTCGAAGGCATCGCTGCCGTCGCTGTCGCCCTGCTTGACATCACACATGCGACGCAGGGTCATGTCCTTGCTGCTGGCCTGACCGCCGCTCCAGACCTGGCGTTCGCCGATGCGTCCGAAGACGTCCTGGCTCTTGCCGTCGCAGACCAGTTCCAGGGCATCGTCGCCGTTGAAGTTCAAACTGCCGGAACTGAGCTGGCACACGGCCTCGGGACCGGCAAAGGAGGAGTGGCAGACCACGTAGGTACCCCCCGCCGGCAGGGTGCCCGCCAGCTCGATGCTGGAAGAGGGTGTGCTGGCCCCATTGCTGTACACGAACAAGCTGCAGCGAGCCAGATCCTGCCCGGCGGCGGCAGCGTTGTAGATCTCCACCGCCTTGTTGTAGGAGGAACCCTCGACGTACTCGCTGAACAGCAAGTTGCCCTCTTCCCCGCCGCCGGGTTCTCCGCAGGTGAATTCCAGGCTCCAGCCGTTGAGCGTGCCGGTGTCCACCGCGGCATGATCGATCACCAGCAACGTCCAGGTACCCAGGGAACTGCTGCCGTTGAAACGCTCCTCGACGAAGCTGCGCTTGATGTCGTCGCCGGCTTCCGCGCTGGGAGCCAGGATCTGCCGCTCGCTGCCATCGGGATGGCGCAGGCGGATTTCCAGGTCACCGCGGTAGCTGTGGGTGATGTCCACGGTCAGCGTCAGCGAGGAGATGGGACAATCGAGATCCACCTCCAGGGTGCTGGACACGCCGTTGGTATCGTTGTCGGGGATGGCCACGGCGGTGTCGTTCTGGAAGAAATTGCCGGTCTGCTGGCACTGCGGCTCCTGGGCGCAGGCCGGGTCGTCGCAGTCGCTCAGGTCGTTGCCGTCGTTGTCCTGGCCGTCGCCGCAGATCTCCCGCGGCGGTTCCACCTCGGGCAGGTCGGAGGCGCGGGCCGACAGGTACTCCTCGACGTAGCGCATGGAGATCCAGCCGTAGCCGTCCCCCAGGGGGTTTTCCGAACCGAAGCTGCCCGTGCCCCAGCTGTTCTTGAACAGGAAAAAGCCCTTCTCCTTGACGGGATTGCCCTCGGCGTCCACCACGAAGTTGCCTTCACCGTCGACCTGCTGCACCTCCAGGTCGTCGTCCCAGCCCACCAACAGGAAGGAGTGGCCGGCGCGGTGCTCGAGGCTGGACTCCTTGTCGGCCTCGTTGGGATACAGCACGTAACCCTTGCGCCAGTAATCGCGGTTGATGGGCAGCTTGGAGGCACCGTGGTTCCAGGCCTGGTAGAAGAAGGTGCCCCCCACCTGCACGCCCTGCCCCTTGTTGACCATGAAGGCCTTGATGCTGTCGACCCGGGGGGAGATATAGCGGCCGGCGGGAAGCTTGTACTTGGTGGCCGTCTCGGCCTCCGGCGGCGGGTCCCCGTTGGTGTAGCAGCGCACCGGCTGGTCATCGGAACCGTCACAGGCCTCGTCGTCGCTGCTCGACCAGGCATAGCGGTCGTAGGGCCAGGCCGACTCCTCGACGATTCCGTAGCGGGATATGGCCTGCAGGTTGTACGAGGCGTTGGAGCCGCTGGACCGGGGAAAGGCACCCACCTGGAACTTCACCGCCCACTGCAGGTACTGCTCGGAAAAGTCGGGATCGCTCAGGGTGCCTTCCAGGATGTACAGGTGCTCCATCAGGGCCACGCTGCCGAAGATGGAGCACACTCCGCGCCGGCCCTGGCTGCGTACCGGCGACTGGTAAGCCACCAGGTCGAAACGGGCCGGGGGGATGACATCGGTCTTCTCGTCGGGCAGGTCGGCCTTGTCGGGAACACCGTGCTGCAACGCCGCCAGGTCTCCCAGCACCGGGTCTTCCACCGGCTCCGCCGCCTGGGGCCCGCAGGAAGCCGCCAGCAGGGGGAAAACAGCCACCAGGGCCAGCAGCCCCGGCACCAGCCTCTTGCCTTGCGTAAACATTGACTCCTCCCGGTAAGTTTCAAAAACCAGTGCTCGAGTGGTGATATTATCGATTTACAGCCGATCTGTCACGATATTGTTGAGCGGCCAGCGCCGGCCGGTCCGGCTCGTGGTCCTTGACGAGCCAGCCAGGGATCCTTATGGTTGCTCATGTCATGGCTGCTCGAATGGGAAGGAAAACATTGGCCTTGCTGGTAATGGCAGCGGCTGCCTGCCACCAGCAGGGTGTCCCGGAACATCGGGATGCCGGCTCCCCGGCCATCGCCGAGGTGAGGGTCACCGATGACTCCCGGAACCTGCTTTTCACCTACCTGGTCGCCGATGGCTCCTTCGTCACCGTGGACAAGGTGGCCGACGTGCCGGAAGCGGCCCGCCAGCAGGTGGTCGTCATCGATACCAGCCTCAGTCCCGAGCAACGCCAGTCCTCGCGAATAATCTACGTGGCCGATCTCACCAGCAAGCGTCCCGATGGAAGCTACCCCTGCCGCCCGGTCAGCCGCTTCAGGTTCGAGCGGGACCTGCTGCGGGAACCGGCACAATCGGCCCCCCTGCCGCCCGAGTGCCAGAACCTGCCTCCCTCGCCTTCCGACCGGGTAATCGTCTACGGAACCTCCTGGTGCGGAGTGTGTGACGCCACCAAGGCCTTCCTGCGCCAGCAGGGTATTCCTTTCCTGGAAAAGGACGTCGAGAAGGATGCCGCGGCCCAGAAAGAACTTACCTGCAAGGCGCTCAAGGCGGGAACGCGGATAAACGGCGTTCCCGTACTCGATATCGGCGGCAAGCTGCTGCTGGGATTCGACCGGGACGAGATCCTGAGACTGGCCGCTGCCATGAAAAAGAACGGCTGATGCCCTTGCCTTTTGCCTCGAGTTCTGCTAGGTGTCGGGAAAAGCGACTGATCGACCACATGAACCTCTTTTTACTTCTTGCAACTGGCAACCTCTCGGAAAGGAGCGGATAGGTATGTCCATGAAGGTCCTGGACGTTTATCGACAGGCCGAGAACGATCTCCTGGCCAAGAACTACGAAAAGGCGCTGGCCGGCCTGGGAGCCGTCATCCAGGCCGATCCCGGCGAGTTGCGGGCTCGCTTCCTGGTGGCCTCGACGCTGGAGCAGATGAAGGCGACCAATCGCGCTTTCGAAGTCTACCACGCGCTGACGTTGCACTGCCTCAAGGCCGGCTACCCGCTGCCCGGCCTGGTGGCCTTCAAGAAGGCCAGCTCCCTGCAGGCCAAGATCGACGACCTGCTGGACACCATCGTGGAACTGTACTCGCTGGAGTCGGACCGGGTCGACCAGGACCTGCCCCTGCCCGGCCTGCCCGAGTTGAACGGTGAAGCCGAAGTGGATGGCCCGCTGGAGATGGACGACAAGACCAGGCACCGCGTGGCCCAGCTGGCCCAGACCTTCCCCCAGGGCGGCTATCCCCGCAAGCTGCCGGCCTTTCCCCTGCTGTCGCTGTTGACCAGTGAAACCATCTTCCCCATCCTGGAGATAGTCGAGACCAAGGCCTTCCGTCCGGGAGACCCCATAGTCAACGAGGGCGATCCCTGCACCAGCATCTACATGCTGGCCTTTGGGGAGGTGGAGGTACGCGAAGGAGGAGAAAAGGAAGGCCGCTCCCTGGCCGTGCTGCCGGCGGGTTCCATCTTCGGGGAGATGGCGCTGATAACCGATGGCCCCCGGCTGGCCTCTGCCCGGGCCCTGCGCGACAGCGAAGTGCTGGAGATTTCCCTGCCCGAGTTGGAGGCAGCCGCCGAAGACCTGGATGACATCACCTGGGCCGTGGCCAAGTTCACCCGCCAGCGCTTCCTCAACAATCTCATGGTGTGCTCCCCCGTTTTCGCTCCCTTCTCCCCGGAGGAACGCAAGGAGATCCTCGACCGCTTCGCCTCGGTGGGGGTGATGACCGACGAGGTCATCATCAAGGAAGGCGAGGTGGGGCCCGGCCTCTACCTGATCCTGGGAGGCGAGGTGGAGGTCAGCAAGTTCGAAGGAGGTTCCCAGGTCCACCTGGCCACCCTGGCGGAAGGGTCCGTCTTTGGCGAGATCTCGCTGGTTCGGGACACTCCCACCACGGCCACGGTACGGGCAACCCGCGGGGGAGAGTTCCTGTTCCTGCCCCGCGAGGAGTTTCTCGAACTGGCGGAACAGCGGCCGGAGATCCGCCAGGCCCTCGACGCCTTGTCGGGAGAGAGGCTGGAGGAGCAACGCCTGGCGCTGGCACGGGAGCAGGAAGTCTCCGAAGACGGCACCATCATCTTCTAGGCGGAATCAGCCGCCCGGTTGCTACCCTGCAGTTGCACAAGCAACTGCAGGGTGGAAGTTCAGCTGTTGATTTGGAAAATCCCGCCAGCATTGCGCGCCGCGACTAGGGAATCCGCTCCGGGTGGCTCCTGCAGTTTGCGAAGCATGTTGTCGCCTCCCTGCACCGGTACAGGGTTCCCTGGAACCCCGACGATACTCTCTGCAATGTTGAAGTTTACTTAACTGTGAAGGGGAAGGGAACCGTCTTGGCCCCGCCGCCGAATTCCGGGAAGCGGGCCTGGCGGATGACTTTCTTGATGCACTTGGCCACGAACTTGTTGCGGAATTCGGGGGTGGTCACGGTCACCCGGCTCACCTTGCCGGTGGGTTGAATGACGAACTTCACCACCATGCGTCCCCGCACCGAGCGGTCTATCTCCTTCTGCTTGCTGTTGCAGGCCTTGAACTCGGCCAGGTGCTGGCGCATCACCGAGAGCACGTCGGCATTGCTCAAGGGGGGAAGTTGCTTCTTGACGGCCACCTTCTTGGGCTCGGGACGGGGAGTGGACCCTCCCCCCGTTTCCTTGGCAAAGGCGGCCTCGTCTTCGAAATCCAGGATGCCGCCCCGGGACCGTTTTCGAGGGGGAGGAGGTGGCGGCGGGGCTTTTTTCTCCTCCTTCCTGACAACCGTCGGCTTGCTCCTCTTGTGGGCGGGCTTTTTTCGGGCTCTGGGCCTGGCGGCCGGTTTACCGCTGCCGGCCCTCTTCGCGGATCCGGTCGCGGGCCGGGGAGAGGTCCCCACCTTGGCTACCGGCTGCGGCGACGGCGCCGTGGCCGGCTTGCTGGTGGTAGCCGCTACGCTGCCGGATGCCGGCACGGCCGAGGGCGCGGTAGTTCCCCCGGGCGGGGTCGGGGTGGCGCCGGCGGTCCTGGTCACCTGGGCCACCTTTACGGGCTGTTGCGGCTGTCCGCTTGCTCTGGCCGGCACCGTCGGAACGGAAGGGCGGGCTGCCTGTCCGTTGCCGGCGGCGACCACCGGTGGAGTGGCCGTCAAGACCGGCGTGGGCGCCGTGGCCAGCTTGTAGACGAGAAATGCCAGCAGGATGGTAACCACTCCCCCCATGGCGAAAAGCGCCCAGGCCCAGCGCGGCAGCGATCCCCGGGGTGCCGCCGCCGGCAGTACCTGTTCGGGAGGAGGCGCGGCCCGCTGGCGTTTCTCTTCCTCCATCTCGCGCCGGGCCGCCTCCTGGGCCTCGAGCGCCTTGCGCTCCTCCTCCAGCCTGGCCTGTTCCGCTCTTCGTTCTTCCTCCAGGCGTTTCTGCTCGGCCTGGCGCGCGGCCTTCTCCTCTTCCGCGGCAATCTCCTTGATTATCGAAGAATCCCCGTCATCCATGTCCTCGGACGAGCTCTCCTGGGAAATTTCCGTGTCTCCCAGCATTTCGTCCAGGCTGGCACCTTCCATCTCGTCTTCTTCCGGCGGGCGCAACGAGGCCAGTTCGCTCTCGGCCAGGCTCTCCAGGTCTCCCAGGGCCGCCGGCTGCCAGTCCACGTCAGCACCCCCGCCAAAGGCTGCGACCTGGTTGTCCGCGAAGTCCTCGTCCTGCTCTTGCTCCGGGAACGCCTCTTCCTCTCCGGATGGCTCTTCCTCCTCTTCCCCGGAAAACTCATCGTCCCAGTCGGAAGACTCCCGCCAGTCTTCGCTCTCCGCCTCTTCGTCCCCGGCCTGCTCTTCTGCCGCCTGCCCGGCGGCCTCCTCTTGCCAGGCCGATTCTCCTGCGGCCGTTTCTCCGGGCAGCAACAGTTGCTGTACCTCGGCCACCTCCTGTATGGGCAGCCAGTCTTCGAAACCCGCTTTCCACACCAGGGTATCGCCGTCTATTTCCCCCGCCTCGAAGTGCCTCTTCATCTCCACCAGGTTCATGGGACCGAGTTGCTTCTCTTCCACGGCCACATACCATTCCACCCGCTCCGGGTCCGTCTCGCCGGCCGTCCCCGACCCGGCCTCGGCCTGCTGCGCCTGGCGGTACAGGTTGCCGAATTGTTCCTGGTCGGACTGGCTGGCCTTCTCCTTTTCCGACTGTACCAGCTGCATGTCCTCCATGCTGAACACCCGGGTGGCCTGGCGGTCGAGATCGTCATCTTCCTCGTCGTCACCCAGGCCGCTGTCCAGGCCCTCGTCTCCCTGGTCGCCTCCGAACATGGCGTCCAGGGCGCTGCCGATTTCCTCCTCCTCGGTGGTGAATTCCCCGCCGCCGGCCGCCGCCTGTTCCGGGCCCATCCCGGCATCGGGCTCGGGTTCCCGGTCCACGGTGGTGGCATCGGTGCTGGACGAACCAGCCTCGTCAGGCCGCTCGGGCCGTACGGTGATGATGTTGCCACATTTCTTGCACCTTACCCGTACGCCCTTGTCACCCACCTTCTCGTCGGCAATGGCGTACTGGGCACCGCACTGGTCACAGCTAAAACGCATGGCGACTCTCCACGAAGGTGGTCCCACCCCGCTGCCGCGATGACGGGAGCCTGGTGAGCGGGTATTTCACGTCCCCTGTGACGAACGACGCAAAGCGCAGGATCTTTTCTTCGGCTCTGCCCAAATCATTACCACCTTGATTTACCGCGGGTTTCGATTATTGCACCCTTGCCCCTGCTTGGCAAGAACATTACCCGCCGCGTCGCTCACCATCCAGGAAACGGCCGATGAGCAGCTGCAGCCTCTCCCTGGTTTGCTCGGGAATGCTTTCCGGGCTGGTAAGCAGGGTGTTTTCCAGTGCCCGCTGGCAGTGGCAGCTTCCCCGTGGAGGAAATTGCCCGGTCAACGCGGCGATTACCCGCTTGGCGGTGATGATGTTGGTCTTGATTACCTTCAGCACCGCCTCGACACTAACCTCTTCTTCCTCCTCGTGCCAGCAATCGTAATCGGTGCACAGTGCCATGGTGACGTAACAGATTTCCGCCTCGCGGGCCAGCTTGGCCTCGGGAATGCTGGTCATGCCGATGACGTCGGCCCCCCAGCTGCGGTACAGCTCCGATTCCGCCCTGGTGGAAAAGGCCGGTCCTTCCATGGCCACGTAGGTTCCACCCCGGTGATGGGAGACACCCAGTTCGTTCAGCACCCGGTCGAGGAGTTCCAGCATGTTCGGACAGACGGGATCGCCGAACTGCACGTGCGCCACCGCTCCCTCGCCGAAAAAGGAGGCCGGTCGTCCCCGGGTCCGGTCGATGAACTGGTCCGGTAAGACGATGTCTCCGGGGTGAATGTCCTGGCGCAAGCTGCCCACGGCCGATACCGACAGCAGGTAGCGAACCCCCAGCTGGCGGAATCCATGAATGTTGGCGCGGTAGTTGATCTCGGACGGCAACAGCCGGTGGCCGGCGCCGTGGCGAGCCAGGAACACCAGCGGTTGGCCGTTCAGGCTGCCGGACAGGTATTCCCCGGAGGGCTCTCCAAAGGGAGTGTGCAAGCGGTGCGTCTGCCTGTCCGCCAGGCCCTCCAGGTCATACAGGCCGCTGCCGCCGATCACTCCCAGCTTGTGTTCCAGCATGCCCGCGGTCTCCCTCAGAACGAGGGTTCGGGAACGAAGTACATGCTCTGCGTGGCCGGCTTGGAATCGGGCGTGTCGCTGGGCAACCCGCCGGTGAGCAGAACCCAGCCGTTCTGCATGCTGGTGGCCTGGTGCAGGAAACGCGGGGGATCGAGGAAGTCATCGGCAATCTGCTCTACCGAGTAGGTGCCGGAGCCCACCAGGATCATCTCTCCCACCTGCACTCCGGTGGCGGTGGAGGTCTTGCCACCGGCCACCACCACGTTGCCGGTCTCCAGCAGGGAGCAGGTGTGGTCCATGCGTGCCACGGTGAGGTTCAGCTCCAGGTCGCGGAACTCGCCGTAGGTGGGAACACCGGGATTGTAGATCTCCACCCCGGCGTCGACCGAGGTGTCGTCTTCGGTGGTCTTGCCGCCGGCAACCAGCACGTCGCCGTTATCCAGGGCCACCGCGCACAGGTGGGAGCGGTTCTTGTGCATGGTGACGTTCACGCCCTGGTAGAACTGGTTGGCCTGGGCGTTGTAGACGTCGATGGAACCCAGGGGGCCGTTCTGATCCTGGCCGCCGATTATCACCACGTTGCCGTTGTACTTGGAGGGGTCGAGCAGCACCGCCGCGTGGAAGGCCCGGGCCGCCGACATGTTGTTCTGTACCGGTTCCCAGGCATTGGAACCCGGCAGGTAGCGAATGGCGCTGTTGAAGTAGTTGACGACGTCGCCGTTCTGGTAGGCGGCGCCGCCGGTGACCAGCACCTCGCCGGTGGCCAGCATGGTGGCCACGTGGTGGGCGCGGCCGGAACCCATGACGCTGATGGTGCCGAAGGAGTTGGTGGCCGGGTCGAACAGCTCGGCCGACTGCAAGGTGGTGCGCTTGCCATCGACCAGGCCCACCCCGCCGGCCAGCAACACGCGACCGTCACGCAGCCGGGTGGCGGTATGGAAGGCCCGGCCCGAGGGAGCCGCCATCTTCACCGGGTTGCCGGTGCGGTCGGTGATGAGCTGGTGGGTGCCGGTGGCGGGATCGAATATTTCTGCCGTGGCCAGCACTTCCTCGAGCCCCTGTCCGTAGCGGCGCACCCCGCCGGTGATGAGCACCCGGCCGTCGGCCAGCAAGGTGGCCGTGTGACCGTATCTGCCTATCTCTCCCTGTCCCATCATGGAACAGGTGCCCAGCTGGCTGGAGCGGGGATCCACCACGGTGGTCTCGGTGAAGCTGTTGACGTTGCCCAGCAGCAGGTTCATGGTGATGGAACCGAGAGCACCGGGCCCGCTGCCCAGCACCAGCGACTGCGAGGTGGCCCGGGCCATGGCCGGCCCATCCAGGGTGGTGCGGCAGCGCAGGTCGACGATGCGAGCCGGGCCGTCGAGGTCGTCGCCGGACATGTCGCAGGTGCCCTCGGAAAAACTGCAGGTGTGACAACGCGGCCCCAGTCCATTGGCGATCTGGGAAGGATGCAGCGGATCCTGCGGATCCAGCGAAGACACGCATACCTCCATGAACTGGCACTGGTTGTTGGCAAACAGGACGTCTTCCTGACAGGGGTTGATCAGGTTGAAAGATACGTTGGCCTGCCCGGAACAACCGGCCACGCCCGCCAGCAGCAGGACCGCCGCTGCCGCCAACCCCCTTCCGGTGCAACTCATGGTATCTCGCATCTCAGGACTCTCCAAACTCTGCTGTTCGTTCCCAGGTACGGCACGCTTATCAGGGTACCGGCCAATGCACGTTCACCGAAGCTCCGCCGGCTCCCTGGTTGAAGACTCCAGCGGCGTACAGCCCGCCGGCGGTACCGCCGGCCACCACCACTCCCACCAGGGTCCAGAACCACCAGGCCTGGTACCAGCGCGGGCCGTGAGATTCGATCTCGTCTATGGGCTTGACCGACTGGGCCACCGGCACCGGCACCACCACCGGGGTGGTGGTCGTCGGGGTGGCGGCCAGTGCGCTGCCGCCGGCAGTCACCAGGCCTTCCCGGGTGACCCGCGGCGCTGCCGGCTGCACCGTGGCCGGCGGCTTGGCCGGTGTCGCCCGCGCGCCGGGAACCGCCGGGCCCCGGGCGGAGGGAACCGCCGGGCCCCGGACCGGAGCGGCCGGCGGCTTCTTCACCGCCGGGGCCACCGGCAAGCCGGCTGGCTGGCGCGGAGCCGGCGGCGGCGCCACCGGTCCCACGGCAACACTCTTGAGCTTCTTCTTCTGCTGGCGGGAAGCTATCAAGAGTGCCGGAAACTTCTTCACCGGGTCCGGACAGCCTTCCACCCTCTTCACCAGCACCGTGGCCATGTTGTAGACCTCGACACTGGCACCCAGCAGGTCCTTGTCCAACTGCACCGCCGGCAAGGGGCAAAGCTGGCCGTCGGCAACCTTCATCAGGAAGGAACCCACAACCAGGTTGTTGCCGATGTTGCCGACCCCACCCAGTACCACGTAGTCGGCGCCGATCTTCCTGCCCTCCTTGCGGGCCAGCTTGATGGTGGCCTTCTGGACGCGGTTCTGGCGCAAGCTCTGGGCGATCTCGCCCAGCGGACCGGCCAGTTTCTTGACTCCACCCAGGCTGGCCAGCACCCGCCGGCGTTGGGTGGAAACCACGGTCACCTTGTCGGCCCAGGGCTGCAGGCCTTCCTTCTCCACCCGGAGGAAATGCTCTCCCGGCACCAGCTCCTTCATGAGGATGGGGGTGGTGCCGACCTTGCGGCCATCGAAGAACACCGTGGCGCCCTCCACGTTGGCCAGCACTTCCAGTTCCCCGCGGCTCTTGAGCAGGAGCTTCTTGCGAATACCCTCGGCCACGTTGCGGAACATGGGCGGGTAGCGCTCCGGGTCCAGCACGATGTCGGGTTTGAGCCGGATCACCTTGACCAGCATCTTGGCCCCGTCATCTTCGCGATCGGTTCGGTAGTAGCAGACCGACAGCATCAACAGGGCTTCTATCACCGGCGTGAAGTCACTCAGCAGGGCCAGGGATTTCTGGTAACGGGCCAGGGCCGCCTGGTACGACCTGATGGCCTTGCCGAAGCGAAAAGCCTGGTAGTGCTTGTCGCCGGCCCGGCGGAGCTTCTCGGCCTGCTTGAGTTCCCTGTCGCTGAGTGGTTTTACTGGCGTACCGGTGGTTTCCGGGATGAAGATGGGACCTTTTTGCAGTTGCACCTCGTCGGAGTGCTTGATCTCGTTCTTGAGCAGATCGCCTATCTGGGTGACGACTTCCTTGCTGGCGCCGTCCCGGATGGGCTGGTAGGGGAACACGTAGATCTTGGGGCCGGGGCCGACCGCCGCCCGGGCCACGCCCCTTCCCACCAGCGGCATAAACCCCATTCCCAGCCAGACCATCAAACCGGCCAGAACCGCCGCCAGCCAGCGGCCTCCGCAACGCCGTGTCATGCTGCCGATCATGTGTCCTCCTTGGTTGCTACTCCAGGGCATTTCCATGGGGCACCTCCGGTTTTCGTCAACAGACGCCGGAGTGACCCGTTGCGATCTCGCACCAGCCCGAGGCTGGCAGAAAGCTAGCACACCAGAGAAATCAGTGTCAAGCCGGCTCTGGACGATTTATCCAGCATTTTCGGGGACAATCACCGGGCAACCAGGACCGTGAAGGCCGCTGTCGGCAGGAGACACGCTGCTTGCGGCCGGAGGTTCGTGGTGGCGGCAGGGAAATGCCCGGCGAGTACCGCAGCAGACGGCCGTCGGTAACTTCAGGACTCCTTTTTCGCCTGCTGCTTTTTCTTGTTCTTGCGGGGGCGGCTCTTTCCAAAGGTACCGCGGTAACGCTTGCCCTTGGCCGTTCGCTTGTCACCTTTTCCCATCTTGTATCCTCCAGCAGTTGCTCCGGCCCGGGTCGCGTACGCCACGACGGGCCCGGTCGCCCGGCCGGCCGGTAAACAAAGCCGGGCCAGGCCCGACGGCCTGGCCCGGCTGAACCCGGAAAGAGGCTCTGGGCCCCTTACTCATGGAGCTGATCGGGATCGAACCGACGACCTTCTGAATGCCATTCAGACGCTCTCCCAGCTGAGCTACAGCCCCACAGGCGCTTGTAACAGAACCGGCTCCGCCCCCTTTGCGGGCGGCGTCACAGGGCGCCTTGTTTAGCAATGGAAGAACGCTTTGTCAAGAAGTAGTACTGCTTTTTGCCTTCCGGGTGCTCTTGCGCTTGACGGTGCGCTTGGCGGTCTTGCGGGTACCGCTCTTTTTCCTGCCGGTGCCCTTGCTCGACTTCTTGCCCGTGCCCTTGCCTTTGGTGCTCTT
>Ga0190358_1000171_pt1 | contig 22917 bp, 21 predicted proteins | sample 48721812_MG_FD_161666 | JGI IMG/M metagenome (GOLD analysis project Ga0190358, IMG submission 161666) | Hydrothermal vent microbial mat bacterial communities from Southern Trench, Guaymas Basin, Mexico - 4872-18-1-2_MG | ecosystem: Environmental > Aquatic > Marine > Hydrothermal vents >... | reverse complement strand
AAACTTTTGCTGCTCAATTAAATCCACAGGAGCAAAAGGGACCGTGTTTTATTCTTTTTTCTCATCCTTTTCTCAGATTGTGATATGATATACTTTTTTTTGACGTTGGGCAAGTGGGACACACTCCTTTTTGGTGGGCAACAAAAAGACGTTGCCCACCCTACCCGGCTAGTAACAATGGTAATCATGGTACAGAAATTGGTGGAGTTGGATATGCAAATGGAGTAATTGGTCAAGCAGTTAATTTTGATGGAGTGGATGATTATATTTCTCTTGGTAATCCTGCAAGTCTTAAATTAACTGAATCTCTTACAATAAGCGCATGGATAAACCTTAAAGATGATTTATCCAATCCTGGTGATATACCTGGTCACCCCTATGGTCAAATAGCAGTTATTGTCTCTAAATGGGGGCAAGGGGTAGAGATTGATTCTTACACACTAGTAATGAGTAAATACAATGGGAATCTGGGGGTAGGTGGTGCAATAGGGGATGGTTCTACACCAAGAAATAACCCTATGTTCGGTTTTATTCAACCTCAAACTTGGATGCATGTAACTATGACTTACACATCCACTGCTGGATTGATAAATTTTTATATAAATGGACAACCAGTTGGTTCTTATGAAAATAGTGGGGGAATTTTTACCTCAAATAAAAATGTACTAATTGGGCGTGAAGATTCGGTTAAGCCACGATATTTTCCTGGTCTTATTGATGAAGTTCGTATCTATAACCGTGCTTTATCCGAGTCAGAAATTGGGGAACTTTATCAATTGGGTTCAGAACCGACAAAAACCTACGAAGACGGTTTGAATGAAGGCATCGCAAAATGCAAAAATGATCCCGCATCTTGTGAGATAACAATACCTCCAGAATCTGGTAACTGCTCTGCTGATATTGCCGCTATCATTAGTGAAGACTTGTCTTTGCACATTTCCAAAGCCCAATACAACACTTTGACTGGCACCCAAATATTATGGATTGACTTGACATTCGGTGGAGCAAATGAAGCCGGTGATTTGACGTGGATATTGAGTGATTATGGTGAAGTGGAATAAGTTTGGGTAACGTGTTGTCAACTCTTTCTATCTGAATCAGAATTAAGTACAGCGGATTGACTCTTTGATGTAAATTCGTTTATTTCTCAATTCGTTGTACTACGCTTACCGGATAAATTATTATGAAACCATTATTTTGGATAATGACCATTGCTTTGTTGATGGTACAATTCAGTGGTTGTGCCAGTTTGAATGAATGGGCTGCCAAAAGGGAGAAAAGAGTTTATAACAATTATGCCAACCAATCTTTGGTGAAATGGTATCGCAATCAGTTCCTACCCAAAATGAATGAACTCAGAAAAAATTCATCCTACGGAATGTATGTTGTTGAACAGATAAACCCAGAATTTTTGGGCGTTAAAATTGACTATACTGAGGAAATGAACTATGAGTATCACGATGATTATGCCCCTGTTCACAATAATACCCTCAACTGGTATAAACAATATGTTCAACAACAAGGTGGTTCGATTCAAGGATATAAGCCAGCATTGGCAGAAGCCATAGTTAAAGTAGGTGACTTAAAAATGATTGATAGGCATAATTTGCGCGGCTGCCATTTTGAAAGAACCTTTATTGCCAAAGTGAATGGTGAACTTGATTCAGCCTTTCTTGATGTGACTTGCTACTATCCACATCCGATCATCACGGAACGCTTTGTGAATAGTACTTATGGTTGGATTGCGGTTTTAGATGCGCCAATTTTACGTCAGGCTTTAGATAGACTCCCTAATTCTTTGCTTATGGAAACCCAGATTAATTATTAATATTGAATAATTGAGCCAGGTAGCCAGGTTGGTCGGGTTAGATTGCGCGGCAAAAAAACGTAACCCGACATTTACCTGCCTCATTGAAAAAAATTCAGTTTGTTCCCACGTTGAGTATATTCTTGCAGATTGGTGGTTTAAATTCGTTGTTTTCGTAAATTCGTTGTACTATGCCCTATAACCTATTGCGCTTTTATTGGGCGCATTCCTAAAAAAGCCCTTTTGGTTCAATGAGCCAAAAGGGCTTTTTTTATGCCTACCGTAAATCTAAAATTTAAAAATTAAATCGACCCTGGCCTTTTTTTTCCTAGTTTTGTATAGAACTATTTTTAACGGGGCTTAATACTGCCCATATTTAAATCAAAAGTTCGTAGGGTGGTTTCGAGGTTTCCGTTTTTTGAAGAAAAACGGAAACCTCGAAAAGTGTATTTTTTGCCCACCATCGTAGGCATGATATATGATAATATTGTGGTATTTTAACATTTTGGTGGGCAACAAAAAGACGTTGCCCACCCTACCCGGCTAATGACTCCATCAGAGTTCGTAGGGTGGTTTCGAGGTTTCCGTTTTTTGAAGAAAAACGGAAACCTCGAAAAGTGTATTTTTTGCCCACCATCGTAGGCATGATATATGATAATATTGTTGTATTTTAACATTTGGGTTGGCAACAACGTTGCCCACCCTACCCGGCTACCTAAGCCGGCGCAAAACTTTTCTAGTTAACTATTTGGATACAAAAATATTAGGAGAAATTTATGAAGAAGTTATTTGTCTATCTTGTTTTGTTAATACTTGGGGTGGGATGTAGTCAGACGGAACCATTACATATTGGTTCTAAAGATTTTACTGAGCAGTTTATTTTAGCGGAAATCGTCGCTCAATTGCTGGAAAATGAAAATATTCCCGTTAAGCGTTCTATACCTTATGGAGACACCTTTTCTAATCTGGAAGCCATAAAAAATGGTGATTTGGATTTATATATGGAATATAACGGTACTGGGCTAATTATGTTAGGTCGTCCACCTGTCAACGATGGTGATAAGGCATTTGCTGAGGTGAAAAAACTTTTTAAGCCCCTGGGTTTAGAATGGCTGGATCGACTCGGTTTTGCTAATAACTATGTATTAGTGATGCGCCATGATAGGGCTTTGTCTTTAAAAATCTCTAAAATTAGCGATTTGTTTAAAATAAAGCCTAATATCAGAATGGCAATGGAGCCAGAGTTTGGTGAACGACCCCTGGATGGATTGGGGGCTTTGCAGCGACGTTATGGACTACGCCGTATGATACCGGTTGTGATAGATAATGATAAATCGGTCATTTATCAAGCCTTGTTAGATGGTAAAGTGGAAGTGGCGGAAGGTTTTTCAACGGAGGGACGTATTGAAGATTTTGGCTTGATGGTATTAGAAGATGATTTGGAGTTTTTTCCCGTTTATGAACCCTCACCCCTAGTACGTGCAGAGGCTTTCGCACGTTATCCTCAACTTAGCGACGTACTACAAAAATTAGCGGGTCTCATTGATACTTATAGCATGCGACAAATGAATCGGGAGGTAGAATTAGAGGGGCAAGATTACCAGGCAGTTGCCCAAGCCTTTTTGATTAATAATAATTTGATGGATAAACCTGTCAAGTTTCATAAATCCGAGGAACTTATTATTGCAGCAGACTTACTGAATGAATTGGGTAGAAGTATTAGTAAGGCACTGCGTGCTGTTCGCAAGACATTTCCTGGTCGAAGAGTTAGGGTTATTCAAATGGCTGATCCATTGCAATCCATTATTTCGGGAAAAGCTCGCTTAGGCATTTTAAGTGCTGAATCTTTTTTCAATTTGACAGATGATCTTCTACCTGTACCCAATGATGCAGTGGAAGCTATTGGTGTCATTAATACTAGAATGGCTCATATTGTCACCCATCAAGAAAACGGAATAAGTTCCCTAAAAGCCATAAAAAAACTGGGTGTGGGTGCAAAAAATGGTGCATCTGATCGCGCTGCGAAAATGATATTGACTTCTTTAGGTTTAATGGAGCAAATTACATTGGTTTATAATGAAAATTTCGCTCAACAAGTTAAAACCTTAATCAACAAGAAATTGGATGGCATTTTTTGCATGGTTCCCCCTGGACATGAACAATTGACGGTGATGATGAATCAGGGCATTTTTAAATTGATTTCTTTCAACGAATGGCAACAAGGTAATCATTTAATTCGTTTTCCTTTTTTTAGATTAGCAAGAATTCCGGCTAATACTTATGAGCAACAGCCAGAAATGATTGAAACCATTAGTAGCCAGATGGTGTTAGCGGGACCGACACCGGTCACTGATATTGTGGGTAGTAGGGGTCCTGCGACGGTGATTTCGACTGGTGTTCAACCATTATCAGATCCTGTTGTGATTCAATTAAGAGAAACACTTAGTAGCAGTGAAAAATTAGATCCTGCCTTGCCTTCTGCTAACATTCTCAGGTCTCAAACGCAACCTATTTCTAGCTCTATTAACCCTTCTAAAATAGAGTCTTTTGTGAATTTTTTGATCATATTAGCCATTTTTTTCTTTTTTTATCTGTTTTTAGTTGATGATAAAGTTTTTTCAAAAGGTAAACAAGAATTATAGACTTTTCGTTTTTGAGCTTAGAAATCCTATTTTTTCCAAAAATCGGATTTCTTAAGCCTCGGTTTTTTGTCAAAAACCACAATATTTTTATTCATTGTTCTGCATTTTTGAATAGTGGGATAGGTTCATGTATATTTATTTGCGACTCCTTTATATATCCCATTGAGAAATCACGATTTTTACTTTAAATCGATCATTTTCTAAATATATTTTATTAGGTAAATCAATACCTTGTATATTGATATAACGCATATAGGTTATTTCCCAGCCATCTTGTCGTAAGCGGTGTAAATGCCCTGTTTCATCAAAGGTGTACCATTGGGGAGAAGGTTGAGGTGTTGGAAGACCTCTGATCCAAAAATGCAAACCGGTGATGGGAATTTCTAACTTAAGAACCTGAGCGACTAAAACGTCAGGATCACGTGCCCTGAAAGTTTCTTTATTAGCCGTTTGCATAATAACCCCGTTATCATCACCTTTAAGTAAAAAAGCACCTTGCCCAAGCGGTGCATTTAAACGTAGTTGGTAAGTTGGACCTTGTTGTTGCCAGTAGACATTGGCGGTCCAACTGTCATTATTGGTCGAAATGGCAATGCGCCCATTGATACGCCATGAATCTAATTGATTAGCTGACTTATGTGGTATGGGGGGTAACTGGGCGCAGCCTGACAATAGCAGTGCTAGAAAAAATAAACGTTTCATCAGTTATCAGTTATCAGTTATCAGCATTCTTCAAGTTACCACAGGTGGAACCTGTGGTAACTGTGTGTTCGTTAATTATGGTGTAAAATGCTGTATCACTTGGCGTAATTTTTCATCATTTGGGAAAGTTGCTTTTGCCTTTTCCCAAACTTCTTTGGCAGCTCGTTGATCACCACTTTTCCATAACACTTCGCCTAAATGAGCGGCTATTTCAGGATCGTTATATTGAGCTTGGGCTTTACGCAAATACGCAATGGCTTCAGCATAATTACCCATTTTATATAACACCCATCCCATACTGTCTAAAATATAATAATCACTGGGCCTTAAACTAAGTGCTTTTTTTATAAATTCGTAGGCTTCCTGATAACGATTCGTCTGATTTGCGATGCTATAACCTAAAGCATTAAGTGCCCCCACATTTTCAGGCTTGAGCTGCAATACGTGCCGCAAATCCTGCTCTAATAAATCCACATTACCCATTTTTTCGTGTAGCAAAGCACGCATATAGAGTACATCAATATCATCCGGCTTTAATTCAAGCGCATGATGATAAGCATCCAAAGCTTGCTGGTAACGTTTTTCTTCGATCAATAATTCAGCTTCCATCTGTATGAGGCTGATTTTATCTTCGAGATTTGCCACAGGTACATCTTGAAGGTGTTTTATGGCTTGCTCTAAATGCCCTTGTTCAACTAGAACTAAGGCAATTTGCGCATGAGCTTTTAAGTAGTTTGAACTGCCCTCAACTTGGCGATACCAATAGAGAGCCTGATTTAGGTTATTTCCCTCTTGTGCAATAAGACCTAAGTAATAGCGAGCCATATTGACTCGTTCCCCACTTTCAAGTAAACGCATGAAATAGCCTGTGGCGGCTGCCATTTGCTTGGTTTCTAAAGATAATATGCCCAGTGCGTATAAAATATCACCATGTTGCGGATGAATGGATAATAACCATTTAAATTGTTTGATGGCTTCCTCATATTTTTCCGCATCAGCCAGCATACGCGCATACATTAAACGCCATTCCTGTTTATCTGGATGTTTAGAGAGTGCTTGAGCCATCCACTGCAAAGCTCGCGGTGTTTGTTTAAGCCTATCCAAAAGGTAAGCATATAAAGGTACAGCCTCCATCTGTTCAGGATTGTTGGTTAGCAGTGTTTGTAAGATATTCAGAGCTTGTTCTAATTGATTAGCTTGGAGCAATAAGCGTGAATAACTTAATAATATCAGCGAATGATTAGGACGCTTGGCAAGCAATTTTTCCACTAATTCTAAGGCAACAGCGGGATGTTGTTCTAATAAAGTGTCCATCACGGAATTAAATTGTTGAGGATCAGCTTCAAGATGCTTAAGCATAGCATCTAAATAAACAATAGCTTCATCAGTGCGCTTTTGGATTAATAAGATATTAGCCAAAATTTGGTAGCCATTAAGATTGCTGGGAGCCAAGGTGATCCACAACTGAGCGGCTTGAGTAGCCATACTATATTCTTGGACAAGTATGGCTGATTGTGTTGCACGTTCTGCAAATTGCCAATCACGCGCTTTCATGGCAATATCAAAAAAAGAGGTAGCCGCTAATGTATGGTTACCACGCAATCGAGCTATTTCAGCTACTAAAATTTTGTACATATATTCTTGTTGTTGTGAAATAAAATAGCCCGAATCTGAAGCCACCTGGGAATGTTGAGCTTCGATTGGTTGGTGACTTTGGTTTTCAGGCTGAAATGACGGTGTTTTTTGGGCAAAAACATCACCATAAGTTAGTTGACTTGCACAGCCTCCCAATAAATTCGCGAAAAGAATAAGCCCTAAATGTTTTTGATCAAATAATTTGATATTCACACTGATACTCCACTTTGTTATCTGATTGTACAACTTTAACTCAGGTTGCAAATGTTTTAATGTTATGTTTTCTGAACTGTTAAGAATAGGTTCCGTCATTTTCCAAAAGGTAATTAGGTAATTAAAGTTATCTATAACATAGAAAACGCTAGATTGTTTAATTGTAACTATTTAGGGCAAGCCCAAGGGTTTTCCGGGGAATCCTTTATGGTTACCCGGAATAGTTATCAATGAAATTAAAATTATAATAGCTTATTGGCTAAATATCACTTTAAACCATGTTACTATAAATTTTAATCAGTGATTTTTCATTTATATTTATTATAGTATTTTTTTAGATAAAAAAATAAATTAATTAAGTAAATTATTTCATTCTAATGAATTAAATCAAATAATCGTTGTACAGGACATTTTTTATTGTTAGAATCAGAATTTTCAGAATTAAAAATCAAGTGAATTTTCATTTCGATGTTTTCAATTCGGTGAATTCTTAAATTCTTAAATTCTGATTATAAACATGAAAAGTGAATTAAATCAATGATTTATAAAAATTATCCTGTACAAAGAAATAAAATAATAATGTGAGGCTCTTGCAAAATTATCGCCTTAGAATTTATTCTAAGGCTAAACCGTTTTGCAAGAACCTCTTAATTCATAAAAAAACCTGATTAAATTTAATAATTAAGATTAGGATTATGATAGCTTTTGAGTAGGCTAATTAAAAGGTTAAATTGCATTCAGGTGATTTCTTTAAAAAATTATATATACTCAGCCTGCCTATAAATTTAACTTTTTAGCTGATCACCTTGCAATTTATTTCAAGGCTGAATAGTTACAAATATTTGTTATTATCAAGGAATTAATCATGCGTATTGTTCAAGAAGCTTTTACTTTTGATGATGTTTTACTCCTTCCCGCTTATTCCAGCGTTTTGCCTAAACAAGCACAACTGAATACCTTATTAACGCGGGACATTACCCTAAATATTCCCCTTATCTCAGCGGCAATGGATACCGTCACTGAGGCACGTTTGGCTATTACCATGGCCCAAGAGGGCGGCATTGGCATTATCCATAAAAATATGTCTATTGAAAAGCAAGCAAGTCGAGTGCGAAGGGTGAAAAAATTTGAAAGCGGAGTCATTGATGATCCCTTTACCGTTTCGCCAGATACCAGTATTCAAGAGGTACTCAATTTGACACGCGCCAGTAATATTTCAGGCGTTCCTGTCGTTGATAAAGAAATGTTAGTTGGCATTGTGACTAGTCGTGATTTACGCTTTGAAACGCATTATGATCAACCCGTTTCTAGTATTATGACTCCCAAAGAACGCTTAGTCACCGTATCAGAAGGGGCTAGTCGTTCCGAAATTGCCCATTTATTACATGAACATCGTATTGAAAAAGTGCTGGTTGTCAATGATAATTTTCAATTGCGTGGCATGATTACCGTTAAAGATATCCAAAAAGCGACTGAAAAACCGAATGCTTGTAAAGATGAACATGAACACTTACGAGTTGGTGCTGCGGTGGGGACAGGAGAAGATAATAAGACCAGGATAACTGCTTTAGTTGAGGCGGACACTGACGTAATAGTAGTCGATACTGCACATGGACACGCACAAAGCGTACTTGAACAGGTACGTTGGATAAAACAACATTATCCTGAAATACAAATCATTGGGGGAAATATTGCTACCGGTGAAGGGGCATTAGCTTTAGTTGAAGCGGGTGCCGATGGTATTAAAGTGGGTATTGGTCCCGGTTCGATTTGCACTACCCGCATTGTTGCTGGTGTCGGTGTTCCACAAATGACTGCTATTGATAATGTAGCACAAGCACTGAAAGGTTCAGGTGTTCCCATCATTGCTGATGGTGGTATTCGTTATTCTGGCGATATTGCTAAAGCGATAGCAGCCGGTGCGCATTCGCTCATGATAGGCAGTTTATTTGCGGGGACAGAGGAGGCACCTGGTGAAGTTGAACTTTATCAAGGTCGTGCTTATAAATATTATCGTGGAATGGGTTCGATAGCGGCTATGTCACAGGCACAAGGTTCAAAAGATCGTTATTTTCAGGAAAATGTTAAAACGGAGGGCAAATTAGTTCCGGAAGGAATTGAAGGACGCGTTCCACACCGGGGTCCTTTAGTCGATCTCATTCATCAATTGTTAGGTGGTTTACGTGCTAGTATGGGTTATACGGGCTGTCGCACTTTGGAAGATATGCAAACTCAAACAAAATTAGTACGAGTAAGTCCGGCGGGGATGCGCGAAAGCCATGTGCATGATGTTTCTATTACTAAGGAAGCACCGAATTATAGAGTTGTTTAGGAACGTGCCTGAAATAACTTCGACAACTTAAAGGGTAACCACGAATTACCCCCGACAGAAATACGTCACGACTCAGGGCAATCCTTTATGGTTGCCCTGGTATATTATTGACGTGATAACTGATAACTGAATCACTGTTTATTAGCCAATATTTCTTTAGCAATGTCACTAATACCACTAATAGAACCAATCAAATTAGACGCTTCAAGTGGCATCATAATCAGTTTTTGATTTTCAGCACTGGCAATATTTTGCAAAGCTTCAATGTATTTTATGGCAATAAAATAATTAATCGCTTGTATATCACCATTCATAATGGCTTGTGAAATCATTTCAGTCGCTTTCGCTTCAGCCGCTGCTATTTTTTCCCTGGCATAAGCTTGATGGTTTGCCGATTCTTTGAGTGTTTCAAAATATAATATATCGGCTTGTTGGCGTGCTTCTGCTTTTAAAATTTCCGTTTCTTTGTGTGCTTGTGCTTCTAAAATCGCCGCTTCTTTTGAGCCCTCCGCTTTGAGAATATTAGCCCGTTTTTCACCTTCTGCTTTTTCAACAGCTGCCCTTCTTTGCCCTTCCGCTTCCAAAATAGCGGCACGTTTATCACGTTCAGCTTTCATCTGCCTACCCATTGATTCAACCAAATCTAGGGGAGGGGTAATGTCCTTAATTTCTATACGTGTATTTTTAACACCCCAAGGATCGGTTGCCTCATCAACCACCTCAAGTAGCTTTTCATTAATTTCGTCACGTTTAGACAAGATGTCATCCAAATCCATAGAACCCATGACGCTACGAATATTAGTAATCGTTAACTGTTCTATGGCACCGTCTAAATCAGTCACTTTATAAGTCGCTTTCTCAGCATCAAGAACTTTATAAAATATAACACCATCCACCTTTACCATCGCATTATCTTTGGTAATCACTTCTTGGGGGGGTACATCCTTGACTTGTTCACGTATATCTACCTTATTACTAATTGTTTCAAATAAAGGTAAAACAAAACGCCACCCTGGTTCTAAGGTTTTAGTATATTTCCCAAAACGCTCAACCGTATATTTCATACCTTGCGGAACGGTAATAAAACCTATAACCGCAATTAATATGATGGTTACTATTACAATGAAAAGTAAAGATATAAGAATCCAGGTAAAAGTGAGTCCATCAATTTCTAGCCAACCCATATTTAATTTTCCTCAACTAAATGGTTTAAATCAAAATGAAAAGTTATGTTATAATAGCATTTCTTAAATAGTCTCCATCCGGAAACTAAATAATTACAAGGTTGATAAAAATGCCCAATGAAAATAAATCATTGAATGCACTATCTGAAAATTCAAAATTCATCCAATTAGATTATCAAATTACTTATGATGCTTTACCCCATAAAAGCTTCAAAAAATTACCGAGTGCGATTAAGGCTCGAATTGAAGAGTTACATGATTTAACTCAAGCCCATCCGCAACGGGTGATTGCGTCTTTACTTGATTTTATTCAAAAATATCCTGAAGTACCCATTTTTTACAATTATCTTACAGCGGCTTATGAAGCGACTGGGCAAAGAAAAAAAGCAGAAACTCTCATAAAAGAAGCTTATCAAAGACATCCAGATTATCTTTTTGCTAAGACTAACTATGCCCTTTATTGCTTGCGAACTCAAGCTGCTAAAAAAATTCCAGACATTTTTGAACATCAATTTGATTTAAAGTTGCTCTATCCACGGAGAAATATCTTCCACATCACTGAATTTGTTTCTTTTAATAGCGTAATGGCTTTATATCACCATGCCATGAGTCATCGTGAATCGGCTGTAAAATACTACGAGATAGTTCAAAAATTGGAGCCAAATCACTACTTGACAGCCATTATCAAGCGTCAACTTTATCCGACTTTTTTTCAAAAGCTTCGGGATAAATTTGCTAGGTATCTGGAAAAATTAGAAAGGAGATTTGAAAATAAAATTGAATCCTTAGATAAGGTTGATGCTGTCGAAGCAAAATCCGATAACTATTCTAATTATTCAAAAGAATTTTAATTAATAAACTTGTCCCTAAATAAATTATTAAAGTATACATGTCATGTAAAGTGGGTAGAAATTTCATGACAACCTGCCCCATTTTTCGTCGTGGTGGGTTTCCTACCCACCCTACAATTAAAAAGGGACAAATCTATTAATATGAAACACTGGTTTAGCCAATTAGCTCCTCGTGAATATCGTACCTTAATTATTGGGATAGTTTCTTTGGGAATAATAATGGGGTATTTTATGCTTTGGGAACCCCTAGTTATCGCTCGTCTCCAATTGGAAAATGTCGTTGCAGCCCAAAAAAATACCTTGCACTGGATGAACCATGCTGCTGCTGAGGTGCTGCAATTACGTCAACAGTCCAGCACCGAACCCACCCGCAAGCAATCTTTATTAAGCTTGATTGATAAAAGTATTCGCAGTGGAAAACTGAGTAAAACCAACAAGCGCATTGAACCTAAAGGAACACGGGAAGTACGTGTGCGTTTTGAAACCGTTAGCTTTACAGAATTAATGCGTTGGCTCGGGCTGTTGTATAACCAATATCAAATACAAGTTAGTACGATTAGTATTGAACGTCAACGAATTCCCGATAAGGTTACAGTAAGCTTGACGTTAAAGTATAACGGATGATTTGAACTTTTTAATGAGGTTAAAAATTAATGAAAGCGCAAAGCGCAAATACAATCAGTCATTCTGACTCTATCAAAAACGATTTTATTCATCAAATCGTCGCAGAAGATGTCAAAGCGAATAAGAATGAAGGACGAGTCGTGACTCGTTTTCCACCGGAGCCTAATGGCTATTTGCATATTGGTCATGCTAAATCAATATGCTTAAATTTCGGGATTGCGGCTGAATATGAAGGAGGAAAATGTTATCTCCGTTTTGATGATACTAACCCCAGTAAGGAGGATATTGAATATGTTGAGTCAATTAAAGCCGATGTGCGTTGGTTAGGCTATGATTGGGGAGAACGATTACGCCATTCATCGGATTATTTTGATCAGCTTTATGAGTATGCTATTGCGTTGATTAAAATGAATAAAGCCTATGTTTGTAGCTTAACGACCGAACAAGTCAAAGAGTATCGCGGCACTTTGCGTGATCCTGGTAAAAATAGCCCTTCTCGTGAACGTTCCATCGCAGAAAATCTTGATTTGTTCGCACGCATGAAGGCGGGAGAATTTGCTGACGGTGAACTTGTTTTACGGGCTAAAATTGACATGGCGGCACCTAATATTCATCTTAGGGATCCAATCATTTATCGTCTTAAAAAGTTACCGCATCAAATGACGGGCGATAAGTGGTGTATTTACCCCATGTATGATTTTACCCATTGCCTTTCCGATGCGATTGAGGACATTACCCATTCATTGTGTACTTTGGAGTTTGAAGATCATCGCCCCTTATATGATTGGTTTTTGGATACGTTAAATACTTCGTGTCATCCACAACAGATAGAATTTGCTCGCTTATCGCTGAATTATACCGTCATGAGCAAGCGTAAATTACATGAACTGGTTGAAAATCATCATGTGAGCGGTTGGGATGATCCCCGTCTGCCGACATTGATTGGGATGCGAAGACGAGGTTATACCCCGGCAGCAATTAGAGATTTTTGTGATCGCATTGGTGTGACAAAAAATGACACCAGTATTGAAATGGGGGTACTAGAAAATTGCCTTCGTGGTGATTTAGACCCTAAAACGCCCAGGGTGATGGCGGTGTTAAAACCCTTACGGGTGGTGATTGAGAATTATCCATCGGGACAGGTTGAACAGTTAGAAGCGCCCTATCATCCAAATGATGCCAGTATGGGAGCCCGTCAAGTGCCGTTTTCACGGGTTTTATATATCGAACAGGATGATTTTCGTGAAGTCGCACCGAAAAAATTCTTTCGTTTAGCACCAGGGCGTGAGGTGAGATTGCGTTATGCTTATTTTATAACTTGTCAAGCCGTGATTAAAAATGACCAGGATGAAATTGTCGAACTGCGCTGTACCTATGATCAGGAAACGCGAGGCGGTTCAGCACCTGATGGTCGTAAAGTAAAGGGAACTTTACATTGGGTTTCTGAAGCTCATGCCATAACAGCAGAGGTTCGCCTTTATGATCGTTTATTTAATCAGCCCCATCCTGGGGCTAATGGTACTGATTTTAAAGTAGCCCTTAATCCTAAATCCGTAGAAATTTTGCCCCATAGTCAAGTCGAAGCCAGTTTAGCCAATGCAAAAGCAGGTGCTCGTTATCAATTTGAAAGACAAGGTTACTTTTGTGTTGATAATGTGGATAGTTCAGAAGGGGCATTAGTTTTTAACCGTATTGTCACCTTGCGTGATTCCTGGGCTAAGATTGAAAAAGCGAACTTGGGTAAAAAGAAATAAAGCCCATTTTGGGAATTGGGAATTGTCATAAATTAACTTATTGAACCCTACCTTTTGTTAAGTGTTTAACTTTGATAGGCTCTTATTTTTTATGATATACAATCCTTGTAGTTATTATTGGTGTTAAAAAAACTTGAACATCAAGTATATTATAATTTCGGTTTTTCAAATATCCTAATTTTGAGTAAAAACACTACATTTAGCGATTGAAGTCCTTTCACCAAAACAGGCGATTACAGACTTATTGGCTAAGATTAAGGCTTATTTCGCGCTTGGGGTGAGAAGTTGTTGGTTAGTCATGCCATCTGTGGAAGTGATTAATATTTATTCGCAAGGTAAAAAACAAACTTTTGATATGAATGATACAGAGGTTGTTGATAAAGTGCTTGATGTTCATTTGCCTATAGCGAAGGTATTTAGGATGGGGTGAAAGTTTCTGGTTCCTACATCTATTTTCTTGGCTAAAGGTGAGGATGCAAACAGTTGTTGGGCTTTAGTTTTTGAGCTTAAAAACCGTGATGCGAAAAATCCGCCGAGTTTGAAAGAAGCGCCGTTATTTGTGACAAAGATTAAAGCCGTTAAACATTAAGTGGGAAATAGGGGACAGACCTAGGCTAGCCTGTCGAAATCCGTCCCCTTAGACCCTCTACTGTTTTCCCGGTTTTTGGATTCCATTGTTGGCCAAAAAAGCTTGGCGTTTTTTACGCATAGTATAGGGTATATTTTCCTTTTCCCCATTTTTTAGCTCTTTGTGAGATGCCTGATTTAACGCCGGTGTCATCATATTTTCATCCGGATTTCCACAAAGAGCGGGAATTAACAGTGTCGTTCGGTTCATGTCTGCCTGTGGACTACGCTCAATAATATGCTTAAAACGTCCAAAAAGTGACTCAATAATGTCGCTGCTAACCATTAAAGGCTTTGATGTTATCTGTTGTTGAATTTTAATATGTTGTTGCAACCAAGTTTGCATCCGATTTTTGACTTTTGAGTTAGGAAGCTGTTCTGACAATTGGTAGCATTGCTGGTAGGTGGTTTTGTTAAGCCCCTGATTTTTAATAATTTCCATAACCCGCGAGACGATTTTAGCCTGATTGGCAAAACGCATAATAAAGGGTTTCAATTGAGTGAAACCAGGTAATGCTTGGCGAAGTCTAGCTAACAAACTTTCTTTTTTTGCACGGCCTTTAACTGCCAGTACTTCAATCATTTTATCCCCCCATTTTCCTAACTTGCTGATACCTAGAAAACGCCCTTTGGTGCGTAATTTAGGGGGGGTCAAAAAAGCCAGCTCTGTCTGCCGTAAACGTTTCGCGCATTGGCTTACCATCGAGGTAAAACATTTGTAAGTGCTAGTTCCTTCAAATTGTGATTTTAATGCGTTTGCCATAACATGACCAATATCTTCAATGATTGGAATGCTAACCTCTTGTTTTTCCGACCATAATCTCACACCTTTTTGGAGCGTATAATCACAGTCTTTGACAATCGCATCCGGCATTCCCGCATGATTAAAAATGCTTTCTAATTCTAAGGCGATTGTGTTTCCATTGACGGTTTCTGATACTTTGATTCCAATACATTCGCAGTCCTTAAGCGTGATTGCTTTTGAAGCGAGTGATAAAGCATCCATACCCACTCGCAAAACCACCAGTGCTTTTTTGGTACCTATATCTATGGAATGGTCTATGATTGCGATCCAAGATTGACTGATCGGTTGAACTTGTTTAAGCTTTCCTAACCCCAAACGTAACGTCCAATTGATGACCGAAGTAAAATGGGGAGTCCAGTTCAATGAAAGTGGCGTTTTTGCCCTGAATAAATTTAGGATACGGGGTACACTTCGGTAGGAAACAACCGCTTGTAAAACGAGCAAAACACATAAGGTACGTGTTTGTTGAGTTTCACTTATCTCAACTTGAGATGTGGGTGCGGGTATTGAAAATGTTTTTTTATTTCAGCGTTTTTTTCCATTAGGGTAATTTGTGCCTTAAGTTCGGCTATTTTTTCCTGATGGCGTTTTTGGGATTTTCGATAATCCCTAATTTCATTAGCTCGCCTTACGGCTTTAGATTTCCAGTCATTGCGGCTGTGTATGATTTTTGATATTTGGGGCATTTGTGTTATCTCGCTAAGTTATTTTAAATTTGAATTTGACCATTTCAATTTGAATTTTATCATCTATTTTTAAGTATTTCCAGTTTTGATTTTTAAAATCCATTTTTTAGGAAATTTAAATATCGATAAAATGGGGGAATTTCGACAGGCTAGGTCTGTCCCCTATTTTCCGTCATAAAGTGCTTGATGTTCATTTGCCTATAGCGAAGGTATTTAGGATGGGGTGAAAGTTTCTGGTCCCTACATCGCTGCGTCAATGCGATTAACTTTAAGTCAATGGCATTGAATCAATGGTGCGTGGGACGGTGTGTGGGAAATTAATTGTCGAAAAAGTGAGGCGTTTTATATTCGACGACAGTTATTACGGCATTTTTATATATATAAATGTTCAGATAAATAATTTCACAAAGGGCAACCATAAAGGATTGCTTCTACCTGCGAATATGTTATCTGTAGGGGCAATCCCTTGTGGTTGCCCTGTGAAATGATTTATCTAAAAAACTATAGGACTATTCCAATGGCTTTTAGCGATTTTAAAAATATCAACATGGTTATTAAAAAATATCCAGTAAAAATTAGACGGGAAAAATTTTTATCTGATGATATTGCGCTCACTATCCCAAATTGGTTTATGGAGAATTTGAATTTTGTTATTCAAAATAAATCTATTAATGATAATGAGTTTTTTTATGCGAGGTGTTTATTTACCCTTTTTTACAAGAGGTTTGGAAAAAGCACACGACAATGCAATTATGGTCGCATCAAGCCATTTTTTATAATAAAGAGCTTTCTGGTGAGCCAGATTACTTATTTTCTTTAGTAACAAAAGAAGCGGTGACTCATATCATAAACAGTCCCATTTTGACAGTCGTTGAAGCAAAGAAAGAAAACTTCACCGAAGGTTGGGGACAATGTTTAGCAGAAATGATTGCTTGCCCAAAAATTAATGATAATCCAGATATAATAATATTTGGTATTGTGACGACGGGTGAATTTTGGCGATTTGGTAAATTACAGGGCGATACTTTTACGGAAAATACGCTACCGGTTTCCATTGAAAATCCAAATAAAATAATGGGCTGCCTGGAATATGTGATGAACGAATGTGAATCTCAACTACAACTAAGGAACGTGCCTGAAATAACGAGGGCAACCATAAAGGATTCTCCCTACATCAATTGAGATATAGCTTTTCCCGTTTGAATAAACGACATAACAAACCGTAAAGCGTTTTGGAAACGCTTTACGGTTTTTGTACTCCACCTAATTGGGAAACGCTATAATTAGATTTAATTTCACTCTGCTCTCAATTATTCTAAATGAATCGCCCCATAAACGAATTTAGAAATACCATTTTTTCAAAAAATGGTATTTCTTTAATTGATAGAGGATTTGAAATATGAAAAAATCTATTTTTAAGGAAGGTAAGAAGTATACATTTAGCGATTATTTTGAGATGAATAATCCGACGGAAGAAATAGTAGGAGAATTTGGATATTCTTTTTCTTATGAAGTCATTAGTCTTCCTCAGTCAAGCGATTATAATATGACTGATATTAAGAAGCTTCAGGAAACTTATTATCAATTTCTCCCCAAAATATTTTTCAATTCAGAAATGGCTAAAAGAGAATTTTTGATTGCTCCCATTTTGATAGAAGTCGCTAAAAATACGGATTCTAAAATCAATGTAGAATATGCTATAGAAGTTGATGACAAATTAAGTGGTTCACTTGATTATCTAATACGCTCAAATCAAGAATTGCTTGTTATAGAAGCCAAAAAAGGGGATTTAGATAAGGGCTTCAATCAGTTATCAGCACAATTAATCGCGTTAGATAAATATGAAGAGGGTGATTTTGGCAATATTTTATATGGTGCGATAACAATTGGTGAAGTTTGGAAATTTGGTACGCTCAACCGATCTGAAAAACAGATTATAAAAGACATAAATAGTTATACCATACCTTCTGAGGTGGAAAAAGTGTTTTCTATATTAATGGGATTGGTGGGTCCAAAGAAATAATTGGGATCAGAGTAATTTTGCTAGAAAAATGGGGCAACCAAAAATAATTGATAATTAGATTTAATTTTACTCTGACCCTAATTATTTTTTCTTGTCGCAACCATATTTAATGAGGGCAATCATAAAAGGTTGCCCTTAACTTTATGGTGATGACCTACGTTCGCTATTTCATTTTTGCCTTTTAAAATAAATAGTTCAAAAAAGTGCTTGACTTTGAAAGAACGGCCCTTATTAATAGGTTCATCAACTTTAATATTTGTTGATAAATGAAATTTTTCGTTCAATAACTTATCCAAAGGATAAACTCTGAAATATCTCAAGGTTTGTATTTCAAGCCTAATATTGTTGTTAATGAGCGCATCATTAGCGTCTGCGATAGAACTGTCGCTCAATCAGTCGCGGTTTATACCCGGCGAAACTTTAGGCCTGACTCTGAATGAAGATTGGTCAGGTGAGGCGGATATTTATGTCGCTGTGACTATACCAGGGAGTGACATTTTTTACTTTTTAACTCCGCCGCTCAATTTTGGGTTGGATATGGTGCCGTATGCCCAGGCAGCACAGGCAAGTGGTTCCAGTGAAATTTTACGCATGGATTTACCAGCGGGACTGCCCACCGGGGAATATACCTTTTATGCAGGCGCGGTGCGAGTAACTGGTTTTCTTGATGAGATTATCGGTAGCGTGGTCGAAACTTCATTTATTTTTGCTACCGAGGCTGAGCCAGTGGATTTGACCTTTGGTGATAGTCGCTTACCTGATGGCGTGATTGAACGCACTTATAGTTTTGCCATTGAGCCTGCAACCGGTATGCCGCCTTATCAGTTTAGTTTGAGTACGGGTACGCTGCCAGATGGATTGACGCTGGGTAGTGATAGCGGATTGATTCAAGGTTCGCCAACGCAACGCGGTATGTCCCAATTTACGGTGCAAGTGGTTGATGCGAGCGGCAATGTGGGTGAGATTGAAAGGGCTATTAAAGTCTTTGGCATCTTGAGCTTTGGTGAACATGGTACCTATAAAGGGTGTAATGGTTTACAAATGGCTTTTAATTCGGCTCAGGATTTGGATGAGATTCGCATTGAGCAAGGGACTTATGAGTGTAATGGACAGTCGATTCCTAGCAGCAAAACCTTTGAATATGGGATTAAGGTTTCTGGTGGCTGGGATAGTGGCTTTGTGAATCAGAGTGATGATCCGGCTGTTACTGTTTTTGATGGTGGTGCGAAAATGATAGAAGGGATTGAAAACAGCGAGCAGTGTAAAGAGGCTGGCGGTCTATGGTATAATAGGCTAGTATGTTTCCAAGAAGGGCCTCCAAGTAGTTCAATTTTTTCTGTGTCTGCTGATGGTTCTGTGGCGGTAGAAGGATTGTCCTTTCAAAATGCTAGTGCTAGAGCAATCAGTGGTAATGGAAAAGTAAATATCACTCACTGCGTTTTTACCGACAACGGCGGCGGGGCGGTTTCTGGTGCAGACACCATCACCAACAGCACCTTCACCAACAACAGTGCTTATTATGGCGGGGCGGTTTATGGTGCATACACCATCACCAACAGCACCTTCACCAACAACAGTGCTTCTTCTGATGGCGGGGCGGTTTATGGTGCAGACACCATCACCAACAGCACCTTCACCAACAACAGTGCTTCTTCTGATGGCGGGGCGGTTTATTCTTATTCTTCCATAACCATCACCAACAGCACCTTCACCAACAACAGTGCTTATAAAGGCGGGGCTATTTATGGAAAAAATTGTACCATCGTCAACAGCACCATCGCCAACAACAGTGGCGGAGGATTTAAAGGCAGCGGCACTATTCTAAACACCATCTTCGCGCAAAATAAAGTAGGCGAAGAAGCTAACGACATTACTCCAGCGGGGAAATTGCATGTGGACTACACCCTGGTCAATTACATTTCAGGCGGAGTTGATTTGGGCACCCACATTATCATGGGTGAACCTCGCTTTGTGGATGCTGATAATGGAAATTTCCGTTTACGCGCTGATTCTCCTGCTATTTTTAAAGGATGACAACGACAATGCCCTTGATTTAGATGGTAATCCTCGTGTTGTTGGCGGGGCGATTGATCTTGGGGCTTATGAGGTTCAGTAAGTATATTGTTTGAATCAGAATTTTCAGAATGAGAGAATTTTCAGAATTAAGATTTAATCTTTTTTGTTTTTAATTCTGTCAATTCTTTAATTCTGTTAATTCTGATTCAGATCATTAGTACAGTTAAACTCCGATTAATTCAAGAAGCTAACTATAAGATGATTACAAGAACCGAACTTAAAAAGATTGCTAGAGCAAGAATAAAAGATGCGGAAGTTTTATGGAGTGCAAAACGTTATGATGGTGCGGCTTATATTTGTGGTTATGCCCTAGAATTGGGACTCAAAGCGAGAATTTGTCAAACCTTAAAATGGTCTGGTTATCCTTCAACAAACAAAGAATTTGCAAACTATAGATGTTTTAAAACGCATGATTTAGATGTTTTACTACATTTATCCGGCATAGAAGAAAAGATAAAAACCCTTTTCTTTCGTGACTGGTCAAATGTTGCAAATTGGAATCCAGAGGCAAGATATGATCGATAGGAACTGTTTCAGAAGCAGACACTTATAATATGATAAATGCGACCAAAAATTTAATAAAAGTACTATGAATAAATTAAATCAGAAAATGCTTAAAATTGAAAAGTACCTTGCCAGTCAAAAGGGTGAATTTAAACTTTTTGCCTTATTCCTTAGAGAAGGCTCGCCGGGTAAATGGGACGTTTTGGTTTCTGCTGGGTGGATTGATGCCAATAAACAACAAGCATTAAAAATCATTACAGAACAATTGACGACTAAACTCAATAAGAAAGAACTCATATCCTTATCTCGTGTTGTCGTTATTAGCCAAGACAACGAAGCTTTATCTACAATAAATCAATTTATGCCCGTAGGAAATCAAATTGCTGAAATACATGATAAGACTTTTTTTGGTTTAGATATAAAACAAGCATTTTTCATTTCACCTTCGTCAAATAAATAAATGTTGATGACTCTAGTGTTTGAATCCTTATCCCTTTTTAAAGGATGACAATGGCAATGCCCTTGATTTAGATGGTAAGCCTCGTGTTGTTGGCGGGGGGATTGATCTTGGGGCTTTTGAAGTTCAGTAAAAATATTGTTTGAATCAGAAACACAAACTAACGATTCAGACAATTAAATTATGTTAATTAACCAGAGGAATAAATTAAATGCCTGCCAAAGACATTTACCATGACAACGTAAAAAATGCCTTAATCAAGGATGGCTGGACAATTACTCATGATCCTTTGTTCATTCAATTTGACGATGTTGAAATGTACATTGATCTTGGTGCAGAAAAAATCATTGCCGCCGAGAAAGAAGGGCAAAAAATTGCAGTTGAGGTTAAAAGCTTTGTCAGTGCTTCGCTTATGTCTGCTTTTCATTTCGCTCTAGGACAATTTATAGATTATCGTCATGGATTGGAAGGACTCAAGTTTGCACATACCTTATACATGGCGGTTCCGATAGATGTTTATGAGACTTTCTTTATGCGCCGATTTATTCAATCCGTCATCAAAAGCTGTTCTGTCAAACTGATTGTTTATGATTTTGATAAAGAGGAGATCGTCAAATGGCAAACTTAGATCAATACCGAACCGATATTGAAAATGTGATTAAAGAATATAGTCAATATAAACCCTCGTATGGCGAAATTGAAGTGCAAATCATTTTTGATCGGGAACACGATCACTATCAACTAGCCAATGTGGGTTGGCATGGTTATAAACGCATTCGTGGTTGTGTGCTACACATAGATATCAAAGATGGAAAAATCTGGATCCAGCACGATGGAACGGAAGTGGGCATAGCCAATGAATTAACTGCATTAGGTGTACCAAAAGAGGATATTATTTTAGCCTATCATGCAGCGTCCAGGAGAAAGCATACGGGGTTTGCAGTTTCGTAACTATTCCAACGCACAACTGATGGCTTGTTTATGAACTATACACCTGGTCAATAACATATCAAGCAAGCGTAGCAAGCGTAGGGTGGGTAGAGCGATAGCGAAACCCACCATCATTTCTCTTTCAAGTGAAAAGCTGGATTCAACGCGTTTAGAAATCCTATCCACAAATCGCTTGATTCGTCAAAGAGCTTAAAATAATTGGGGTCAGAGTAAATTTTTCTAGAAAAATGGGGCAACCAAAAAAAATTGAGCATTAGATTTATAGCATTTCCCTTTTGAGTGAAGTACATCTTTTGTAGGGGCAAGACTGAATGGTTGCCCTTTTTTGTATCTCACCCAAACGAAAAACGCTATAATTTGTAAAGCGTCATGTTGAGGAATTGTAATGTGGTGTTCCCCATTTTCTGAAGTGGTTAAGCGTAAATGACTACCCGTTTGACGAGTTTTTTGGTATCCAAAGCGTTTGAGTACTGCCATTAAGTATCGGGCCGACACTTTCGGTTCGCCCCTACCAATCTCCATGTATTATGTGATTTTCGGTGCTAACCACCGCGAACGCCCGCAGCGATACTTAATGGCATTGAAGCGTTTGAGTGACAGGGCGAGTGTTCGCCCCGAAATATGACGAGGTAATTTCATGCTGCTAGTACCTCATCGTGAACAAAAAGTAAGCGAATCATTTTAGGCCTTTCCGCAGGTTCAAAATGACAACGCACTGCATCACGGATTTGATGACGTAATTCAGTGACATTATCTGCTTCTGTATAGATTGATACCTCAACCGCACGAGCGATGTAACCCCCTTCAGGGGCAGGCTCAACAATAAAAATTCAATTCATTCACAATTTTATGCTCCTATAGTTTTTATTATCAGTAACTATCAAAAACTGAGATGAGCCGTAGCTTTCTTAATAGATAGTTTTTTTATGTGGGATTATATTAATTAACAAATTAGTTATCAGTTGAGTTATTCGTTTCCAAACCGGGCAACTTGGGCAACTTAAACTGGTCAACATAAGGAACGACTCGTCGCCGCCCTTTTCA
>Ga0190358_1000170_pt1 | contig 22930 bp, 24 predicted proteins | sample 48721812_MG_FD_161666 | JGI IMG/M metagenome (GOLD analysis project Ga0190358, IMG submission 161666) | Hydrothermal vent microbial mat bacterial communities from Southern Trench, Guaymas Basin, Mexico - 4872-18-1-2_MG | ecosystem: Environmental > Aquatic > Marine > Hydrothermal vents >... | reverse complement strand
CTCCTTTAACAAATAAATTAGTATCTATAAATGTAGATGTATCATTTTGATAATAGCAAGTTAATTCTGAATCATTTAATTGCACTTTCCACTGTTGCTCATCTACTAGAAATTTAGGTGCTCCTGAATATTCTCCTTCACAAGTTGCATTAAAGTAAAAGTCAGCATAACCAGTATTATTAGTAGGAATTATAAAATTATTATCTGTATAATAAGTTAAATTATTATAAGTTACTGAATACTTGAGTGGAAATCCATTCATAATTGTTCCATTTGCATTTATTGCTTGGAAAGATAGTTTTGTGGTTTGATTCTCACTTCTATTTGCATCTTCTCCATTTCCTGCTAAATAATGCATCTCAATATAATCTTTAGTAATAGTGTAACTATCAATAGAAGATTCGTTTGTTGTTCCTGAATTATCAGTTGCATTAAAGAAGTAATAGTTTGTGCCTATATCTGCACAAGCTGTATTTCTTGTAAAATTTAAAACTTGATTTCCTCCAGTAACATTGCTATAAACTTGTGTTCCTATTTGTTCCCATGGTCCTGTTTGTGAAAGACTATTCCAAGCATATACAGTAATATTATTTGTTGCAGTTGTATTTACTGTCACATTTAAGGTCACTGTTGTTCCTCCCCACTGAGCTGATGAAGGATCTTGTAAGATGTCAAAGAAATTTATCTTTTCGGTTTCTACGTCTAAAACTTCAAAACTATCTGTTCCATCTGTTTGTTCTTCTATTTCTTCAGTTAAGTTATTAACCATTTTAATTTGATAGAACCATGTACCTACGTCACTAGAAGTAAAATTTTTTAACCATTCATATTGTTCATCAATGCAATTAGTACATCTTGTAGCAGTTATATTTATACACTCATTTGAATCACTACAATCTGTAAATCCTCCTCCTCCTTTTTTTAATTCTAAATGAATGTCCATTGGAAGAGTATCTCCTGAACTTGCTCTAACTGAAAAATTCCAATTCTTTGTGTAATAATAATCTGAATTTGGAGTTACATTTTGGCTAATTAATTTTCTTAGAGGATTAATATAAAATACTCCATTTGTTAAATTTTCTTGTGTGAAATTATCATAATGGTCTGTTATGTTTGTGTACATAGAAACATTATACCATCCAGATGTTGTAGAAATTGTGGTGTCATATACACATCTATAAGCATTAGCACCAATCTTTGTAATTCCTTGTGTTTCATTATCGCACACTAAGCCATTTGTAGGGGTGTTATTTGCATTGTATATTATTGTTGGTTCTAGAGGATCACCACAATCATCTGTTACAGAACCTAAAAAAGTTATTGAATCTTCTTGAGTGAAATTTTGAGTATTATCTGGAGTACTTATTAAAGGAATTATATCTCCTCTTATTGATACATTATTTACTGTGGATGTAATTGATTTGTAATAGTTATTTGGTGGTATACTTGCTTTCCAGGATTGATCTCCTATAAGATATTTATTTGGAGAACATGTTGGGTCAAAATAATAAACACTGTGTCCTGTTGAATTAGATTCATTATTTACAGCCGTTCCATAATTTGAACCACTATAAGTTACTTCAAATGAAACATTTGTGTTATTAATTAATTCTTTTTTATCTGTGTCATTAATTTGCATAATGAATTTTTGAGTTTGAGTTCCAGAACGATTTGCTATTGTATTATTTCCTAAAATATAAATTATTTCTGCATCATCTTTTTCAATTGTGAATGATTGTGTCACATAATAACTTCCATTGGTGTTTGTTGCATTAAATCTATATTGTGCATCAGAAATATTTTCTCCTGTTAAATTGTCAATATAAAAATAAAATCTATTTGAAGTTGTACAAGGACCTGTACAAGTTTGTGATTGAATCAAATTAAAACCATTTCCAGTGTCTAAAAGAAGTTGCAAATTAATATCTCCATAATTCCATCCATCATTAGGATTACTTGTATTTACAGCAAAAGTCCAATTGTGTCCCCAACCATCTGTAATACCAGAAGTGCTTTCATCTACTGTTTCATCATCTAAATTTGGAGCTCCTGTAGCAGCTTCTACATCTGTTACTGAAAATTGACAATCATTATCTGTATCTAAGCATTCATTAGTTGTGGTTCCAGCACTTGAAGGATATCCAGCAGTTATTCCATATCCGGCATTATCTGTTGCTATAAATTTAAACTCCCAATCGCCTATATCTCCTGAATCAAAATCACTTACATAAAAAGTAAGCTTTTCTTGAGCACAATTATTACAATATTGAGAGTTTCCTTGTTGAGACCAACTTCCTCCAATTTGTCTTACCCATAAAGTCACAGTGGTATTTGCATTAGGATTTGTAACATTAATTGTAAACGTAAATGTATTAGTATAATCTGCACTTTCAATATCAACATATGCATCATAGATAATGGGAATCCAACACCAATCATATATTATATCAAAAACATCAATAACTCCTGCAACTTTTCCTGAACCTCCTCCAGGAGCAACACATGTTCCAGAATAGTTGTATTTATTGTCATTAAATCTTCCATCAGTTATACTACAAGTTGTTGGGCTTCCACCTGTTCCACACTCTGTTCTTGGCCCTAATGTTCCTGTTAAACTTTCATTTAAATATGCTAAATATCTCGAAGTTGATGAATCATCTTCAATTTGACAATATAAACCTCCTGCTGAGATAGGATCTGTTCCAACATTTAGATATCTTGCATAACTATATAAGGAAACTATGTCGCAACTTTTATTTCCTGGACAATCATATGAATCATATTCATTATGTCCTGTTCTATTCCAATAAGGATAAGTGGTTTGACTAGCTGATTTAGAACCTACAGCAGCCCAAAGAATATTGTCTGAAAATTCCTCACATGTAAGATTTCCAGAATAATATTGTTCTGATTTTGTTCCTTCTTTAAGAAGATAAGCAGAAGTCTGGTTTGGAAGAAGAAATAGAGTCAAAACTACTAAAGCTAGACAAATAAAAATAAAACTTGTTATTCCAATTATTTTTGCTCCCTTATCCCTAAATAAATCAAACAATTCTTTTTTCTCCTATAAATTTAGTTATGTCTTCAATTACTTCTTCTGGATTTTGATTCAACACCTTTTTGGCTGTTGAAAATTCTAAAATTGGTTTGTCATCTGTTATTATTTCTGCACCTGCACCATAACTTTGCATTTGACTTCCTGTAAATAACAGTAGTTTAGAAAAATCTTCTCCAGATTTTAGATAAAGCCCCTTTAGATAGTTTTTATATTCTGTTGGAAGACCATTATAATTTTGATTTAGATTTTCTAAGTTAATTTCTTTTTTAGAACCAATTAAGATTATTTGAGATGTATTAAATCTTACAGGAGTTTCTTCTGTTGACTTTATATTTGCAAAAGCAACATTATATGGAAATACAGATTCAAATGTTGCATAAAATGATTTAAAATCTTCAGAAGACATTTGGTATATAGGAACCCATTGAACATATAATCCTCCTTCATTCAAATGTTCTTTAGCCAATTCAAAAAATTCTTTAGAAAATAAAAAAGTTGAAAAAGATTGCCAAGGATCAGAAGGTTCAGGAATTATTAAATCATATTTTTTATTTGTTTTTAATAAATAGTTTCTTCCGTCATCTATTATTAATTTATGATGAGGATTTTCTAACACATTTAAATTAAATATATTAAAATATTTGGTAGCTTCTAATATCTCTTTTTCTATTTCAATTGTAGTTACATTTAGATGTTGTGATAATTGTCCAGAAGTTGTTCCTGTTCCTAAACCAATAACTAATGCATTTTCACTATTGTTATTTATTAAAATTGGAAGATATGCTAAAAGATAATTAACTCTTAGGTCAGTTATTTCTGAACTTCCTTGACCTTTTCCATTAATAAACAAAGCATATCCTTTTCCAAATAAATTTCTAACAGTTATTGTTGCATGTAATCCTTCTTCATAATAAACAACTTCTCCTAAATTCTTTTGAATATCTGATATTCTATAAAAACCTCCAGAATGCATTTGTTGGATACTATAATTTCCAAATAATGCGAGAATCAAAAATATAATTAGAATAATTGGAATTGTTTTTTTGAATAATCTTTTATTTATAACAAATAAAATCCAAAAACCTATAATTAAATTAATTACTCCCGCAAAAATTATACTCCCTTTTATTCCTAATAAAGGAATTAATATGAATCCTGCAGAGAAACTTCCAATTATTGCTCCTAAATTATTAGCAGAATAAATTTCTCCTACTCCTTTTCCTATTTTATTTTTTGTATAGTATTTCGCAACGATAGGAAAGGTGGCTCCCATAAGTGTTGTTGGAACTAATAATACAATGAATACAAGCAGAAATTGCACTATTTCAAATAAATAGAAATTAGTGTGTAAATAATATATTGCATTATAAATTTTTGGAAGAACATTAAATATGCTTAATAATAATATTCCATATAATCCAATCCCTATTTCTATAAAAGCATATCTTTTTGGAAGATTTCTTTTATTATCCAATTTTCTTGAAATTATATATGAACCTAATGCAAGGCCTCCCATAAATACTGCAAAAATTATTGATATTGTATAAATAGTAGAACCTAATAAAAATTGTAGAGGTCTTATCCAAGCCAATTCATAAATTAGCGCAGCTATTCCTGAAAATATAAATGCAATTAACAAAACTTTTCTAGAATCCATATTCTCCCCTCTTTTTAATTGAATATAAAACAATTATAATTCCAATACTAAGATTCAGACAAGCTGTAAAAATAGATGTGGTTTTTATTCCTAGTAAAGGAATTAAGACAAATCCTGCTGCTAAAGGTCCTAAAAAAGAACCAAAGGAATTACAAGAATATAATCTTCCAATGTCTCTTCCTGTTTTTTCAAATCTTACATAGATTCTATTAACTACTGGCCAAGTTGCTCCAAAGAGAGTTGCTGGAATTATTATTACTAAAAATAAAAGTAGGAACTGAATGAATTGGATTCCAGAAATATCTGTAATAGGAAGATAAATTGATGGAAGAATCTTAAATAATCCTAAAATAATTATTCCATATAAACCAATTCCCAATTCTATTAAACCAAATAATCTTAATGGATTTTTTGAATTATCTGCAATATTTCTTAATAAATATGCTCCTAAGGAAAATCCAGCTAAAAAAGTTGTTAGAATTGTAGATGCTGCATAAATAGTTGAACCAAATATTAATTGAAGGGGTCTTGACCAAACTACTTCATAAATCAAAGCAGTCATTCCAGAAATCATAAATGCTATTAAAATAAATTTATTAATTCTCATTTTTTCCTCCTTCTAAATAACATAGATTATAACTTATTTCAAAAACATCTGTTATTACATATTGGCCTCCATAAATTTTTATTCCATAGCAATCAATGTACTTTTTGTCCACAAAATTTTTAATTTCACAATTCTCATTTTTTCCACAATAATCTTTGTTTTTTTGTTCTTCTCCTAATAAATGTTCATTTGCAAGATATTGTAAATATTCTCCTTTTTTAGGAGAATTACAAGTAGATTTTTCTGATTCTGAGATTTGTACATATCCTTCAGCTTCTTGATTTTTCCCTCCAAAAGATAGAAATCTTGTTTTAACTTTTATGTTTTCAATGAAACAATCTGAAACTTTTAAATCAGAACAATTGTGTTTTGGATACCAAATTTCATAATTTAAAGAACCGAATTCTTCTAAACTATATCCACTTGACCATAAAACTTGTTCTGTGAATTCTTCACAAATTAGGTTTGAAGGAAGGGTTTCGTTTGTTGAATTTATTTCTAAAGTTCCATTAGATTCAATTGTGATATTTGTTTCTGGAATTTCTAATTCTTTTTCTATAATTTCTATTTTTTCTTTTGAAATCTCCATATCCTCTGTTAAAATCTCAATTGTTCCATTTTCTTGAATTTTAATTTGAATTTCAGCTGAAGAAGGATTTAAATATTGACTAGGCAAGCCCCAGAAATCTACTTGCACAGAATAAATTCCAGGGCTGGCATTATAAAGGTTGAAATTTGGTTTAGTATAACCTTGAGAATTGATTTTTTCAGTTACTAGAATTGTTTGATTTATTTCAACAGTTAATTTTTTATCTGGAAGAATTGTTCCATTATCTAATTTTAAATAAACTTCAATTCCATTGTTATTTTCAATTGAAATAATTGTATTCATCCAAACTTCTATTTCAATTGTTTCTTCTAAAACTGAATTAAAATTTCCTTCATCAATTATAGAACCTGTTATTGTTAAATTTCCAACAAGTATTGCAGAAGAAGTTAAAACAATTAAAGAAATTATTGCTGCTGCTATTCCACTTTGTGCTTTTGAATTTAAGTTTTTTTTCATTTAATAATACACTCCTATTTTAATTTCATTAATTCCTGATAGAGTTGAGTTAGAAGTTGAGACCTTTATTTTAGATTCAAATGAATTGTTTGGAGATAGTTTTTCAAATTCTTCTTGACTTTTAGAAATTAATTCAAATCCAGAAGGAAGAAACCAATTTACTAAAATTGAATTTATTTCTAAATTTCCTGTATTTGTAATAGTTGCTGTTAAAGTAATTGTATCTCCTCTTGTGATTTTCTCAGGATATTGAATTTCAATATCTATATTTGCAGAATCCTCAACTTTTTTATCCTCTTTAACCAAGCCATTGTTATTAGTAGAATTATCTTCATTAATTATGCTCTCATTTTTTGATGTTTTTTCAAGAGATTCTTTAAGAGTTTCATTTATTTCAGGCTCTGGAATTTCTTTTTCATTAGATGTTTGTTTTTCAATTAAATCCTGTTCAACAACATCACTAACAATTTCTTTTAGAGGTTGTTTAGAACTAGAATTGTCTTTAGTGGAGGTTGCATTTTCAGAAGCATAAATTCCAACTGGAATTAAAAGAATTATAATCGCAATTAAGAAAATTAAAATTATTTTTTGTATTCTTCCTCTTTTGTCTTTAAAAAGATTCATTCTTTTTTACTCCCTTTATTTTCAGTAAAAATTTCTTTAATCCACCAAATCCAAACTCCTTTTCCAGGGCCCACGAATTTTCCTTTTATAAGGCCTTCTCCTCTAAGATTTGTTAGTCTATAGAATAATTTTGTTCTTGTAACATTAGGAATAATCTTTTCAATTGCTTCAGATATTTCTTTTGTTTCTAAGGGTTCACCTGCTTTTTTTATAGTATCTAATGTTGCCTTTGAAATAGGATCAATCATAAATTTTCAACCTCTTGAAAAATAAAAGAAATATTCATTTATAAATCTATTTATGGATTAATCGGTGTATTAATATGTTTATGAATATATACATTAACCTATTAAGGTATATAAGTAGTGGATAACAAAAGTTTTAAATAGTTTATTGTAGTACCTAATGAATATTTGAAATATTTAAGATGGTTTTTATTGTTAGAAAAAAAATTCATGGAAAGAATTATTTTTATCTTAGAGAATCTAAAAGAGTAGATGGAAAGGTTAAGTCAATTGATTTAGGATATTTAGGAAAGACTCGGGACGAGGCTGAAAAAAAATTAAAAGAAAGATTAAAAAAGAACTCTGTTCAAGAAATAAAAATGGAAAAGAAAGATGACAAAAAAATAGAGATAGGAAATAAATTAGATGAGATAAATAAAATTTCTTCAACAAAAGGTTTTTTCTTTCAAACAGCAGAATTATATGGAGGAGCAGCTGGATTTTATACATATGGGCATCTTGGAAAAGCTCTAAAAAATAATTGGGAAAATTCTTGGAGAAAATATTTTTTATTTTTATCTGAAAATTTTCATGAAGTTCAGAGTAACAATATTCTTCCTGAAGAGGTTTTTAAAGCATCAGGACATATAGAAAATTTTAATGATCCTATGGCAGAGTGTAAAAAATGCCATTTTAGATTTAGAGCAGATCAATTTTTAGAAGATATTGGAATGATAGATACAGAAGCTCTCACAATTGAACAAATAAATTCTGAAATTAAAAGCAGAAATTTAAAATGCCCTAAATGCAGAGGAGAGATTTCTGAAATTAAACAATTTAATATGATGTTTTCAGTAAATGTTGGATTTGATGAAGAGAAATCTTATTTAACTCCTGAAACAGCCCAAGGAGCTTATATAACTTTTATGGATGAATTTAAGGCGACAAGAGGAAAACTTCCAATGGGTTTGGCAATTATTGATAAAGCATATAGAAATGAAATTTCTCCAAGACAAATGTTTTTTAGATTGAGAGAATTTAGTCAGGCTGAATTACAGATTTTTTTTGATTCTGATAAAATAGAAGAGCATGAGAAATGGAACGACGTTAAAAATAAGAAGCTTAGAATTAAATTATCTAAAAAAGAAAATATTGAAGAGATAACTTGCGAAGAAGCCAATGAAAAGTTAAAACTTCCTAAATTTTATTTATATTATGCATTAAAAGTTCAGGAATTTTATTTGAAAATTCTAGAAATTCCTAAACAAAAATTTAGATTAAGAGAATTAAGTAAGGAAGAAAGAGCATTTTATAATAAAATTCATTTTGATGTTGAAATTGATTTTGATACTTTGGGCGGATTTAAAGAGGTTGCAGGAGTTCATTATAGGACAGACCATGATTTATCAGGACATGCTAAAGTCTCTAAGAAAAATTTAGAAGTTAGTTATGAAAATAAAAAAATTCTTCCACATGTTTTGGAATTAAGTTTTGGAGTTGATAGAAATATTTGGGCTTTGTTAGATGTTTTTTATGATGTTGGAAAAGAAGGAAGCATGTTTAGATTTCCCAAAAAAATAGCTCCTGTAAAAGCAGCTATTTTTCCATTAGTTAAAAGAGGAGATTTTGAAAAAATTGCTGAAGAAATTTTAAGAGATTTAAGAGAAGAATGGAATGTGGCTTATGACAAATCAGGAAGTATTGGAAGAAGATATGCGAGAAATGATGAAATAGGAACTCCTTTTTGTATAACAATTGACGATCAAAGTTTGAAAAATAAAGATGCGACTATTAGAGACAGAGATACCACTAAACAGATTAGAGTTAAAATTTCTGAGCTAGTAAATGTTTTAAAAGAATTAATTGAGAAAAATAAAAAATTTGAAGAAATATAACAAATCTCTAATAGACTCTTTTTTTATCGTCGGAAAAATTAATTCTTACTAAAAATTTTACCGAAGACTTTTTAAAGATTTTATTCTTAATATTATTAATTAAAAAGTGAGGTGGATAAATGCCAGCTAAAAAGAAAAAGGCAGTTAAGAAAAAACCTGTTAAGAAAAGGGCGCTAGTAAAGAAGAAGGTTGCTAAAAAGAAGCCTGTTAAGAAAAGGGCGCTAGTAAAGAAGAAGGTTGCTAAAAAGAAGCCTGTTAAGAAAAGGGCGCTAGTAAAGAAGAAGGTTGCTAAAAAGAAGCCTGTTAAGAAAAAGGTTGTTAAGAAAAAACTTGCCAAAAAGAAACCTGTTAAAAAGAAAAAGAAATAAATAGTAATTTTTTATTTTTTATTTTATTAATTAATTGTAAATATATTTGAAACAATTTAGAAAAATTCTTAAATTGTTTTATTTTATTTGTATTATGGAAAATTGTATTTTTTGCAAAATAATTAAAGGAGAAATTCCTTATAATAAAGTTTATGAGGATGAAAAAATTCTGGCTTTTCTTGACATAAATCCTGTTAATTATGGACATGTTTTAGTTATTCCAAAAAAACATTTTCAGTGGTTTTATGAGGTTCCAGACAAAATTTTAAGTTATTTAACTATAAAATCAAAAGATATTGTAATTGCTCTTAAAAAGACTCTAAAACCAGATTATGTTGCTCTTTCTGTTGTAGGATTAGATGTTCCTCATTTTCATCTTCATTTGATTCCTCGTTGGAAGAATGATGGAATGGATAATTTTTGGCCAACAAAAAAGTATAAAGACAATGAAGAAAAAGAATATGCAGAAAAAATAAGAAAAGAGATTGATTAACTTATTTGTTATTTAAAAAGATTGAAAATGTCTCTGGAGGGATTTTAACCCTTTAGCTTTTTTTAATTTAGATATTTTTATATAGGAAGAACATAAGGGCAATGATTATAAAATTTTGATATCTTATTTATATTATGTTTAAAATAAACAAAAATTTCGCTATTTTTTATGGAATTTTGTTGGATGACGGCTCTTTAAGTTTAATTAGAAGAAATATGAAATTTATTACAATTTCTTCTTGCATTCATGATGATGGCTCTTTTGTTCATGAGATTATTGTTCCTATTTTAAGAAAATTAAGAGGAAAAGAAACTAATTTTAAATTAAGGCCAAAGTATGGAGTAATTGAATTTAATTTTACAGATGCTAAATTATTTGATTTTATGGCTTCTTTAGGGTTTCCTATTGGAAAGAAAGGAAACACAATTAATATTCCAAAATTATTTTATGAACGTAATTTGGTAAAATATGTTGTACAAGGATATTTTGCCGCTGATGGAAGTTTAGTACTAACTAAAAACCCTAATCTTTTATATCCTCGTTTAGAAGCTAGTTCAATATCTAAAAAGTTAATGAAACAAATTTGTAAATTCTTTAATGATTCTGGAATTAATTGTAAATTTTATGAAAGAAAAACTAAAGTTTGGAAATGGAAGCAACAGTATAGGATTCAATCTAATGGAAGGAAAAATCTTAAAATTTTCGCTAGAAAAATAGGTTTTATTAATCCCAAACATAAGGAAAGATTAAATCGATTATAATGGCTACACTGGGAGTTGAACCCAGGACCTCTAGCTCATGAGACTAGCGTTCTACCACTGAACTATGTAGCCAAAATTACTAGAATTAGTTAATTTAAAAGTTTTAAGGTTGATTTTTATTTTTCTGTTTTTTCTCTCTCACTAAAAATCCAGCCATACGATTTCTTAATTTTTTACTAGGCATTGTATTTCCTAATATTTTTTTATTTTTTTCAAAATCCTCTTCAAACTCTATTCCTTTTTCAATTAGTGCTTGTGAAGATCTTCTAATTGTTTTTGATTTTATTTTTCCCATTTTAAACAGAATTTAAATTGTTTTTTAAAGCTTTTTATTTATGTAATTTTGTAAATTTTAGATAGATTTCTTATTGCTCTTACAAAATTCATGAGTTTTTTTGAAGGTTCTCCAAGACTTAAAATCATATAAGGAAGTTCTTTTTCTGAAGCTTTTTTATATGCATTTAGTATTTCAGTTTCACCTATTCTTTTTTTATTATATGCAACTAGAATTTTTTCTGTTCCTCCATCAACTACCTTTAAAATTAAATCGGATTTACTAAAACCTTCAATATCAGAAATTTTAATTTCTTTTTTATCTAAAAATTCTTTTACTTTATTAAAGAATCTTTCATTTTTTTTATCATAAGCAGATGTTTTACGAGTTGTTTTTTTAGAAGTTGTTTTTTTAGAAATCTCTTTTTGGGCTTTTTTCTCTTTTTCAAAAATATCTAAATTTTTTTCTTCTTTTTTTTCTAAAATTTCCTCTTTTTTTATTTGTGGTTTTGAGTGTACAATTGGAGCAGCTAATCTAATTCCAGAACTTTTTTCTGTATAATATTTCCAAATTAATTTGTCTTTTTCTTCAAAAGGAATTGCGAAATCTTTTATTGCTCTTAATGCAACTCTAATAGCTGGCTCTTGTTGGAAATCAACTAAAAATTTATTTTTTTTAAGCAATTCAAATGCATCTCTTTCTTTACTTTTGAGATAGGATGCAAATTTCTCTAAAATATTCTCTTGTCCTGTAATTAAATAAATAGGTGAACTTCCAACTTTCATATAGCTCATTCTTATTTTTTTTTCAGAAACTAGTTCAGAGAGAAAAGCAGAGGTAAATAAAATACTCATATTTATCTCACTTGAAATATGGACTGGAAGGCAAGGTCCTCTTCTTCTTAGAATTTCTAGTATTTTTTCTTTTATTTTTGATGTGTCTTGAGCAGGCATAGTTAATTCAAGAACAGCTAGATTATAAATATTTTTATAAATTAGAATAGACTATAGAAAATATGTCAATTTTATTGGTGATAATTTGGATTTTGGCAACATTTGCAATTGGTTCTGTTGCAGGAATCTTAGGAAAGAGATATGGGGTAGAGTTTCCTATTGCTTTTGTAGCTTCTTTAGTTGTGATGGCCAATATTTTTGCAAATAAAATTGTTGTTTTTGGTCCTTTAACGGTTCCAGCATCAGTAATTGTTTTTTCAATGACCTTTTTTATTACAGATATAATTTCTGAAAAATGGGGAAAATCTAAAGCAAAAAAAGCTGTTTGGGCAGGATTTTTTGCAAATCTTGTTTTAATAATTTCTGTTTATATTGTTCTTGCTTGGGAATCTGCATCCTATGCTTTAGAAATTTCTGAAATGTTTTCAAAAATTCTTGCTTTAACTCCTAGAATTGTAATTGCGAGTTTTCTTGCATATATTGTTAGTCAAAATCACGATGTTTGGGCATTTCAATTTTGGAAAAAAAAGACAAAAGGAAAATATCTTTGGTTAAGAAATAATGCCTCAACAATTGTAAGCCAATTTATTGATTCTATAATTTTTATAACAATCGCATTTTATGGAATTTTTCCAATTTGGCCTCTTATTTTTGGGCAATGGGTTTTGAAAATATTAATAGCTCTTATTGATACACCCTTTATGTATGCCACAATTTGGATTATGGATAAAATTAAGAAAAAATAGAAATCTTTTTAAGATTATAATTTCTAAAGATTAAGATAAAATTAAAAAATCTAAGGCTTTAACCATCTAATTTCATAATAAGTAATGCTGTTTTCTTCGTCTACTATTGCTAGAAGTAAATTTTTTCTTGTTGAATGAGCAACTCTATTTTTTGCAGAAAATTCATGCCAAGTGATTTTATTTGTCTCAGAATCAACAAACACAATCCATTTTGCATGCTGTTTTCCTATTTTTGCTCCTTTTTCATAAACTCTAAAATCTGCTCCAAATTTTAAAGCGGTTTTTACTAAATAACCTTTTTCTCTTAAATTTCTAAATACAGGATATTTTAGTTGTATTCTTTTATCAATTCTTCTAAATTTATTTAGTAGTTCTTTTGTTGAGAGTTTTTTTGAACGGAAATTAATCTCCATTTTTCCTTTTTCTAATAAATATAGAGTTTCTGCTAAAGAATACTGGATTTTATCATCTATTATTTCTCCGAAACTACTTTTTTTATGAAGAAATTTTGCCTCAGAAGTATTACTTGAAACAATTTGTCCAGTTAAATGAGCAATTATCTTTTTCATGCTATTATTAGTATAAGACAATATTTAAAAGTTGCTGAGTTTTTATTTTCTCATGGAAATAGATTTTAAAAAAATTGAATCCAAATGGCAGAAAAATTGGGAAAATAAAAAAATCTTTGAAGTTAAGCAACAAAGTAAAAAAAAGAAGTTTTATATTTTAGAAATGTTTCCTTATCCTTCTGGTTCTGGATTACATATGGGGCATGCTTTTAATTATGTTATTGGAGATATTTGTGCTCGATTTAAAAGAATGAAGGGATTTAATGTTCTTTATCCTATGGGATATGACTCTCTTGGATTACCTGCTGAAAATGCAGCTATTAAAGTTGGAATTTCTCCAAAAAAATATACAGAGAATTCTATTGAAAATTTTATAAGACAGCAAAAATCTCTTGGATTAAGTTATGATTGGAGCCGAATGCTGAAAACTTCTGATTCTAGTTATTATAAATGGGACCAGTGGATTTTTCTTAAAATGTATGAAAAAGGATTGGCTTATAGAAAAAAAGCACCTGTTAATTGGTGTCCTCAATGCAATACTGTTTTGGCAAATGAACAAGTACACAATGGAAAATGTTGGAGACATGAGAATACTGAAGTTCAGATTAAAAATTTAGAGCAATGGTTTTTTAGAATAACAAATTATGCAGAAGAATTAAATGATAATTTAGATAATCTTAATAATTGGCCTGATGAGGTAAAATCCATGCAAAAACACTGGATAGGAAAAAGTTCGGGAGTTGAAATTTTATTTGAAATTAATGGAGAGAAATGGCCTATTTTTACAACACGTCCAGATACAATTTATGGAGTTACTTTTATGGTTATTTCTGCTCAACATTCTAAATTAAATAATTTAGTTACAGCAGAACAAAAAGAAGAAGTTGACAATTTTTTGAAGAAAATAAAAACAACTAGTAAAAAAGATTTGGGAAATTTAGAAAAAGAGGGAGTATTTACAGGCTCTTATGCAAAAAATCCAATTAATGGAGATGAAATTCCAATTTGGATTGGAAATTTTGTAGTTGCTGATTATGGCAGTGGAATGGTAATGGCTGTTCCTGCACACGATTTTAGAGATTTTGAATTTGCAAAAAAATACAATATTTCAATTAAAGAGGTTATTAAGGGAGGAAATGTAAAAGAAAAAGCCTATGTTGAAAAAGGAACTTTAATTAATTCAGGAAATTTTAATGGACTTGAAAGTGAAAAAGCAAAAGAAGAGATAATTAAATATCTTAATAAGAAAAATTTAGGAAAAAAAGCAACCCAATATAAATTAAGAGATTGGTTGATTTCAAGACAGAGGTATTGGGGAACTCCTATTCCAATCATTTATTGCGAAAAATGTGGAGTGGTTCCTGTTCCTGAAAAAGATTTGCCTATAGAATTACCAGATAAAGTTGAATTTGGAAAGGGCAACCCTTTAGAGACAAACGAAAAATGGATTAAAATTAAATGTCCTAAATGCAGAGGAATTGCTAAAAGAGAAACAGATACTATGGACACTTTTGTTAATTCTTCTTGGTATTTTTTAAGATATTGCGATTCTAAAAATCAGAAAAAAATATTTGATGAAAGAAAAGTTAGATATTGGATGCCTATAGACCAATATATTGGTGGAAAAGAGCACGCATGTATGCATTTGATTTATTTTAGATTTTATACAAAATTTCTTAGAGATTTGGGATTATTGAATTTTAATGAGCCTGTTTTAAATTTATTTAATCAAGGAATGTTGCATGGAGAGGATGGTTCTGTTATGTCTAAATCAAAAGGAAATGTTATTTTGCCAGAGGAAGTTTCTGAAAAATATGGAATTGATACAGCTAGATTTTTTTTAGTTTCTATGGCTTCTCCAGATAAAGATATTGATTGGAGTGAAAAAGGAATTTCAGGAGCATTTAGATTTATAAAAAGAGTAATGGAATATTTTAATAAAGTAAAAATTGGAAAAGCAGATACAAGAATTGAGAGTAAAATTAATAAATGTATTTTAGAGATTGAAGAAAATATTTCTAATTTTAAATATAATTTAGCCGTAATTAAGTTAAGAGAACTTTTTGATGCTCTTCCTTTAAAAACTTCCAAGAATATTTTAGAAAATTTTCTAAAATTGCTTCATCCTTTTTGCCCGCATATTACAGAAGAACTTTGGCATAAACTAGGAAATAAAAATTTTATTAATCTACAAAAATGGCCTATTGCGAATAAGAAAAAAATAAAAGAAATTTTTGAAAAGCAAGATTTAGCAATTGATAAATTGATTGGAGATATTAACAATATTCTTAAATTAGTGGAGAATAAAAAGAAAATTTATGTTTATATTCTTCCAAAAGATAAGGAGATATATGATATTAATTTGATTAATCAAAGATTTTCAAAGAAAATTAATCTTTTTTTGGTTAATGATAAAAATAAGTATGATCCTTTAAATATATCCAAAAAAGCAAAACTCCAAAGGCCTGCAATTTATTTAGAATGAATTTTAAAAAATATTTCTTAATTTTTCTGTTTATTCTTTTAATTAATTTTGGAAGTGCTGGATTTTTTGATAGCTTTAATTCTTGTGGAGATGGAACAAAAATTGGAGAGTGTTCTAAAAATTCTCCTTATTTTTGCGACGAGAATGGAATTTTAATTGAGAAAGCATCTATTTGCGGATGTCCAAATTTAACTGAAATTCAAGGAAATTTATGTATTTCTCCCTATCAAGAAAATCCTAAAGAAATAAATTTAACTTACTTTTTCTCTGGAAAAGAATCTAATATTTCTATGATAGTTTATGAAAAAATGGCGAATTATCTTTTTTATTCTCCTGATTATCTTTTTTATTCAAATGGAGAAGAACCTAAAAAAGATGATTTTAAACTAAGAAAAATAAATGAAGAAAATCAGAGAATTCTATTAATGCCTTTAGTTATTAAAATACAAAATTTAGAAAAAAATACAGAAAATCAGGCTCGAATAGCTATAAGTCTTGTTCAAAATATTGAATTTGGATATTCAAATGAATCTCTTTCTGTAGGAGGATATTCGATTAATTATTCGAGATATCCTTATGAAGTTTTATACAATGAACAAGGGACTTGTGCTTCTAAATCAGAATTGCTTGTTTTTCTTCTTAGAGAAATAGGATATGAAACAGTGTTTTTTTATCATGAAAAAGAAAATCATGATTCAGTTGGAATAAAATGTCCTGAAGAATATGGATTTTTAAATACTAGTTATTGTTTTGTGGAGGCTACTGGGCCCTCTATTCTTGCAGATAATGAAAATATTTATTTGGGAGGAGAAAAATTAACTTCTTATCCTAAGATTATTAAAGCTTCTGAAGGAATTTCTTTGAAATATATGAGAGAGTATAGAGATTCAGAAATTTTAAAAGAAATGCGAAGAAGAATAGAGCAAAGAGGAGGACTTAATTTTTTTCAACATTTTAGTTTTAGAATTCTTCAAAGAAGATATGGATTATAAAAAAGAATTAAATACTAGTTTAGTCTAATATTTTTAAAAGGAGGAGAAATAAATGGCATTTACACCAGTAGAAATCATAGCATTGGTTTTATTAATTGTTGCAGCAATTAAGATGTTGGTTCTTTTAATTAATGGTAAAGCCTGGATGAATCTTACAAAAAGACTGTATAAAAAAGAGATAATCTTTAAGCTAGTAGTTTTCATCTTGTTGGTAGTTGTATTTTACTATTTAATTCAAGTCTTTACAGTTGTTGAAATCTTTGCAATTATGGCATTTGCAGCTCTTTTTATAGCAATAGGATTTGCAGAACCAATTAAGAAAATAATTCCGATCTATGAAAAACATATGAAAGATAAAACTTTATTCAAAACATATTGGCTATACATACTTCTTTGGTTGGCTTTAATGGTTTGGGTATTTATAGAATTATTTTTATAAGGACTTAATTTATTTTTTATTCTAATATTGCTTTAATACGCCTTATTCCTGCTCCAACTGACTCTTCTTTTATTATTTTAAATTTTCCTAGTTCACAAGTATTTTTTACATGAGGGCCTGTACAAATTTCTTTTGAAAAATTCCCTATTGAATAAACTGAAACTTTATCTCCGTATTTTTTATCAAAGATTCCACAAGCGCCTTGTTTCTTTGCTTCTTTTAAAGGCATTTCTTTTCTAATTACCTCGCAAGAATTTTGAATTTGAGCATTTACTAAATTTTCTATTTTTTCTATTTCTTCTTTTGTTAATTTTCTAGAAAAAGAAAAATCTAATCTCAATCTTTCTGGAGTTATGTTTGAACCTTTTTGAACTATTGAATTCTTTTTGAGTATTATCTTAAGAGCTTGTAATAATAAATGCGCTGCTGTATGCAATTTTGTTGTTGACTCTGAAGAATCCGCTAAACCAGATTTGAATCTTCCTGCTGTTGCTGTTCTAGAAATTTTTTGATGTTCCTTATTTGCTTTTTCAAAATCTTTTTTAGAGATTTTAATTTTTTGTTTTTGACACTCTTCTTCAATCATTTCAATAGGAAATCCAAAACTCTGATATAAAAGAAAACATTGTTTTCCAGAAAGTTCATTTTTATCTTTTGCAAATTTCTGAAACCTATTTAAACCTTTTTCTAATGTTCTTGAAAATCTTTCTTCTTCTTTTTTTAATTCTTCTAGAATTTTCTTTTTGTTTGTTTTTAGTTCTTCATAATTCTCAAATATCTTAAAAATTGGTTCTGCTATTGAAATTGTGAAATTCTTCATATTTAATTTTTTTCCATATCTAACTGCACGTCTAATTAATCTTCTTAAAACATAACTCTGTTCTGAATTTCCTGGAACAATTCCTTCTGCAAGTATAAATACTGAGGCCTTTATATGGTCTGCAATTATTCTCATAATCTTAGTAATTTCTTTATTTTCAGAGTATTTTCTTTTAGAGATTTCTTCTATTTTTTTTATAATAGGCATCCATATTTCTGTTAGATAGTTGTCTTCATAACCCTTTAAAATTGCTAAAGTTCTTTCTAAACCCATTCCAGTATCTACATTTTTTTGCTTAAGAAATTCTAGTTTTCCTTCTTTATTTTGAAAGTATTCCATAAAAACATTGTTCCATATTTCTATATTCTTAACAAATATTTCTGTGTCTGGGCCACAAGGCCCAGTCTTTCCTACTGGTCCCCACCAATTTTCCTTTTTTCCTAAGAATTCTATTTTTTTAATTCCTAAATCTTTCCAAATCTTTTCGGATTCAATATCTTTTGGAGAATTTTTATCTCCTTTAAAACAAGTAACTTTTATTTCTTTTTTTGGAATTTTTAGAATTTCTGTTAAAAATTCTAAACTATATTTAATTGAATTCTTTTTCCAATAATCTCCAAGGCTCCAATTTCCAAGCATTTCAATAAAAGTATGGTGGCAATTATCTCCTACCTCTTCTATATCTGTTGTTCTTATGCATTTTTGAATGCTAACTAATCTTTTTCCTAATGGATGTTTTTGTCCTAGTAAAAAAGGAACTAGAGGATGCATTCCCGCTGAAATGAAAAGAGCACTTGGATTATTTTCAGGAATTAGAGGAGCATTAGGAATAATTTTGTGGTTTTTTGATTTAAAGAATTTTAGATATTTTTCTATTAATATTTTTCTATTTATCATATTTATTTTAAGAAAGAAGAGTTTTAAAAATTATTTGATATTATTTTAGTTGCATTAATTTTTCTCGAATTTCTTGTAATTGTTCTTCTAGACTAGCATCATAAGGTCTTTTTTCTATTTTTTGTTTTGTTTTAGTATTTTCTTCATCCTCTTCTTTTTCTAGAATTTCAGGTATTTTTACTTTAGGAAGAGTTGTCTGAAGTTTTGAAATGTTTGATTTTAAATCTTTTAATTTTCTAGATGCTCTTAATTTGATTTTTAATTCTTCTGTTCTTAGAATTTTATGATTTTTTATGGCTTTTGCAATTTTTAATAAACCCATTTCAGAATTTAGAATATCTTTTTTAGATTGAAGTGCTTCATTGTAATCTAATTTTATGTGGATTACTTCTGCCATTTTTATTCTACTTTAGAAAAAATATCTCTATCAACTTTTTCAACTTGAATTTTAATTGATTGCATTTCTTTTTCCCACAATTCTAGTTCTTTTTCTTCTTCGTCCTTAAGCTTTTTAATATCTTTTAACATTGTTTCTATTTCTGAAATTTGTTTCTTTACTTTCTTAAATAAATCTAAGCTTTCTTCAAATTTATCTAATCTAATAAAGATAGGTTCTTGTTTTTGCATTTTTCTTGAAAATCTAGGAATTTCAGCAATTTCTCGAGTACTTGCTCCTAGAGACTCATTTAAAACTTCTTGAGGACTTTCTTCTGTAGAAAAAGTATATTTTTCTTGTTCATCTTCATCTGAAATATCAGGAATTTCTTGAACAAATTGTTTTTTGGGAGCTTTTGGCATCATTTGCGAAGAACTTGCAAAGTCATCTGCTTCAAAACTTCCCTCACCTTCTTTTCCCCCAGCTACAGCTTCTTTAATGCTATATTGAGAAAATTTATCTCCAGCTGAATTATTTGGATATTTAGGAAGTTGATGGATTGATTTAGAATAAAATTCAGAATTTCCATAGTCTTCTAATTCTGGAAGTTTAGGAAGTTCTGGTAAGTGTGGAAGTTCTTTAAAATTCTTTTCTTCACTTCCTTTTTCTTTTTTAAATAATCCCATCTTTTCTTTTAACTCTTTTTAACGGATGTTATTTAACATAGAGTTTTTGATATATATAAAATACAATATAGGTTTAAAAACTTTTATCTTTTTATAAAATTAACCGAAAGGTATTTATTTGGATTTTTTTTAATAAAAGGATGCTTAAAACATTTCTCAAGGAAGTAATAACAATTGTCGTCGGAAAACAGGCAGAAGACATAATTGATATGCTCGATGGAAAAAAATATGTAAACGAATTTATAATAGCAAAGAAGTTAGGAATTACAATTAATCAAACTAGAAATATTCTCTATAAAATAGCTGACCACGGATTAATTTCATCTATAAGAAAAAAAGATAAAAGAAAAGGATGGTATACTTATTTTTGGAAAATAGAAGTTTTAAAATCTTTAGAATTTTTGTCTGAAATAGTTTCTCAGAAAATAATTCAATTAAAAAATCAAGTTAAAAGTAGAGAGAGTAAAGAATTTTATGTTTGTTCTCAATGTAATATAGAAGTTAACCAAGAAAACGCTCTTTTGCACGATTTCACCTGCAATGAATGTGGAGAGGTTTATACTTTAAAGGACAACACTAAATTATTGCGGGAATTAAAAAAAGAAATCTCTAAATTAGAAAGCAAATTAAAACTTATTCAATTAGAGGTTAATAAGGAACAGGAAAAATTAGACAAGCAACGTTTAAAAGAGATTAAGAAAGAAGAGAAAGAAAAAGCAAGAAAAAAAGCAATTGCTGCAGCTAAAAGAAAAGCAACTCGAAAGAAACTGCAAAAAGAAAAATCAACTACAAAAAAGAAGATAGTTAAGAAAAAAGCTTCAGTAAAAAAGAAAGTTGCTAAAAAGAAACCTGTTAAGAAAAAAGCAACAATTAAGAAAAAGGTTGTTAAGAAAAAAGCACTAGTAAAAAAGAAGATAGTTAAGAAAAAATCAATTAAAACTTCTAAATCTTCTAAAAGAAAAAAATAAATGGTTAGAGTTTATAGAATTCCTGTTAAAGAAAAAAATAATTTTTTTAAAAAGCTTAGTTTAAATACAATTCTAATTTCAATCAATGTAATTTTATTTATTTTGTTTTCAATACTTCTTTCTACAGAGCTTTTATCTCTTAATTCTATTGCATTGCAACCTGCAAATATCTTTGCAGGAAAATATCTTTGGACTTTTTTAACTTCGATGTTTATGCATGCAAATTTTTTTCATCTTTTTGTTAATATGCTTTCTTTATTTTTTATAGGTTCTTTGATTGAAAGAATTTTGGGAAGAAAAAGATACTTAAGTTTTTATCTTATTTCTGGATTAGTTGCAGGATTGTTTTTTGTTTTATTCTCTTTGGTTTTTCTAGCTGATTTTAATGCTTATGCTGTTGGAGCTTCAGGTGCTTTATTTGGATTGGTTGGAATCTTAGTATTGTTGACTCCAAATCTTCCAGTATATGTAATGTTTATTCCAATTCCAATAAAAATCAAATATGCTGCTATAGGACTTTTAGTTGTTTTATGGTTAATTTCAATAACAACTAATTTAGGAATAGGAAATACCGCTCATTTTGGAGGATTGATTGCAGGAATACTTTATGGAATTTATCTGAAAAAAAGATATCCTAACAAAACAAGAGCAATTTCAAGGCGTTTTTCATAGAATGGCTAATAGAAAGAAACAATTTAATATTAAAGAAGAGTATAAAAATATTTGGAAATATCTAAGAGAATCTAAAAATTTTATTTATTTTTCTATTATTATCTTTTTTGTATCTTTTCTTTTAGCATTTATTTTTCCTGCTTCTGGAAATTTGTTAAATTACATTCTAGAATTAATAACAGATTTATTAGAAAAAACCTCTAAACTATCTGGATTTGAATTGATTTTATTTATCCTCCTTAATAATTTATCAAGTAGTTTTTTTGGAATGATTTTTGGATTTTTTCTAGGAGTCTTTCCTTTTTTAGCTCTTTTGCTTAATGGCTATGTTTTGGGATTTGTTTCTTCTTTAAGTATCGCAGAAAATGGTTTTTCTAGTTTATGGAGAATTCTTCCTCATGGAATATTTGAATTACCTGCAATTTTTCTTGCATTAGGAATTGGATTGAGGCTAGGCAGTTTTGTCTTTCAAAAAAAAGGTATAGATAAATTTAGATATTTGTTTGTAAATTCTATAAAAACCTTTTTATTAATTGTTCTTCCTTTATTGCTTATTGCAGCAATTATAGAAGGAACTTTAATATTTATTTTTGGAAACTAATCTTTTAAGTCAGTTATTCCAAGAATTATTAATAATAATCCAATAAAGAAAACTATCCAAATTAGCATTCCTTTAAAGACACTTATTGCAGCGTATCTAAATCCCCAAATATTCATTCCAGCAAGATAGATTGTAACAGCTACTAAAATTAATCCAGCAAGAATGCCTAACCACTTATTCATTGTATTTTTAATTGGAGTTTTTTCTTTAAAAAGATTTAGATTCTAAATAATATAAGTCTTATTAATTCCTGAATAAAGTTTTTATTTTAGATTTTTCTGCTTTGAAAAATTCTCTTGAAAATTCTTCTGCTTTTTTTTCATCAAATTTTTTGCAACTAAAAATGTCTATAAAAGCTCTATTTTCTATTTCATCAAAGTGAATAGTTATTGAAGATGTTTCTATAAGTTGTATTACAGAATATCCTCTTAATTTTCCTTTTCCAAATCTTTTTATTATGCTTTTTCCAAATCTTTTCATTTCAATAATTCTACATAATTGTCCTATAAATTTTTTTATTTGCTTTTTATCCTTTATCTTATTTTCATTACATTGATATAGATTTATTAGAGCTAAATTTCCCCAATCCATTTTCATAGTTAATTACATATCTTTTTAAACTTAATTTTTTTTGAAAGTAATATGAAAGAAGTTAAACATTTAAAAATAGAAAATTCTATGAAAGTCTCTGATTTAGTT
>Ga0190358_1000165_pt1 | contig 23218 bp, 30 predicted proteins | sample 48721812_MG_FD_161666 | JGI IMG/M metagenome (GOLD analysis project Ga0190358, IMG submission 161666) | Hydrothermal vent microbial mat bacterial communities from Southern Trench, Guaymas Basin, Mexico - 4872-18-1-2_MG | ecosystem: Environmental > Aquatic > Marine > Hydrothermal vents >... | reverse complement strand
GAATGTCTCTTATATCCACTCTTGAAAAATTCTCTCCAATTATAATTGATGAAGAATTAACAAGAAGATTTGAAACAGAAATAGAATCAATACAAAAAGCAAAAGGAAATCACAAAGAGAGAGAGAAAAAAATAATTGAAAAAGCAAAAAAAACAATAACTTCAATTTCAAAAGATTTTGAAGAAAATGAGGAAAAAATAGGAAAAGAGCTTTTAAAGGCAAATTTAGAACATTTTGAAAAAGAAAAACAAGAAAATAAATTAAATATCTGTCCAGTTTGCAAAAAAGGAAATTTAGGAATAACTTATTCTAGAAAAACAAAAAGATTTTTTATTGCTTGTGATGATTATCCAAATTGTAAAAATACATATAGCCTTCCTCCAAATGGAAGTTTTAAAAAAACAGACAAAATCTGTGAGAAGTGTGACTTTCCACTATTAATGAGTTTAAGAAAAGGAAAAAAACCTTGGATATTTTGTTTTAATCCTGAATGTCCAACAAACAAAGAAAGAATTGAAAGTTATAAGAAAAAATATCATAATTAAATTTCTATTTTTAATTTATCTTCTAGATTTGAATAATCAAAGTAAGAATATGGAAAAACATTTATATCTAGACAGTTTTTAGTGTTCACATTTGGAAAAAAATTTTTAAGATATTCAATATCATTATAAGTTATTTTTAAAGAGCCATCTTTTTTTGACATACGATCTATATAAGGCAAAGAAATAATTTTTTTAATAGAAAAAAAAGTAGCTACATATAAATCTTGTCCTCTTTTTCTTAATCTTCTAGATTTTCTATTCAATTTTCTCATATAATTAGATAAATCAAACATAGAAAAAATAAGAAGCATATATTTAAAAATTATTCTCTAAAAGCCCTCTACTAAAACCATTCTTGTAATCTTTTTTCTTCTTTAATTTTCTTTAATAATAAACTTTTATTTAAAATAAAAGAAAAATCAAAATTATATTTTATTTTTGCTATTTTTTTTGCAGAATTGATTAATTCCTCTCTACTATTAAATTCCATTTCTCTATTAAGAGCTTTTTTTACACTCTCTCTAACAACCCAAACACCTAAAGAAGCCCAATAAGATGGAGTTTCTAATCTTACTACTAAAACACTTGCTTGTCTTTTTATTTTATTCAAATATTTCAAAATAGCTAATCGAGTTGCATAATATCCTCCTGAAGTATTAGAAGCATAATTTTTTCTTCCAGAATAAAATTCAAAATCAGTAGCAGCTTTTATCTCTTTTGAGGAATTCCAAGAACTGCCTGGATAATAGAGCTCAAATAATTCATAACTCCAAACATTTGGAAAAAAAAGAATTAAATATTGATTTCCAAGAAACTCTCCAAAAAAAAGCCCATAGTTTTCTATTTCCTTATATTCTTTAATTTTCTCTATAAGTTGTTTTCCAATAATATCATCTGTAGCAGTAATGCTCCATCGAGTAGGAACAAGCCTCTTATTCTTTTTTAAACCAATTACACCTACACTCAAAATCTTGCTTAAAGAATACTCATCAAAATTATTTTTATATAAAATTTTTATTCCTTCTACTGCCTTTATCTCATCATTCATAACTCTATCTACTTTTTTTGAGATTTTAACATTTCCAGTAATAATCGCCTGTTTTAAATTTGCCCTTAATCCTTGAGGAGTAATTACTCTGTCTCTTTCTCTTTTAAAAGAAAGTTTATTTTTTAATTCAATTTCAACATTCACTGGTTTAGTTGCGATTGCAATTTCTTGAGCTAGATTAACAAATTTTTTATTTAATCTAGAATCCTGTACTTTTGACTGAAATCTTGAATTTAACAAACTATTTCTCAATTTAATTACATCTGAAATATCAAAGTTATTTTCTGCCCAATATTTTTCATCATCATATAATTTTGCATTTTCATCTTTTTCAAGAGGAGATAAAATTCCAACATTAACTAAAGGATATTTTAATTTAGAACCAATAAAAACACTTGGAGGAGAAATACTATCTACTTTAGAAATATTTTTTAATTCTCTAAATTTAAAACTGGTTTCTGCAACTTTTTTTAGAACCTCAAACTTTATATTTTCCATTTTTTAAACAAATTTTCAATATTTAAAAGAATTTATTGTTTAGACTATTCCTCTTGAAAAAGTATTCTCTTTTTTCCTTATAAAAAATCCATATTTAGAAGAATTAAATCTCTCATTTTTAATTAAATCCTGATATGCATATAAAATAGAAAAATCATTAGAAATTAAAGAAGTGTTTCCTCTAGAAACACTAAAAACAGCTGCTGTAATTAACAAATCATAATCTGTTTCAGTTAATCTTTTAATTTTTTTAAGAGGTTTATTTCTTCGATATATTTGATTATATGTATAATTTTCAAAAATATCTAAATTAATAATTTTATTCTCTTTTTTAAAATTCTTTAACAATTTTTTTCTTTCTTTCATAGCAGAACAAATCTTTCCAAAATAAACTCTTTCTTTTTTTGAGGATTTTGAACGATTTGAGTAAGGAAGTACTTCTTCAAAAGTTTTATTTTTTGGACATTCAAATTCCTCAGAAACTCTTTCTGTTAAATAAAACATTCCTTTTTGTTTTAAATACTTATTAAAGAAAATGCAAGAGTCAATTTCAGATTTTTTGCAAGAAATTCTATCTTTTAATTTTAAAGAAGTGCTACTTTTTGCTTCTAGAAAATTAATAAGAGCAGAAGTGTCTAATAAAATAAAATCAAATTCCTCGCAAATTCTTTCTAAAGGTATAAAATTCCCCATACCAATATCTAAAAGTATATATTTAAAAATAATTGTGTGATATTATATCCATCTTTTTTTAAAAATACCCTTATCTCTAATTTCAAAATTAATTTCTTTTAAAGGCAAACTTCTATGTTTTAATAAAATTGCTTTTCTTCTTCCTTTTTCATTTTTTAATTCAATTATGCATTTGCTCCAGTATTTGAATAAATCTCCTCCAACAATATTTGTTTCTCTTTCAACTCCTTTTTTCCAGTCCTCTTCTGATAAAAAATTCATATAAACCTGATTTGTAATTAAAATAGGAATCTGTTGTTTACGGCATATTTCAGCTAAATTTCTCATTTGTTTTGCTATTTCTCTATTTAATTTTTTAACATTTTCAGAATCTCCTGATTTCTGGGCATCTGCTAATTCTAATCTATATAACATTGCCATTCCATCAATAATAATTAAACTAATATGTTCTTTTTTGATTTGTAAAAAAAGTTTTTCAAAAGCTTTTTTCTGCTCTTCAAAATTAGTTGGTTTTAATAAAAGAATTTTTTCTAAAGTTTTTTCAGATTCTTCTTCAACTAACTGCTTAACTCTTTCACTTGAAAAGCCTCCTTCTGTATCAACAAAAATAACTCTATTTCCTTTTTTTGCCTGACTACAAGAAACAAGAATTGAAAAATTAGTTTTTCCACTTCCAGGAGGTCCAACAATCATAGTAATTACATCTTTTTCATAGCCTCCATAAAGCCATTTATTAAAATCATAACTGCCTGTAGATATTTTATTTGACATAAAAATAATCAAATTCAAGAATTAATAAGTATTATTATACTCTATTTTAGTTTCTTAAAATCACTTTCTATTTTATCTAAGTCTTTTGTAGCAGCAGAAATTGCATCATTAAGAGCTTTTTTAGGAGTTTTTCCTTTTGTCTTTAATAACATAATTGGTTTTTCAGTTATATGTTCTCTTTTCCAAGCTGCAAAATTAACAGAAGAATCTTCATTAAGATAAAATCTCAGAAGTTCTGCAATTGTTAAACTTTCTAACTGAAATTCCATTTCCTCTTTTGCATTCTTAATAATTTTAATCTTCATAATAGAAATTCATTAAATTAGTTTATAAACTTTACCTTCCAAAAAGAATTCTGTCCATTTCTTTCTTAGAAATTTCTCCAGTATTTGATTCTAAAATTTCTCTATTCTCGATATCTTCTTCTTTCTTTTTGAAATTCTTAAAATTATTTTCAATTTCTTCTATTTCTTCTTCAGATTCAAATTCTGGCTCTTCTTTCATTTTTCTTAAATCATCTATTGTTAAAATTTTAGCCTCATTTCTTTCAAAACTAAGTTTTTTTGGATATTTTTCTGGTTTTATCTCTTTTTCGAATTCTGGACGAATAATTCTTATATTCAAAAAATTCTCTAATTTGTTAACTAATTTATAATCATCTTCTGGCAAAATTCCTTGCTCTACCATTTTTATAGCAGCTTCTGATTCTTCAATTTGTTTTGCAAGTTGAGATTGTGTTAATTTTTTTCTTCTTCTTGCTCTCATAATTGTCCAATGAAAATTATCTATCATCTCTGGACGTAATTCTTTTTTCTTAGGAGCTTTAGATTCATAATTTCTATCTACAATTTCTCTTAGAGTAGTCTCTTGTAATTTTTTTTCAGGATTTTCTCTTTTTTCAGCTTCTTTTATAGAACTAGAAGCTCTTTCATAAAAAGTTTGTTTTCTTTCTGCCTCTTTTAATTGAAAAGTAGTTGGTCTTCTAATAATAGGAATATGCTCGTCTCTAGCACATTTTTCACAAATTTTCACAACTCCTTCATCAGAAATTGCATCAAAAAGTCTAACTCTATTTATCTTTGCACCACAATAAAAACATTCATCCATAAAAAAATAAACTTCAAGTTCTTTTTTAAGATTTCTATACTAAAAAACTACAATTAATACAAATATTTAGACAAATCTTCTACACTATTTAATTCTGAAATTACATTTTTTTCATTAATTATAACTGTAGGATATTTTGAAATTTCAAAATTTTCCAAAAGAGCATCTAGAGAAACTAAATTACTATCAACTGCAATAGGAATTAAAACAATAGAATTTCCATATTCTTGTTTTAAATCAAAAATAATCTTTGACCACACATTTTGAGTTGCTTTAACTGCTAAATCTTTGGTTTGATATTCATACAAATAAACAACAGTATTAAAATCTCCACTACATTTTTCTGATATATCAATTGAATTAATCCATAAAAAAGTTCTTAACATATCATATTTTCTATGTGCTATTTTCAAACCTTCTGTGATTTTTCCAGCAGATTCATATTTTTCAAGAGCATAAGCTTCTTCATAAATATTATTTGCCAATTGTATATTTGAATCAATTAAAACTTCGCAAGAGTCTTCTGAATTTATTCTTTCATTTAAAGCAAACATATCCATAAAAAGAACTTCTGATTTAGCATAAAATTGTTCTATTTTATCTAAATTTTCTCTTTCAAAATTAGCTCCTATAAGCATTCCAAAAATAAAGATAATTATTGTTAATAACAATGCTTCCCAAAAAACTCTTTTTTTATTTTGTAATATCTTCATTTTTCTTCTTTTTTACCAAGTTCGTTTTCTTTTTAAAAATTTAGTTAGTGAAATCATAAGAATCATAGGATATGCTAATAAGTAAAAAATAAGGTAAAATCCAAGTGTAAATGCTCCTATATTTGGATAATTCTTTTCTTTTACATTTGAAAGAGCTATAAGTGTAAAAAATAATCCAAATAAAAAAAGAATTATTCCTAGAAAAATTAAAACATTCATTGTAAGACTTATATCTCTTAAAGCAAGAACTGCTGTTTGAGCCTCAAGAGAGTATTTAGTAGAGAGAAAAGAAAGAATAAAATTTCTTGAAAGCCTATATGTTAACATAAAGATTCCAAATAATCCCAAAAGCCAAGACAATATAAAAAAAGGAAGAATAAATGCTCCAAGCATTCCTTTTCTATTAACTGCTTCTTTTTTATATTTAAAAATTGTTTGTAAACCTCCAATATTCCATCGATTTCTCTGCTTAATCCATTCTTTTATTTTGCTTGGAGCCACAGAATAAACTCTTGAAGGAACACACATTTTTATTTTCCAATTATTAGCCTGTAATTTCCAAGTAATTTCAATATCTTCTGTTAGATTTTTCTCATCAAATCTTCCTATTTTTTCAAAAGCTTTTCTTCTATAAATTGCTAAAGGTCCAGGAGTAACATAAATAGAATCAATAAATTCCAATAATTTTCTACTAAATTTAATTACTTTGTATTCTATTGATTGAAGTTTTTCTATAAAATTTTCTCTATTTTTTACTAAAACAGTAGATGTAACTGCTCCAACTTGAGAATCATTAAAAAAACCAATCATTTTATTTACAGATTTTTTCTCAGGATAAGAATCTGCATCTGTAAATCCTATTAACTCTGTTTTAACAAATTTAGAGCCATAATTTTTTGCTCCTGCTGCATTTCCTGTATTTTTAGGAGTTTGAACAGCTTTAACAATAGAATATCTTTTCTCATAATCCTTCATAATTTTATAAGAATTATCAGTGCTACAATCATCAACAATAATTATTTTTTTCAATCCTTTATAACCCATATTTAGAAGAGATTCAATTGTGCCTCCAATATGGTCTTCTTCATTATAACATGGAATAACAATACTTAGAGAATATAATTTTTTTGCCTTGGGATAATAAAAAAACTTATCTTTATTCTGAAAATAGATTAATATAAATAGGAAAAAAAAGTAAAATGCTATGAAGGTGTATACTAAAAATACAATTGTTATAAAGTCCATTTTATGCAAATCAACTAGAATTTTCTTGTTTTAAAAGATTATTGTGAAGAAGTTTTACTTTTATTTAATCTTTTTTAGAAAGATTATTGGATTCTGAACTAACATTAAAATAATCATAAAAATCATCACTTAAACTCAATTCATAAGTGTGTCCTAATTTCTTTTTTCTAATTAAACTCAAATCAGAGAATTTCTTTATATGGTCATAAGCTTTATTTCCTCTTATTTTAATTATTACTGATTGCTTAATAGGTTGTTTAAAAGCAATAATAGCCAAAGTTTCTTGTTCTGCTTTTGAAAATTCTGCACTTCCTGTTGCTAATTTATTAATTAAATAAACATAATTTGGTTTTACATCCATTTTCCACATATTATTCTTCTCAACAATTTCAATTGCAGAATTTTCATCATATCTTTCTCTAATCTTCTCAATAATTCCTGGAATAATTGCAGGACTTAAATCAGACAATGAGACTAATTCTGGAATTGTTAAAAATCTTCCAGAAATAAAAAAAATCGCTTCTAAAAGCTTAATATATTCCTTTTCTTTAAAATTTTCAATCTCATCTAGAGTATCGCTTTTCATATATCTAAAAATAACAGAGTCTTTATAAGCATTATTCTCTAATTTTTTTTATGAAAAAAGAGTTAATATTTTTTAGTATTATTCTTGTATTGGGAATTTCTCTTTTATTTCTTAGATTAATCAGTCCAAAAGAAATAGATGATGTAACTCCTGAATTTTTTTGTGCAGAAGAACTTTTAGAAAAAGCAGACATTTTGTTTGTAATTCCTAAATTTAATAACACTCCAATTTCTGAAAATCCTGAATGGTGTGAATATATTCTAAGTCTAAATAAAACATTAGGATTGCATGGAGTTTATCATACTTATAGAGAATTTGAAATTAATAGAAATCAAGCTTATTTACAAGAAGGCATAGATGAATTTAAGACTTGCTTTGGATATGAACCAACTCTATTTAAACCTCCTCAAAATAGAATATCTAAAAATAATAAAAAACTAATAAAAGAAAATAATATGGCTCTAAAAACAATTTCCAACAAAATAATTCATAAAATTTATCACTGTCCTTACTAAATTTATATAAACTAAAAAAATATTCAAGAATATGAATGAAATAAGCGATAATATAGATGAAAAAGGCCTTCAAATTGAGATGCCTTGTACTGAAAAAGATAGTCCATATTATGAAAAAGATTACAATAAATTAGAGAATTCTGAAAAATTTGTACAAGAAATGTATGTCCAAGGAAAAAGTAAGCCATATGAATTCTAAAATCGCAGAACAATACAATTCAATAAAGAATAATTTCTAAAGCTTGTATCTTAAAATAGCTCCAATTCCACCCAAATTATAAAATTGCTCTCCTTCTTCAGTTTCTGTTGAAATAATTTCTATTTTTGAACTAATATTTTCTGCCATTTTCTTAAGTTCTTTTGCAATCTTTTTATCAGTAGATTTAGATAAAAATAAAATCTCTACAGCACCATATTCTAAAGCTTTTTTTGTGTCTTTTTCTTTTAAAGTTGCTAATTCTGGATTTTCTCCTAATGTCTCAAAAAATCTTTCCATAAGTTTCTTTTCATAAACAATTTCCTGATTAACCAAAATATCTTGAGATTTTTCAACTAATTCTTTTAAACCAGATTCATTACTATCTCCAATATCTACTCTTCCAATTATTTTTTCTCTTAATTTAGTAGCTAAATATTCATTATCAATAAATTCGTCTTTAGTAGGAATGGGTCCTCCAATTAAAATTCCTTTTAATTTAGGCATTTCAAAAAAGATTTTTTTCATTTCATCTGCAATTCTTTTATAAAATTCTTTTGTTAGTCCTTCTGTAATTCTATGAAATCTTTGACTTGATTGTCCTCCTGCTCTAACTTTACTTGGAACACCTGAACTCATTTTTTGAATAACTTCTATTCTTTTTCCCTCTAAAACTCCAATTGTTGCTTCCTTTCTATCCATAACCAATAATCCAAAAACCTCAGAAACCTCTAACATTTCTCTCAAAGGTTCTAAAACAAACTCCTTATCACATCTATATAATCTCATTTTAATTGGCAAAGGAGGTTCTATTTCCCACAATTGTAAATCCTGTTGTCCTTCAACTTTTGAAACATTTCCACAAAAAAGAGCAAGTCCATTTTCAGGAGTTTTCTTTAAACTTTTTAAATATCTTACAAGCTTATCTAGAGCATCCCCCACATTTTTTCGAGTAGAAGTTGATTTAATATTTTTAGCAGTTGATTTCTCTGCTTCTAATTGTCTCTGAACAGCATTTACATCATATCCTTCAGAAATATAAACACTAATTAATTCAGTGTGTCTTCCTTTATGCTGTTCTAATTCTTGTAAAATATCTTCAAGTTCATATTTTGTTATGGCCATAAAACAAAAAGCAAAGCCTAGTTTATAAAATTAGTTAATTTAACATAGATAAATTATTAAACAAAAAAGAAATTAAATATAAATGGAAAAAATTCTTTTAATAAGAGATGATTCAAAACTCTCAGAAAAAGTAGAGAATTATCTAAAAGAGCAAAGAATAGAATATAGTCTTCTTTATTCAAATGAAAAAGAATATTCGAATCTACCTCATATAATAGATCCTAAGCTAAAATTTATTCCAAAAGGAGAAACAGGATTTAATTTTTATAAACTCTTAAAGAAAAAATAAAATTAATTGAATTCTACTTTAAAATTTCCTTGTTTAATTTCAACTGCATTTGTTACATTTTTCAAATCATCTAAAACAGATTTTAATCTTGATTTGTCTTTTTCTTCTAGAGTTAGAATTATTTCTTTTTTCATTGAAAGATTTTTATCTGATTTAAATTTTCTAACTCTAAATAAAATACTTTCAAATAATTCTCCAGTTTTTTCAATTTTTTTATTAAATTTGAGATTTATTTCTGGCCATTTAGAAATATGAATACTCTTTTCTTTTTCATATTTTTTATAATATTTTTGATAAATTTCTTCTGTAATAAAGGGAGTTATAGGAGCAATCATTTTTAAAATAGCTAAAAGAGATTCATATAAAACATATTGAGCTGACAATTTTTTGTCTCCTTCTTCATTATAAATTCTTCTCTTAATTATTTCTAAATAATTGTCACAAAAAACTTTCCAAAAAAATTCTTCTACTTCTCTTTTAGCACTAGCAATATTATAATTCATATAATTTTTTTTGACTTTCTCAATAACTTTAGAAAGTCTTTGTAACATATCTATGTCAATTTCCTCTAGTTTCTTAGGTTTTTTTCTGGAATAATTATTTAGATTAATAAAAACAAAATTAGAAGCATTCTCTAATTTAGTTAAAAATCTTTTCCCAGAAACCAAATCTTTTTCTTTAAATGAAATATCTGCTCCAAGACTTGCTGTTCCAACCCAATATCTCAAGGCATCTACTCCATATTTTTCAATTAATTCATCTGCCCAAACAACATTTCCTTTACTTTTAGACATTCCTTTTCCTCTTTCATCTAAAACATAAGTTCCAATCATTACTCTTTCCCAGGGTTTTCTATTAAACAATAAATGACTTTTTAAAATAGTATAAAATGCCCAAGTTCTAATTATATCATGAGATTGAGACCTTAAAGACATTGGAGTTATTTTTTTATAGTTCTTTGAATCTTCCAACCATTTACAAGCAATTTCAGGAGTATTTGAAGATATCATCCAAGTATCAAAAACATCAGAATCAGGAACTGCTAATTTTCCACATTTAGGACAAGTTTTTTTATGTTCTAAAGGGTCTAAAGGCAATTCTTCTTTCTTAGGTAAAATAATTTCATTGCAAGTTTCACAATACCAAACAGGAATAGGAACACCATAATATCTCTGTCTTGAAATAATCCAATCCCATTTTAAATTTTCAGTCCAATTTTCAAATCTTAATCTCATAAATTCAGGCATCCACTTAATCTCTCTAGCTCTTTTAATTAATTCTTTTTTATATTTTAAAGTCTTAACAAACCATTGATTTGTAACTAAATACTCTACAGGAGTATTACATCTCCAACATACTCCAACAATTTGCTCTAAATTCTCTAATTTTTTTAATCTTTCCTGTTTTCTCAAATCTTCTAAAGTTTTTTCTCTTGCTTTTTTAATATCTAATCCAGAATAATTTCCTGCTAATTCATTTAGAGTTCCATCTGAATTTAAAATTGATTTAAGTTCTAATTTATACTTCTTCCACCATTCAATATCTGTGGAATCTCCAAAAGTACAAATCATTACAACTCCTGTTCCAAAATTCTTATCAACCTTTTCATCAGCTCTAATTTCAACTTTTTGATTAAAAAGAGGAACAATTAATTTTTTTCCAATTAATTTTTTATATCTCTTATCATCTGGATGAACAAAAATTCCTACACAAGCCGCTAAAAATTCAGGACGAGTTGTTGCAATTGTTATTTTTTTGTTTTCTTCAGAAACATCAAAATCAATATAATGTAATAGAGTTTTTCTAGTTAAATCCTCGACTTCTGCTTGAGCTAGAGCAGTTTCATGATAAGGACACCAAATAACTGGCTCTTCTTTTCTATAACAATCTTCTTTTTTTATTAATTCTAAAAAAGCTGTTTGAGCTACTTTTTGAGATTCAGGAGAAATTGTTTTGTAAATTAAATTCCAATCATAACTATGCCCTAATTTTTTAAACACTCTATTTACATAATCTTGTTCAACTCTCTGACTCTCTTTTAAACAGAGTTTTCTAAATTCTGCTCTGTTTGTTTTAGATTTATTAATTCCTAATTTTTCTTCAACATATTTTTCAGTAGGAAGTCCATTATCATCAAAACCAAGAGAAAAATAAACCTCATAACCCATTTGTCTTCTAAATCTGGCAATTATTTCAAATTGAGTATAATGCAGAGCATGTCCTACATGAAGATGTCCTGATGAAGCATATGGAGGAGGAGTATCAATAGAATAAATTTTCTTTTTAGAGTTAGGATTAAATTTATAAATTTCTTGTTTTTCCCAATAATTTCTCCATTTTTCTTCTATTTCTTTTAAATTCAAATTATCTTTTGACATAAATAATTAAGAAAATTCCAGTTAATAAAAGTTGGGGTAATAAAAATTAAAACTTATAAAAAACCTTAAATAGTCACTAAAACTCTCTAAATTATGGTAAATAATAAAATAAACATGCCTGCTGGATTTGGCGGGTTAATGAGATATTCAGAAGAGTATGAAAGTAAATTTAATCTAAAACCAACTCATGTAGTTGCGTTTATAATTCTAATAATTGTTATGAGAATTGTTTTACCTTTAATATTTTGAAAATGTTTCCTGGACTAAATCCTAAAAAAATGCAAGCAATGATGAAGCAAATGGGAATTGCTCAAGAAGATATTCCCTCTTCAAGAGTTATTATTGAAAAAATAGATAATTCTAGAATAATTATTGAAAATCCTTCTGTAACAAAAGTAAAAATGCAAGGACAAGAAACATTTCAAATTGCAGGAAATATTTCTGAGGAAAATGAAGAAATAGGAATTTCAGAAGAAGATATTAAAACAATTGTAGAAAAAACAGGAGTTTCAGAAGAAAAAGCAAAAGAAAGTTTAGAAAAAACAGGTGATCTCGCTGAAGCTATTTTAGAGCTAAGCTAGTAATTTTAAATCACCAAAATCCATATTAATTTCAAATACTTCTAAAAAACATGGAAAAAATCTTTGAAAATCTAGAAAAATCAGAAAAAAGCTTTCAAACTGCAAGCCATCTTTTGTATGTAACTTATTCTCTTGTAAGAGATAAAAATCTTTTATTAAAAATTTTAACAGAAATAAAAATAGGAATTGCAAGCTGCATTAATGCAATACTTCAATATGAATATCTCTATGCAAGAATTAGACTTTCTAGTAATTCTCAAATAAATTTTAAAACATTTATAGAAAAGTGCTATTCTAGATATAATCTCTCAGAAACGGATATAAAAAGAATTAAAAAAATATTTGATTTAGTTGAAAAACATAAAAAAAGTCCTTTTGAATTTTCAAAACAAGAAAAAATAGTTATTTTATCAGAGAATATGAATTCTGAAATAATAACTCTAGAAATAATAAAAGGATTTCTAGAAACATTTAAAAAAATTTTAGAAAACGCAAAAACCACAATTTTAAGATAAATATAAAAACCCTCTAATCTTAGTTAGATTTACTTCTAAAATAAAAAGATGGAAGACATTATACAAGAAAAAATTAGTGCAGATCATTTACTTTATGTTAGTCTGAAGTATACTAAAACTTGTGATGTAATTTTAAATTTGCTTCTTAGATGGAGAAAAATGATTGAAACAAGCATTAATGAAATATTAAAACATGCAAAAAAGAAAAAAAGAATTTCTTCTATTTCTTCAAATGTTGTTGGAAAAATAGAACAAATAAAAAAACTCTTCAAAAAAAATAAAGAATTTCTAGAAGTCATTGAATTATATGAAATGTTAAGAAAAATTGAAGATCTTAGAAAAGAAAGAATAGGAGAATTCAGAAAAAATGTTACATTAAAAATTATGTATAAAGGAAAGGAAATTCCTATTAATTTGGAACAACTAAAAATTTATGCTGATTTATTAGAGAAATTTATAAATACCACAAAAAACTTTTTGAATTCTTAGAATACCAAAAAGCTTTAAATATATGTAAATTTAAAAAATATAAAGAAAAGTTTTATATTTTAAAATAAAAGTTTCTTACAACAAATGCAAAAAATAGTAGTTATAACATCAGGAAAAGGAGGTGTTGGAAAAACAACAACAGCAATAAATCTAGGAGCAGCTATGAATTATTTTGGAAAAGATGTTTTAGTTATTGATGCGAATTTATCAACGCCAAATGTAGGAATACATTTAAATTCTCCTGAAGTTCCAGTAAATCTTAATCATATTTTATCAGAAAAAGCAGATGTTTCTGAAGCTGTATATGAGCACGAATCTGGATTAAAAATTTTACCCTCTTCTCTTTCTATAAAAGAATTAAAAAGATTAAAACCAGAAAAATTAAAAAATTTTAAAAAAGATTTTGAAAAACTTGCAGATTATATTATAATAGATAGTGCTGCAGGATTAGGTCATGAAGCTCAAGCAGTAATTGAAATGGCAGATGAATTAATTATTGTCACAAATCCTGAAATGCCTGCAATTGTAGATGCATTAAAAGCAATTAAATTAGCAGAGCAAAATAAAAAACCTATTCTAGGAGTTATTGTTACTCGTGTTAAAAAAAATGATATTGAAATGCAAGCAGAAACAGTAAAAGAAATGTTAGAAATTCCTGTTTTAGGAATGATTCCAGAAGATTTGATTATGCAAAAAGCTCTAAAAGAAAAAGATGCTGTAGTTCATGTTTATCCAAAAAGTAGGCCATCAAAAGCCTATAAAGAAATTGCTGCAAGACTTATTGATGAGATTTATGATTCTGACAAAGATAAAGAAAAATTTTTAGAAAGATTGTTTAAAAAATTAAGATTCAAATAAAATGGAAGAAAATATTGGTTTTAGTGAATGGCAAAAATTAGATTTAAGAGTTGGAGAAATTATAGAAATAAAAGAAATTGAAAATGCAGATAAATTATATGAGCTAATTATAAATCTTGGAAAAGAAAAAAGAACTCTAGTAGCAGGATTAAAAGAATTCTATTCAAGAGAACAACTAAAAAATAAAAAAGTTATAGTATTTACTAATCTTGAGCCTAAAAAATTAAGAGGAATTGAAAGTCAGGGAATGCTTTTAGCTGCTGTCTCATACGATGAACATAACAATGAGAAAAGTGTTAGACTTCTTCAACCAGATGGAGAAATAGAGGTCGGAAGCAGAATTAGTTAAATCTTTCTAAACAAAATATCTTCTTTCTCAATCTTCTTTGCACTAAATTGTTTAGAAATTTTTTCAGCAGAACTAGGAATAAAAGGTAAAAGTAACTCAGAAATTTTTAAAATACTTTCTTTTAATTCATAAAGTGATTTTTTATCTTTTGTTTCCCAAATTTTCTTAGACTGAACATATTCATTGCAAATATCAATAAATGCAAATATTTCATTCAAAGCTTTATCAAATTTAAAATCTTCAATTAATCTGTCTATTTTCTTAGCATCTAATTTTTTAATTAATTTATTTTCACATTTTGTAGTTCCATTTTTTTCAATTAATCCAGCAACTCGACTAACTAAATTTCCTAATTTATTTGCAAGTTCATTGTTATGTCTTGCAATTAAAGCCTTTTCAGAAAAATCTCCATCTTCTCCAAAAGGAAAATGTCTTAAGCAAAAATATCTTACACTATCTGCTCCATATTTTTCTACTAAAATTTTCGGAGAAATTGCATTTCCTAATGATTTTGAGATTTTCTGTCCATTAAAAGTTAAAAAACCATGATTAAAAGTAGTTAAAGGTAATTTAATTTCTGCTGATTTCAACATAGCAGGCCAATAAACACAATGAAACCAAGTATTATCTTTTCCAAGTAAATGAAGGTTGGCAGGCCAAAATCTCTCTTTTCCTTTTTTTCTAGTAGCACTATAATAATTGACTAATGCATCAAACCAAACATAAACTACATGGCTTTTATCTAATGGAAATTCAATTCCCCAATCAAAATTTGTTCTTGATATACTTAAATCCTGTAAGCCCTCTTTAACTCTACTAATTATCTCATTTCTTTTTGCTCTAGGCAAAATAAATTCTGGAGATTTTTTATATAAATCTAAAAGAAATTTAGAATATTTTGAAAGTCTAAAAAAATAACTTGCTTCTCTTAATTTTTCTAGTTTTTTGTTATGAATTGGGCAAATAAAATTTGGAGCTTCTCTTTCTGTATAATAAGCCTCACAATCAGTGCAATAATATCCTTCGTATTCTCCTAAATAAATATCTCCTGCCTTATTACATTTTTCTATAAATTTTTTAACAATTTGTTCATGGTCTAAATCAGTTGTTCTAATAAATCTATCTGGAATTATGTTCAAACTTTTCCAAGCTTCTTTAAATTTCTCTGAAATCTCATCTACAAATTTCTTAACTGGTGTTCCTGCTTTGTCAGCTGCTCTTTGAACTTTTTTTCCATGCTCGTCTGTTCCAGTTACAAAAAAAACTTCTTCTCCTTTTAATCTATGCCATCTTGCAAGGACATCAGCTACAATTTTCTGATATGCATGTCCTATATGAGGTTCTGCATTCACATAATCTATTGCAGTTGTAACATAAAATTTATTTTTCATTTTGTATTTCGCAAAGCCTATGAATAATGGCTTTTCATAGAAATAAATTAACTTTGAATATATTTAAAACTACTTATTTTTCATAGAGATTTGCAACATAATCCTCAATATTTCCTCTTTTTCTCTCAATTAAATCTGTATCTTTTTTTATGTTTTTAGAAACTGATTCAAAACTAACCAAACTAGGAGAATAAACTGTATCACAACTAACAAACAAATATCTAAAATTAGTTCCAACAACTTTTCCTTCTAATCTCCTTATTTCTTCAAAAGGAAAATTCATTATTGTTTTTGAACGAATATTCTCTTTAATTTGATCTAATTTTCCTCCTCTAAATTTGTCATCCACAACCACAAAATGATATCTTACTCTCTCTTCATGATCTGGAGAAGTCTGCCAGTTCCATCTTACATGTCTGCTATTTTTGTAAACTTTTCCCATAAATTTTAAAACTTTCAAGAATTTATAAGAATTATTGTGTTATAAGGAAAACTTAATAATGAAAAAAGAAAGAGGAATAAAAAAATTAAAACATCAGGCAAGAAGATATAGTATAAAAGAAGGAATATTTGCTTCTGCAAAAAGTGCGTTTGGAGATAAATTCATTCAACCTTTTGCAATAGCAATAAATACTAGTAGTCCTCTAGTTGCTTTAATAAGCTCTTTATCTGGATTTCTAGGTCCTTTAAGTCAATTATTTAGTGCTCAAAAACTAGGAAAAAAATCAAGGAAAAAAACAGTTCTTTTTTTTATTCTTTTAGAAACTTTAATGTGGATTCCCTTTATTTTAACAGCCATTCTTTTTTCAAAAGGAATTATAACAGGCATTCTTCCTCTGTTATTACTATTATCGTTTTCAGTATATATTATTATTTCAAATGCTGTTTATCCTCACTGGTTTTCTTGGATGGGAGATTTGGTTGATGAAAAATATCGTGGAAAATGGTTTTCAAAAAGAAATTTATTAGTTGGAATAACCTCTGTAGTTTTATCTATTATTTCTGCTTTTCTTTTAGATTATTTCAAACAATTAAATGCAGCAATGATTGGATTTGTTATTTTGTTTTCAGCTGCTCTAATATGCAGATTTATTAGTTTTTTTATATTCAAAAAACAATATGAACCTAAATTAAAATTTAAAAAAGAAAACTATTTCTCTTTCTGGTCTTTTATAAAAAAAGCTCCAGAAAACAATTTTGGAAAATTTACGATCTTTAGGTCATTATTTGCTTTTGCAGGAGCAGTTTCTAGTGCTTTATGGTCTGTTTATCTTTTAAGATATCTTGGATTTAGTTATGGAATCTATATGGTTATTTTAGTTTCTGAAGCAGCATTTTCATTGGTGTTAGTGGAATTGTGGGGGAAACTTGCAGATAAATATGGAAATTATAAAATTCTAATTATAACCACTATGTTTTTGCCTCTGTCTCCTCTATTGTGGGTTTTACACTCTTCTCCAATATATCTAATATTTGTTCCTGCATTAGTAACTGGAATTTTTTGGGGAGGATTTGCTCTAGCATGTAGTAATTTCATATATGATAATGTAAGTAAGCAAAAAAGAAGCTTGGGAGTCTCTTATTATAATATGATGTGGGGAATTGGTGTTTCAGTAGGTGCAGGATTATCTGCTTTACTAATTAAATATCTGCCAATCTGGATTTTTGAACCAATAATTTCTATTTTTATAATTTCAACAATTTTAAGAATGATAGTAGTTGCATGGTGGATTCCAAAATTAAAAGAAGTTAGAGAAACAAAAAAATTAAGTACAAGAAATCTAAGAAAAGCAATAGTAAAACAAATAAAGCCTACTCTAGTAGAAGAAGCTCACCAAATCAGTTCAATTGGAAATTATTTAAGAAAATAATAAAATATATAAACAAACCTCAATAAAGAAGCACATGAAAAATAAAAAATGTAAAAGATGCGGAAAAAAAGTAAATTCAAGAAATAAATTTTGTCCTAATTGCGGATTTCCTCTAAAAAAAGAGAATTCAAAAGATTGGGGAATGTTAGGTAGAGAAGATATTGAAGAAAGAGATTCTTATTCCAATTCTCCTTTTGAAGGCATTACAGGAAATTTATTTAACAAGATGTTAAGAAGAGAAATAAAAATGTTAGAAAAAGAAATGAAAAAAGAAATGAAAAAAGAAAGAGAATATCCAAAAACAAATGTAAGATTAATGATAAATGGAAAAGAAATTAATTTAAAAGAATTAAATAAAAAAGAAAAAGCTGAAAAAAAAGAAAAAGTTTTAGATGATTTCTCAAAAAATGAATTAAAAAACTTCTCAAAACTTCCAAAAAAAGAACCTAAAACAAATATAAAAAGATTATCTGACACTCTTATTTATGAAATAAGTTTGCCTGGAGTAAAATCAATAAAAGAAATTTCAATAAGAAAACTCGAAAAAAGCATTGAAATTAGAGCAGTTTCAAAAGATAAAGCATATTCTAAGATAATTCCAGTAAATCTTCCTATTTTAGATTATGAATTAGAAAAAGGAAAATTAATTCTTGAATTAGAAACTAAAAATTAAAGAAAACCTTTAAATAATCTTTCTCAATCAAATATTCATGAGGCTGTAGCTCAGCCTGGTTAGAGCACTACTCTGATAATAAAAGAAAATCAGATAGGTAGGGGTCCACGGTTCAAATCCGTGCAGCCTCATACTCATTAACTTTAAATACTAAAAAAATTCACGTTTAACATGGCAAAAGGAATGTATCATAAAATAAAAGAAGCCTGGAAAAAACCAGATAAAAAAACTTTAAGAGAAAGAATGATAGAATGGAGAAAATCTGGAGTTTTTACAAAAGTAGAGAAACCACTTAGATTAGATAGAGCAAGAGCTTTAGGATACAAAGCAAAAAAAGGATTTGTAATAATAAGAATAAGAATAAAAAGAGGAGGACATAAAAGACCAAGACCAAACAAAGGAAGAAGAAGCAAAAGATTACATGCTAGAAAAAATCTAAAAATGAATTATAAATGGATTGCAGAACAAAGAGTTGGAAACAAATACAAAAATTTAGAGATATTAAATTCATATTTAATTGGAAAAGACGGAGTAAATTATTTCTATGAAGTAATTTGTGTAGACTCCTCTAAACCTGAAATTAAAAAAGATAATACAATAAATTGGATTACAAAAAAAGCAAATAAAAAAAGAGTAAATAGAGGATTAACTTCTGCTGCTAAAAAATCAAGAGGATTAAGAAATAAATCTCCTACTTCAAAAACTCGTCCAAGTGTAAGGGCAGGAAAAAGAAGAGGAAAATAATTCTCTAACCAACTAGTAGTTGCAAATACTTATAAATAAAATTTTCAAAGAATTATTAAATTAAAAAAAGGAGGAAAAAAATGTTATCTAAATTTCCAATAGATTTAGAAAAAGTTCCAAAAGAAAACATTGATAAAGAAATTCTTAGATTAGGAATAATTGCAGAATTAGATGCAATAAGTCTATATGAACAACTTGCAGCATATGCACAAGATGAGCATGTAAAAAAAGTTATGTTAGATGTTGCAAAAGAAGAAAAAGAACATGTTGGAGAATTTCAGACACTTCTTTTTGAAAAAGATCCTGAACAAGTAGAAAAGTATGAAGAAGGAAAAAAAGAAGTTGAAGAAATGAGAAAATAATTATTAATTTTTTCAAAAATGGCAGAAAAAAACAAATTTACAAATGTGAAATATGTGGAAATATAGTTGAAGTTCTACATAAAGGTGCAGGAGAATTAGTTTGCTGTGATAAATCCATGAAATTAATTTCTGAAAATCCAGAGGAATTTGGAGAAGAAGAATATGCTAAAAAGCATGCTCCTGTAATTGAAGGAAAAATAGTAAAAATTGGGACAATCAAACATCCAATGACAAAGGAGCATTTTATTGAATGGATTGAAGCAGAATCAGAAAAAGGAGAAATCTCAAAAATATTTTTAACACCAACAAATAAACCTCAAGCAGAATTTAGTTTTAATCCTATAAAGGCAAGAATGTATTGTAATATTCATGGGCTTTGGAAAATTAAATAATTAAAAACTCTTATTTCTTAATAATTCTAGATGCTAGAATTAACACTGTCTAGAAAAGAGGAAGGTTATTTAATTCTTGGAATAGAAAATTTTATTGTCAAATATAAAAAAGAAAACAGAGAAAAAATAAAAACAAATCCTTTAAATATAGAAAGAGTAGTAATTTATTCAAAGAACTGGGATAAAGAAATTTCCAAAATACTTAAAATAGGATTTTATCCAATAATAATTCAGCCTAATCCAAATAAACAATATTATCCAGGAGAAATAATAGAAATTAAAAATTTAAACAACAAACCCAATCCTTAAAAACACATTATTCTTAATAAAAATATGAACTATTCAAAACTTGCAGAGTTCTATGAAGAGGTATCAAGCACTACAAAACGTTTAAAAAAAATAGATATTCTCGCTAAATTTTTAAAAAAATTATCAGATAAAGATAGAGAAGTAATGTATCTTTTACTAGGCGACATTTATCCAGAATATGATGAAAGAAGAATTGGAATAAGCAATCAATTAGCTATAAAAGCTATTTCAAAGGCAACAGGAACAGATGCAAAAAGAGTTTTATTTGAATGGAAAAATCTAGGAGATATTGGAAAAGTTGCTGAGAAATTCACTCTTAATAAAAAACAATCAACATTGCAAAGCTCAATTTTAACTACTGAAAAAGTTTTAGAAAATTTAAGAAAACTTCCAGAACTTGAAGGAAAAGGAACAGTTGGAAAAAAACTAAATCTAATAACAGAGCTTTTAACTTCAGCAAAACCTATTGAAGCATTATATTTAGTTAGAACCTTAATTGGAGATTTAAGAATTGGAGTTCAAGAATCAACAATAAAATATGGAATGCTTAAGGTTTTTTTTAAGAATAATAAAAAATATGAAAGCACTCTTCAACAAGCAATAGATAATTCAAATGATTTAGCAGTAGTCTTTGATATTGCAAAAAAAGGAAAAATTAAAGATTTGGAAAAAGTGCATTTAGAAGTTGGAAAACCAATTAAAGCAATGCTAGCTCAAAAAGTAACTAAAATAGAAGATGGATTTAAAGCATTAGGAAGCCCATGTGCAATAGAATACAAATATGATGGATTTAGATTAATAATTCATAAACAAGGAAAAAAAGTAAATCTTTTTACAAGAAGATTAGAAAATGTTACAAAACAATTTCCAGAAGCTGTAGAATATATTTTAAAATATGTTAAGGGAGATTCTTTTATTCTAGACTCAGAAGCAGTAGGATATTCTAAAAAAACAAAGGAATATACTGAATTTCAATCAATAAGTCAAAGAATTAGAAGAAAATATAATATAGAAAAAATACAAAAAGATTTTCCAGTTGAAATTAATGTTTTTGATATTTTATATTATAATGGAAAATCAAAATTAGAAGAACCCTTTGAAAAAAGAACAGCCTTAATAAAAAAAATAATTAAAAATTCTCCATACAAAATAATTTCTGCAAAACAAATAATTACAGGAAATGTTCAAAAAGCAAAAGAATTCTATAAAAAAGCTCTAAAAGATAATCAAGAAGGAATAATGATGAAGAATCTTAAAGCACCTTATAAACCTGGAAGAAGAGTTGGAAATATGTTAAAAATAAAACCTGAAGAAAGAGATTTAGATTTAGTAATAACTGGTGCAGAATATGGAACAGGAAAACGTTCAGGTTGGATGTCTAGTTTTATACTTTCGTGTAAAAAAGGAGATAAATATTTAGAAATAGGAAAAGTTGGAACAGGTATAAAAGAAAAAGCAGAACAAGGAATTTCATTTGAAGAATTAACTAAAAAACTAAAGCCTTTAATAATAAAAGAAAAAGGAAAAAGAGTAGATTTTAAACCAAAAATAGTTGTATCTGTAACATATCAAGAAATTCAGCGTTCTCCTAATTATAACTCTGGATGGGCATTAAGATTTCCAAGATTTACTGCATTAAGAACAGATAAACCTCTTTCTGAAATATCCAGTTTAGAAGAAGTTGAAAATGATTTCAAACATCAAAAAAGAAATTGGGAATATGGTTAATTATTTTTTATGTGTTTAATTCTTCTTTTTTTAATTTTTTAAAAAGAGTTTGATAGAGCTTTAAATCTTTCTTACAAATTTCAACTTTTTCTTTAAGTCCTTCTTTTTTAAAATCTCTAATTTTATATTTGCATCCTTGTATCTTAACTTCATAATAGAATTTAACTTCTGCAATATCTACTTTTTCAGGAGTTTGCAAATTCAAAATAGAATTCAAATTGTACTTTTTTGCTTCTTCAAAACTTAATTTTTTATATTTTTCTGGACCAATATGAATAGAATCATTAAATTTAATCCATTCTCCTACTTTAAAAAATTTTTCTAGAGTAGCCATGATCTAGAAAAAAATAACTCCTTTATAAAACTTACTTTTGCAAATTTCAAAAAAACTATAAACTTCATTTGTCTTAATTTTTTATGAAAAAAACCTCTTTTATAGAAAATTATCTTTCTTTAGCAATCAAATTAGTTTTAATTCTTTCTATATTAAATGCTATTCAAAATCAGTTTTGGCATATAATGTCAACTAATCTTTTTTTGCTTATTTTGTTGTTTGTTCCTCAAATAATAAAAAAATATGAAATAAAAATTCCAAAAATCTTTGAATGGGCATTACTTATCTTTGTAATTCTTACTCTCTTTATTGGAAAAATAAGTGGAATAATTGCTCCAATATTTTTTGGTATTGCAATAGCTTTTATTGGATTATTAATTTCGGCTATACTATATTCAAGTAATCAAATAAAAAAGAATACTTTTCTTATAACTCTGTTTTCCTTTAATTTTGCTGTTAGTTTTGGAGCATTACTAGAATTATTAAAATTTTTCCTAAAAATTCTAGCAGGACACTCTCTTTCAGGAGATTTATATTCTTATACAATGAGAAATATTTTATTTGTTATAACTGGTGCAATAATTGCTGCAATGATTGGATTAGGATATATGAACGGATATTTAAAAATAAGAAAAATTGCAAAAGCCTTTATTAAATTAAATCCTAATTTTCTAAAGAAAACTCATCAAGAAGAATTAACTGAATTAATTTCTAAAGGAGAAAATGAGAAATTAGAATTTAAATCAACATTAAGAACAAATCTGCATACAAAAGAATTTGATAAGAAAATAGAATATACTATTCTCAAAACAATTGTTTCTTTTCTAAATACTAATGGAGGAACTCTACTTATAGGTATTTCAAATAAAGGAGAAATCTTAGGAATACAGGCAGATAAATTTGAAAATGAAGA
>Ga0190358_1000163_pt1 | contig 23279 bp, 18 predicted proteins | sample 48721812_MG_FD_161666 | JGI IMG/M metagenome (GOLD analysis project Ga0190358, IMG submission 161666) | Hydrothermal vent microbial mat bacterial communities from Southern Trench, Guaymas Basin, Mexico - 4872-18-1-2_MG | ecosystem: Environmental > Aquatic > Marine > Hydrothermal vents >... | reverse complement strand
CGAAGGCCCGGCGCCTGCCGATGCAATCGGGGCCGGGACCGGCGGTGCGGGCCTGGAAGTCGACCAGCAACTCCACCGCCTGCCGGTAGCGGCGGCGCCGGTCCTCCCTCCCGGCCCCGTGCACGGCCCGGGCCAGGGTCGTATCGCCGACGTCCTCGAGCAGCACCACCCCGGCGGAGACGTCGCTGGCCACCACCCGGGGCACGGGCAGGCCCGCGGCCTCGAGAGCCCGCTGCATGTCCAGGAAGGGCAACTCCTCGGGCTCGGGCCCGCTCATGGCCTCTTCCGAAAAGCGGGCCCGCTCGTCGGCCAGCAGCATGGCCACCAGGCTGGCGCCCGAGGCGAAGCCGCCCAGGCGCACGTAGCGCCGGGCCGAGGCATCGCCGTGTAGCGGTTGCCAGGAAAGCTCCCCCCCCAGGCGCCATGGCTCGTCCAGGCGCTGCAGAAGTAGTTTTACTTCTTTCCTGCCGGTCGGCATGAAGCCAGCATAAAAGCACCGCCGGCCGGGATCAACCTTAACGCTGCCAGAACACCCGCAGCCCGGTGAAGGCCGGGGAGACCTCGTCCTGGGTCTCCAGGGTGATCTCCACCTGGATCCATCGTCCCGGGGGCACCTCGGCGGAGATGTCCGCCGTCCAGGGCGACGGCTGGGCCGGGTCGGCGTCGTGGTAGGGAGACCAGCCGGCCCCGGCCAGCGCTCCTTCGCTGGCGGCGCTGCGGGCCCGCACGCGGATCTTGTCGTCGGTGGCCAGGGAACCCGACCATTCCAGCCGGTCCCAGCGGGCACCGTCGTAGCCGGAATCGTAATCCACCGTCCAGGTGCCGTGCTTGAGGGTGACCGTGCGCAGCTGGTAGCCGGTCATGTCGGAGTAGGTGTAGGGATTGCCGCCCACCGAGAAGGTGGCCAGCAGGTTGCCGTTGAGGTCGTACTTGCTGGCATGGCCGCTGGTGTAGGCGATGGCCCAGATGTTGTCGTCGAAGTCCACGGCCATGCCCAGCGGCCCCGAGGCCCCGGCCCCCAGGGCGAACTGGCCCAGGTGGGTGCCGTCGGGGGAGAACTTGCTGACGGAGTTGTGTTCCCACTCGGCAAACCAGATGTTGTTTTCCTGGTCCACCGCCACCCCGCGGGTGCGCCCGCCCGAGGTGTCGCCCACGGTGCGGCCGAAGGTGCTCACCACCCCGGTCTGGCCGTCGACGCGGATGGCCGCGGTGGCTCCGCCCGACCAGTTGCCCAGCCAGACGTTGTTGTTCTGGTCGATGGCGATGCCGTAGGTGCTCAGGCCGGGATCGACCGAGTCGACGATCTGGCAGGTGGCGGTGTTTATCTTGCGCAGGGGGCCGCTGCCGAGGGTGGAGATCCACAGGAAGCCGTTGCCGTCGATGGCCGCCCCGTAGGCGTGGCTGCCTTGAAGGTCGACGTCGCACAGCTGCACGCAGCGGGGGGTGCCGTCGGGGTTGTCCTGGACCTGGGAGCCGGAGAACTTGTAGATGTGGCCACCGCTCCAGGATCCGATCCAGGCGTTGCCGTCGGCGTCGATGGTCACCGCCCGCACGGCTACCGATGAGCCGGTGACGTCGGCGCGGCAGATGAGGTTGCCGTCGGCGTCCAGGTGCACGGCGTTGCCGTGCCGGGGATCGCCGGCGTCGCAGCTAGAGAGGATGTTGCGGCAGCCGCGGTTGCCCACCCAGACGGTGTTGTCCACGGCCACGGCGGTGCGCGAGGGGCTCCAGCCCCAGGAGGAGTAGACGCCGATGAGCTGGTTGGTATGGGTGTCGAACTTGCGCACGGTGTGGCAGACGCCGTACTCGTCGTTGGTGTCGTAGGGATGGTAGCAAGGGGGATCGCTGTCACAACCGGCCGCCGGATCGCAATCGACATTGGTGCCGGCGATCCAGATGTAGTGCGGCGACTGGGTGGTGGAGTCCAGGCGCAGCTCGTCCGGGTCGGCGGAGTTGCTCACCCCGTCGGCATCGCCGAAGGTCCAGTCGTCTTCGCCTTCCCATCCTTGCTCGTAGCAGCTGTCGCCGCAGGTGCCGCAGGCGTTGAGCAGACCCTCGTCGGTGAGGCCGTCGCAATCGTTGTCTTCACCGTCGCAGGCGGTCTCCACGCACACCTGGCTGGCCGGGTCGCAGGCGGTGTCGGGCAGCTCGCAGGGTTCGGCGTCGGAGCAGCCGATGCAGGCGCCGCAGTAGTTGCGCAGGCCCTCGTCGGTGAGCCCGTCGCAATCGTTGTCGAGGTGGTCGCACAGTTCGGTGGAATCGCAGAAACCACAGGCGTTGGAGCCGATGGCCCCGGCCTCGTCGATCTCGCCGTCGCAGTCGTTGTCGGCGCCGTCGCAGATCTCGGGTTCGGGCAGGACGTCTCCCTGGCACTCCGACCAGAACTCCCCGTCGACGCAGTACATCTGCCCCCAGGCGCAGTTGCCCACCCCCTGGGTGCCGTCGGGGCCGCGGTAGCAGGGCTTGGAATCGCTGGAGCAGCCGCCGCAGTTCTCGTCCACCTGGCCGTCGCAGTCGTTGTCGAGCCCGTCGGCGCAGACCTCGTCGGGCACCGCGCCGCAGCCGCCGCAGGCGTTGGTCACACCCTCGTCGATGAGTCCGTTGCAATCGTCGTCGGTGCCGTTGCAGGTCTCCGTGGCGTCCGGGTGGATGGCGGGATCGGCGTCGTTGCAGTCGGCGGGAGGGGAATAGCCGTCGTGGTCTTCATCGGGCAGGCAGTCTTCATCGGTGGCCCCGTCGCAATCGTCGTCCTGGCCGTTGGCCTGGCCGCCGGCGCACTCCGTGCCCGGCAGCACCTCGCCGTCGCAGCTCGACCAGGCCCAGCCACCGCCGGGTTGTTCCACGCAGTCGTGGTAGCCGCCCCGGCAGATGCCGAAGCCCAGCGTTCCCGGGGAGCCGCTGTAACAGGGCTGGTGAGTGGGCGGGTGGCAGACGCACTGCTGGCCGGCGCCGCCCTGATCGCATTGGCAGTCGGGATCGCACTCGCAGCCCTCGTCCACCTGGCCGTCGCAGTTGTTGTCGAGCCCGTCGCCGCACTGTTCCGGGGGGACGTCGCCGCAGGTGCCGCAGGCGTTGAGCAGGCCCTCGTCGGTATCGCCGTCGCAGTCGTCGTCGATGCCGTTGCATTCCTCGCTGTCTGCCGGCAGCATCTGGCCCAGGCAGGGGCCGAAGGTCTTGTCGGGCTGGCAGACGGCGATGCCGGGCCGGCAGCGGCCCACGCCGTTGCTGGCCGGGGGACCCTCGTAGCAGGCGCTGGAGGTACCCGGCTGGCAGCCGCAATCGGCCTCGTCGGTCTGGCCGTCACAGTCGTTGTCCTTGCCGTCAGCGCATCTTTCCAGGGCGCCCTGGTAGCTGGTGGGATCGTTGTCGTCGCAGTCGGCCCCCAGCTGGCAGTTTTCCCCGTGACCGTCACCATCATTGTCGACGCACTGGGGCGGGGGACCACCGTCGCCATCGCCGTCTCCGCCGTCGGCCGGGGGTGTCGGCGCGCAGAAGCCTTTCTGGCAGGTCTGGCCGGCGGGGCAGTCGTTGTCACCGGTGCAGGAGATGAGGCAGGCTCCCGAGATGCACTGGAAGCCATCCGGGCAGTCGGCCGAGGTGACGCAGGCGGTGCGACACCAGCCCTGCTGGCAGACCAGCCCGTCCGGGCAGTCGGCGTCGCTCGTGCAGGGATCGGGCAGGGGCACGGTGCTGCTCGAGCAGGCCAGCGCCAGCCAGGAACCCAGGCCCAGGGCCAGCAGCGTCATCCTTTTTCCATTGTTCATAGGCCACCTCCTGCCGGCCCGGGCGGACCGGCACCATATATGTTCATTGTAGCCCCCTCACCGTGCTGTCGTCAAAGAGACGAGACTAGGGGGTGAATTCCAGGCCGATACCCTCCGAGGCGTACCTGTCGGCCAGCTCCGGCGGCGGGGGAGGGAAGGGACTGGCCCGGCGTACCGCGGCCTCGATGGCCGAGTCGAACAGCCGGTTGTCGGAGTGCTTTTCGAAGTGGAAGTCCTTGAGGTTGCCACGGGCGTCGACGGTTATCACCACCGTGGCCCGCAGCAACAGGCGTTCGGAGGGGGGAATGACCTGGGGAACGGCGTACTGGGATTTTACCGCCTTGTAGATCTGGGTCATGTACAGCTGGCCCTTCTGGGCCACCAGGGCGTCGCCGCCCTCCACCCCCTCGGGAGAACCCTCGAGTTCCTCACCGGGCTTGCCGCCGCCTTCCTGGGTGAGGCTGGCCAGGGCCTGCTGCATCTGCTGGGAGTAATCGGCGCTGGCGCGCCGGCGCGGCTGAGGCTTGTGCTTCTGGCTGGGGCGGGCTTTCTTGTCGGGGCGAACGTTGCTGGGCGGGGCCGGGGCCGGGGCCGGAGCCTTGCGGGGCAGCCATTCCTTGGGCCGGGGCTTGCCCTTGCGCAGCAGGGCGGTGATGCGGGCCTGCTGGTGTAGACTGGCCCGGCTGTCGCGCAGCAGCCCCCCCAGCACCAGTGCCAGCACCAGCCCCAGGTGCAACGCCGCCGAGCCCCCCAGGGCCAGCCACAGGCCCCGGGGCGGTTTCAGGTAGGCAAAGCTGTTTGCCGGGTTGCTCATGTTCTGCTCGGACGCACCAGCCGGCCGGGCGGGTTCACCGGCCCCGGTTCGGCGGCGGCGGCTCGGTGAGGATACCCACCGCCTCGATGCCGGCCCGACGCACCGTGGCCATGATATCGACCACGTAGCCGTAGGGCAGGCTGCGATCGGCGGCCAGGTCGAGCTTCTTCTCGCGCTTGAGCCGCTCGTTGAATTTCAGCTTCTGCTCCAGCTGCTCGTAGGGGATCTCGGTCTTGCCGATGAAGATCTTGCGCTCCTTGGTCACCCGCAGCTCCAGCGGCTGCCGGTCCTTGCTCTCGATCAACTCGGCCTTGGTCTGGGGCAGGTCCACCTCGACGCCCTGCTGCATGAGCGGGGCGGTGATCATGAAGATGATGAGCAACACCAGCATGACGTCCACCAGGGGGGTGACGTTGATCTCGCTCAGGGTGGGATCGGAGCCGTCCTGGCTAGACATGCCCATGGTACCGCCTCACTTGAGAAAGTGGCGCTTGACGATATTGAGGAAATCCGAGGAGAAGGTCTCGATTTCCGAGTTGAGCACCTTGATGCGGCGCACGAAGTAGTTGTAGGCCATCACCGCCGGGATGGCGGCGAACAGGCCCACCGCGGTGGCAACCAGGGCGTGGGAGATGCCCGGGCCCACGGTGTCCAGGGTGGCCGAGCCGGGGCGTATCTCCACGAAGGCCTTCATGATGCCCACCACGGTGCCGAACAGGCCGATGAAGGGAGCCGCCGAGCCGGTGGTGGCCAGGAACGGCACCAGCGATTCCATGTGGGTCAACTCGGCCACACTGGCCCGGCGCAGGGCCCGCTGCACGTTCTCGATGCCCCCCATCACCGAGGACATCACCCCGGCCTCGTTTTCCGCCTGCGTCTTGCGGACCTTGGACAGTTCCTGGTAGCCGGCCCGGAAGACCTGGGCGATGGGGCTCGACTGCAGCTTCTCCGAGGTATTGTAGATGGCATCCAGGCGGCGGGAACTCCAGAAGGTTTCCAGAAACTCGATGGACTGCGCGTGGGCCCGGTTGAGGACCCGCCACTTGTGATAGATGATGCCCCAGCAGGCCGCCGACATGATCAGCAGCAGCAGCAATACCAGGACCACCACCGGCTCCATGACCGGGTTCAGCCAGCGGATGAGCCGGATCATGAAGCTCTCCGACGCCTGGCCGGCCAGGTGCATGGCGATTGCCTCGATCATGAATGCCTCCCGCAGGATGTCTTGCCGGGAGCATGAATAGCACGGGCGGGCGGCATGAGCAAGTAGACGGCCGGCATCGGACATTTCGGGTAGAGCCGACAAGAGGCTCGCCGGTGAGACGCCGTGCCCAAAGCCCTTGACATTTACCCGCCGGGAAGTATCTTGGTGACATATGCGATTTTTGGCATATAACATGACAACCGGAAAGGAGACGACGAAATGCTGCAGACCAACCTCAAGCACGTGGAATCGGACGAGGAATTCGAGAAGCTCATCGCGGAAAACGAAAACGTGATGATCTGCTGCGGCCGCATGGGGCCCATGTGCCTGCCTGTGTACGACATCATGGAAAGCCTGCAGGCCAAGTTTCCCCACGTGCAGTTCCGGGACATGGACTTCGACGGTCCCGCCTCGCACAACATCAAGAGACTTCCCGAGGTTCGCGGCTTCATGGGCCTGCCCTTCACCATCTATTACAAGAACGGCCAGGTGGTGCAGGCCACCACCAGCATCCAGACCGAGGAGCAGGTTCTCGGCATCCTCAATCGCTACTTCGCCAGGGCAGCCTGAGAGGGTATACCGCGCCCGGGCCGTGGAGGTCGTCATGGAAGAGCAATTCGACGTGATCGTGCTGGGTGGAGGCCCGGCGGGACTGACCGCGGCCATCTACCTGGGCCGGGCCCGGGTCAAGACGCTGGTGCTTGACACCGGCACGGTGGGCGGGCAAACGGTGCTTTCCTTCTCCGTGGCCAACTATCCGGGAGTGGAGGAGACTTCCGGCCGTGACATCTCCCAGACCATGCTGCGCCAGGCCCGCCAGTTCGGAGCCGAGGTCAAGGCCTACGCGAAGATCAAGGCGGTGGAGTTGGCGGGAGAGAACAAGGTGGTGGAACTGCAGGACGGCAGCCGCTTTGTCGCCCGGGCGGTGATCGTCGCCACCGGGGGCGTGCCCCGCAAGCTGGGCCTGGAGTCGGAGGCGAGGCTGGCTGGCCGGGGTATCTCCTACTGTGCCACCTGTGACGGGGATTTCTTCACCGGCAAGCCCATCGTGGTGATAGGTGGTGGCAACTCGGCCCTGGAAGAGGCCCTGGCCCTGACCAAGTACGCTTCACGGGTGACCATCGTCCACGAGTTCGATCACTTCCAGGCCCAGCCCTGGATCGTGGAAGAGGTGCGGGCCCATCCCCGGATCGAGCTGGTCATGGAACAGGACATCCTCGATTTCGTCGGCGAGGAGAACCTCCAGGAAGTGGTGGTGGCCCACAAGCAGACCAAGGAAATCACCCGCATCGAGGCGGACGGTTGCTTCATTTTTATCGGCTACGTGCCCAACTCGGCTGCCTTTTCCGCCGAGTTGCAACTGAACGAACGGGGTGAGATCATCACCGACGACAACATGGCCACCAGCCTGCCCGGCGTCTTCGCCGCCGGGGATGTCAGGCAGAAACGCTACCGGCAGATCACCACCGCGGTGGCCGACGGCACGGTGGCGGCCCTGGGCGCCACCGCCTACCTGGAAGAGAGAAAGGCCGCTTGATGGAAGACATGTTGCCGGAAGAAGTGACAATTCCCACGGAGCTATCACGACTGTGCAAGGCCATGGGACATCCCGTCCGCTTTCGCGTCTTGACCCTGCTGGCGCAGGGGGTGTGTAACGTCAACGAGTTGGTGGAGAAGCTGGGCGTGGAGCAGTACAAGGTGTCCAAGCACCTGACCATTCTTTTCGAGGCCGGCCTGGTCACCTACCAGGTCAACGGCAGGAACCGCTGCTACGAACTGTCCCAGCCGGGAGTAATCCGGGAGATACTGGAACTGTTTGGGAAGCTGCGGGGGCAGTTGTCCTGAGTGTTGGACGAAATACCCGAGTAATTACCGGCCATTCGGCTGGGCCTGTCCCCGCCGTTTCTGCTCCCAGGTGGCCTCCAGCCCCGCTCCCAGGTACCAGCCGGCCTCGGGGTAGCCGTACTCGCTCTGGTAGTCGGCATCGAACAGGTTGCGTCCCTCGATCCAGGTGGTGACACCGCTGAAGAGCCGTAGGCGCAACCGGGCGGCAACGGTCACCCGCCCGGGCAGGCGACCCCACTGCCTGCTGAAGCGATCCTGGTACCATTGTTCACCGACGTAAAGCACCCGCAGGCGGGCCTCGGCCCAGGAACAGGGGGCTATCCGGGCCGCCAGCAACAGCTTGTGGTCCGGCCGGTACTCGAGCCGTTCCTGCCCGGGCCGGTCGAGTGCCCGGGCATCGAGCCGGGCGTAGCCCAGGCGCACGGCCAGCCAGCGCCGCAGCCGTGCCTGCACCTCGAGGTCGAGGCCGCGCAGTCGTGCCTGGCCCAGGTTCTGCAGCTGCTCCAGGCCGGAGCCCAGCACTGCCGCTTCGATGAGATTGTCCACCTCGGCGGCGAACAGGCCTGCCCGCAGTTGCAGCTGCCGCCACGGCTGCCAGCGGATATCGAGATCGAAGTGCCAGGCACGCTCCGCCGCCAGCGCCGGGTTGGGCACTTGCCTGCCCAGGGCGGCGGAGAAGCGCTCGCGCAGGGAGGGAAAGCGACCGTGACGGGAAATGCTGGCCTGAAGGTACAGACGCGGCCCGGGCCGCCAGCCCAGGAAGACAAAGGGCCCCACCAGGGCCTGGCTCTGGTTGTTGCCCCCGGGAAATTCGTAATCCAGCTGCAACCCGCCGCCCAAACTCCACTGTGGCAGGGGAAACAACTCCAGCCGGGGCGCGGCGGTCAGCAGCGTCCTGGTTCGCACCGGCAAGGTCGCCCCCGACCCGTCGTCCTCGGCGTGCCGGTCGTGCTGTGCCCCCAGCCACAGGCCCAGCCGCGCCATCCCGGCGGCGCCGACCTCCCAGGTGTGCTGCAGGCGCAGGCGGCCGCCGGCGCTGCCGTCGTGGTAGCGGCTGTGGAAGGCCCGCCGGCCCTCCTGGCTGCTGTAGGTGGCGTCGTCGTAGCTGTCGAGCAGGTTGTCGAGCAGCAGCCCGTAGACCACCTCGTCGGTCTCCAGGGTACCGGCCCGGCCGTGGTGGCCCAGCCATACCTTGATGGCCCGCCAGTCGGTGAAGCGCCAGAAGCGCGGCCGCTCGTCCCGGGTCGACGGGGGGACGCCGAAAGCACCGTCGAGGTACAGTACCCCGCCGCGCAGGTGTTGCCGCGGTTGCAGTTCCCAGTCCACGCCCAGGCCGGCCTGGTACAGGCGCCGGTCCGAGTTCTGGCGCCAGCCGCCGTCCTCGTTGGCGGTAGGAGCGAAGTCACCGGACAGGGCCAGGGCGTCACGCCCCAGCAAGCCCCCGTAGACGGTGTAACCGAGCGGCCCCGCCTGCAGCGCGTGTCGTGCCTGCAGCTGCAGCACCCCCCCGCGGCCGGCTGCCAGCCGTCCGCCCAGCAGCGGTCCCCGGCCCGGCCGGCGGGTGACGATGTTGACCGCGCCCCCCAGGCCGTTGGGACCGTAGCAGGTGCTGCCGGGGCTCTTGACGATGGTGACCCGCTCCAGCGACCAGGCCGGCAACATGTCCAGGTTGAGCAGGCCGTCATAGGGCTGCACGGCCGGCACGCCGTCGATGAGCACCAGCACCTGGCGCTGGTTGAAGCCGCGCAGGGAAAACAGGCGTTCGCCCCGGCTGTTGCGAGTCAGGTTGATGGCCGGTTCGTCTTCCAGCAGGCCGGCGGTGGTCTGGTTGCCACGCCTTTCGATCTCTTCCTGGTCGATGCGCACCAGACCCACCCCGGGGGCCGGGCGCCGGCCCAGGACGACGATCTCTTCCGGGGCTTGCTCGGCCTCCCGGTGCCGGCTGCGCTTCTGCCGGTGTCTGTCTCTGGTGTCGCTCCGCTCCCGGCTCCCGGCGGTAGATTGCTGCCGTTGCTGCTGGTCGCTGGCCGGAGCGGCACCGGCCAGCAGCGCCTCCCCCAGCAGGATAACAGCCAGCCAGGTTGTCCTCATGCCTTTGCTCTTCCCGCGCAGTTGCCCGCCTGCCCGCCGTCCACCAGGATGATCTGCCGCAGCACATGCTCCGGGTCGCAGCCCGGCTGAAGCATGGCGTCGAAGCCCCCCAGCCTGCGTCCCAGCACCTCCGCGCAGTCGGCACGAACCGCCAGCAGCCAGACATCGGCCCGGTTCGCGGCACCCAGGGATAGCAGGGCCTGGAGGTGGCCGCCGCCGCCGGCCTCGAGCAGGCCCAGTTCATCTACCAGCAGCACCCGGGCCCGCCGGGACTGCCGCCGCAGGCGGTCTCGCGACCACTCCCAGCCGGCCGGGTCGAAGCGGAAGGGCAGCCCCTGCTCTCCCGCCGCGGAACTGCGGCGGGCGAAATCGATCTCTTCGCCGCTGGCGATATCGCGCAGCCGGTAGCCGGTCTTACGGCCCTGCCGGTACTGCGCCGGCTGGACCACTCCCCCCACCGTGATCCCGCGGCGTCGCAAGCTGCTGGCCAGCGCCAGCAGGGAAGTGGTCTTGCCGCTTCCCGGACTTCCCACCACGGCCACCAGGCGCGGCCGGACGAGCGGCGACCGCCGAGATACGTTGTCGACGGGGCGGGACATCTGCTCGGCCAGGGAAGCTGTGTGGTAAAACAGGGCCGAAAACGCCTGCGCCAACCGGCGCACTCGACCGCGGGCATTCTTTTCGCCGGCCGACGCCAGGTCGGCTGTGAAGAGTCGCTGCAACTCCGGAAGCAGATCCACCGCGGCGGCAAATGCCTGGCCGAGGCTGCGGGCTCCCAGGCACTCGGCCAGCCGTTGCGCGCCCGGCTCCCGCAGGCGTCGGCTGGCCCAGGAGGCCAGGGCGAACATGAACCCGCCCCGCAGTACCATCAATAGCCCCGCTTCCAGGCCGGTGCGGGAAAGGGCGAGTCCCCCGAGCCGTACGTCGTGTTGCCCGAGCAGCAGACCACTCAACGATGCCAGCAACAGGCTCACCAGCCAGAAACGCGGCAGCCACAGTGCCCGCAGGGCCGTCCTGTCGGCCAGCAGCAGGGTGACCAGCCAGACCAGCAGGGCCAGGGCCGTGGCCGGCACCCCCCCCGGAATCTGCACGGCCAGGCAACCCAGCGCCACCAGGCCGGCCGGCCACTGGCGCCCCTGGATGCGGGGAGTTGCCCCGGCCGTCCTCACCACGACTCTCCCGCGCCCGGGGTCTGCAGGCGCTGCCGGCTCACCACGCCCAGGCGTACACCCAGCCAGCCGCTGGTGGTTCCCACCACTACCAGGAGGGCGATCACCCCTCCCAGGACCCACCAGCCGGCACCGGCCGGCAGGTTCAGCCAACCGGAGGCCCGGCGCAGCATGGCCAGGTACAGTTCGATGATGTTCCGGCCATAGAGCAGGTACTGGGTGAACAGTTGCTGGAAGGCCGACCACAGGGAGCACAATGAACCGGCCGCCATGGCTGCCACCACGCTGCCGGGCCATGCCAGCAGGCACAGTTCCACCAGGGTGGCCTCCACCAGGATGGCGGCCATGGGTCCGAGAATGACCCCGCCCGGAGAGAGGGTCTTGACCAGCGCCGCCACCAGTCCCGTGGCCAGCGACAGGCCGCGCCGGCGGTACAGCTGCCTCTGGGCCACCAGCATTATCACCGCCAGTGCCGCCATGAGCACCCCGGCAAAGGGCAGACGCAGGGCGTGCAGGAAGGCCCCCAGGGTGACCTCGCCCACCCCCCACAGTGCGCCGAAGCAGGCGGCCCGGGTCCAGAAGGCGCTCAGGCGGCGTCCGCTCCCCGAGGGCTCCGCTAGCGTGGGGATGCCGGCCTCCATGTCAATCGTTTTCCCGCCTGGCACACTGCGGGCACAGGCCGTAGACCACCATCTGCTTGCCCTCGACCGTGGTCCCGGCCGGAACCTCCACCCAGGGAAGGGGGGATTCCGTCAGGCAAAACATGCGTCCGCAGCGACGGCACAGGAAATGGGCGTGGTTGCCCGGGCAGTGGGGCAGGTCAGTCGGGTGGGCGCCGAAGCGGCGAATGCCGTCGGTTCCCTTGACGTCGTGAACCAGTCCCTTGCGCTTCAGCGCCAGCAGGGCCCGGTAAATGGTAACCCGGTCGAAACGCAGGGAATCACGCCGGCCCAGCAGCTCCTGGTGCGACAACGGGTGCCCCGACTGCAGCAGCGCCTCGAGCACGTAGCGACGCGAACCGGTCAGCCGCAATCCCACCCGGCGCAGCAACTCCGCGGTCTCGGCGTCGTGAGAGCTGTTTCCCCTTTTCATGGGGACGGAGGTTAATGCTTTTGCAACTCAATTGCAAGTAGAACCGCCGAGGTGGTCCACTATTCCCTCCGGGATGCCGAAAACTGGCTACCCGCGGAGGCTTTTCACCCAGTCGAGCAATTTCTCCAGGCCGGCCGAGTTCTCCGGGGCGCTGGCGGGCAGGTCGGGGTCGATGGCGAAATCCCGCCCGGCCAGCTTCTGCAGCTCTTCCAGCGCCTGGGCGCGGATGAAGGGCAGCTCGCTGCGGCGCAGCAGTGCGAGCAGTTTCCCGGCGGCGGCCGGGCGGTCGCTCTCGATCAGCCTCCGGGCCTCGGCCAGCTGCTGGCCCTCGTCGGGCAGCGCTCCTGGCGTCCCGGTCCCCGTCGTCGCGGCGGTCGCGGCCCCGGAATCCTTCTTCCCGGGCACGTTGCCGGTCACCGCCGGCGGGGGCGGTTGCTCGTGGCCGTGTACCAGGGAAGTTCCGGCCAGCAGGTGGCCGGCCAGCCACACCGCTCCGGCCAGCCCCAGGGTCACCAGCGAGCCCAGGCCCAGGTGAGCCAGGGCGCGGCGGCGATCCGCCGAGCGCAGCAGGTAGATGAACACCCCGGCCAGGGCCAGCACCAGCCCGTAGAATCCCACCACGCTGGGCCCGGCGGGCATGTCCAGGTAGTAGGACGCGGAAAGCCCCAGCACGGTCACCAGCAAGCCCATGCCCCAGCCGATGAGCAACTGGTAGAACAGGCGCCCGGTGATCATGGTGGCCACGATGGCCGGCACCACCAGGAACACGAACACCAGCAGCACCCCGGCGGTGCGCACGGAGATGGAGATGACCAGGCCGAAGGAGACGTAGAAGAGGAAGTCCCACCACCACACCTTGAGCCCGGCCCGGCGAGCGGCGTCGACGTCCTGGCTGATCGTGGTGAACTGGCGCCGGAAGAGGAAGTGGAAGATCCCCACCAGGCTGTAGACCAGCGCCGCCAGTCCCACCGCCTCCCAGCTTACCCAGAGGATGGCCCCGGTCATCACCTCCTTGATGTGCTCGGCGCCGTGCGGGGCCCGGTCCACCACCAGGATGACCAGCGACGCCGCCACCGCGAACACCACCCCGATGATGGCCTCCTGGGGAACGCGCTCGCGGCGGGTGCGGGTGGCGGCGAAGATGGCCGCGGCCAGGAAGGTAAACAGCATGGAGTAGAGCAGGGCGGCCGGGGAATCGGGGGCCATGCCGAAGAGGAATCCCACCGTGGTGCCCAGCGCCGCCACCTGGGCCAGGGCCAGGTCCACGAAGATCACCTGGCGGCGGATGACGTGCAGGCCCAGGTAGGCGTGAATGCCCACCAGGATGAGACACTCCAGGAAGGCCCGCAGCATCAGGTCGGAAATACCCAGCTGGTTCATGCTAGCTTCCCGCTCCCCGTTCGAAGGCGGCGGCCAGGGTGCCTACCAGGTGATCGATGAGATCGCAGTAGCTCTTTATCTCCGGCCGGCAGGCGGTGCCGGTGCAGACGATCACCGGCCGGGCTCCCACCGCCTCGGCCACCCGGCGCACCTTGGCCTGGTCGTAGAAGGTGGCGGCCAGGATGATGTCGATGCCCTCGTTGCGCATGCGTTCTATCAACTGCTCGATGTGTCGCGGTGTCGGTGGAATCGATGGCCGCGGCTCGACGTAGTCGGCGATGCGCAGGCCGAAGCGCCGGCTGAAGTACACCCAGCCCTTGTGGTAGGCGATGGCCTTGCGGCCGCGGAAGGCCCTGCCCTGCCTCAGCCAGCCGCCCAGCTTGTCGATCAGGGGCTGGCCCTTGTACTTGTTGCTCTCGAGGAAGCTCCAGAGGGCGGCGGGTTTTTCAGACAGGCGGTGCAGCAGCTTCGCTCCCAGCAGGCGCAGCAGCTCCGGGCCGTAGAGGCGCCGGTCGATCTCGGCGTCGAAGCGGGCCAGGTTCTTGCGGTAGTAGTCGGCGTGCTGCGGGTCGATGCGGGCCAGGCCGGTGGCGATGTTGCGGGCCACCACCTGGGCGGCCAGGGGATCGTTTATGAAGTGCGGGTTGCCGTAGATGTGCACCCCGCCCTCCCCGCGGCTGATCACCTTGGGCACCTCGAGCAGGTGTACTCCCTGCGCGGCCGAGACGTAGCGGCGCTGGCCGCTGCGGATCTCGCTGTTTCCGGACAGATCCACCAGCGACGGGGCCCACAGCTCCAGGTCCAGGCCGGTGCTCACGAACAGGTCGGCGTCGGCCAGCTTGCGGGCCAGGCTGGGTCGGGGGCGCACGAAGTGGGGATCCTGGTTGCCGTTCACGATCCAGTCGACGGTGACCCGCTCGCCGCCGATCTCCCGGGCGATGGCCGCGTAGGTCGACAGGGTGGTGACCACCTTGAGGTGGTCTGAACCCCGGGCCGGTGCGGCCGGGATGGAGAGGGAGAGTGAAAGCACCGAAAGCAACAACAACGATTGATGTCTCATGGCCAGCCTCCAATCAGTAGCGATCGTGTTTGTGCGGCCCGGCCGCGAAGACCACCTGCAGTATGACCACGTCCTGGGCCGGCTCGCCTGCCCGGTCCAGGTGGGCCAGCTGCAGCCGCGTGCGCACCCAGGGGCTCTGCCGCCAGGTGAGGTAGGCCAGCGCCTGCCAGTCGAGGTCGCCGTCGTTGTCGACGGTGAAGGGCTGGGTGAGGTCGCCCCGGACCCCGACGGCCAGCGCCTCGCTCAGGCCCAGGTCGAGGTAGGCGAAACCGCCGGACGCGGAGAGGTAACCGCCGGCCGTCTCCTTGCCCACCCAGTAGCCTTCCGCGCGCAGGGTCACGTGCCGGTAGCGTTCCGCTTCGAGCGGCGACCAGGAGATGGTGAGATCCACCCCGGCCAGGGTGGTGGTGCGCCAGGGCTCGTCCACCCGCTCGCCGTTGTCATCGGTGATGTTGCGACGGTTGTTGGTGCCCAGCATGCCGTTGAGTCCCAGCTCCAGGTAGGTGGAGTCGCTCAGCTCGTAGTACTGGGTCCAGCGCAGCAGCCCCACCGGCACCCCGAAGGCCTGGCCGCTGAACAGGTGCTCGTTCATGCCGTTGGTGACCTGCAGCCAGAGCTTCTGGTCGTCGGCCCACAGCGCCGGCGCCGTCCAGGTCAGCGAGATGCCCACCTGGTTCAGGCCTTCTCCTCCCAGCAGGGTGGTGACGGCCAGGGGAAAGTCGAACTGGTCCAGGCCGTGGGCGTGCCAGCGCTGTACCACCCCGAACTGCTGGCGGAACTTGCCCAGGGTGAGGTTTAGCCCGGGCAGGAGGTTGGTCCAGGTGGCGTAGGCCTCGCCCAGTTCCACGGCGCCGACGTGGAACTCGATGGCCGACTTGAAGAAGGAGAAGGGGTCCAGGTTGGCCTGGAAGTGCAGACCCAGCACCCGGAAGTAGAAGCGCGAGTCGTCTCCCAGGCTGGCGGTGTCGAAGTCGTTCATCTGCAGCCGTCCTCCGGCGTCTCCCACCACGCTCAGCTCCGGGTTGAGTGCCTGCAGCGAGCGGTTGCCGCTGGAAAACACCGTGCCGGTGTCCAGCCGGGGCAGTTGTTGTTCCTGCCGTGCCGCCTCCTCGACGGCCAGGCTAGCCGCCCGGCGCAGCTTCTCGAGCTCGTCGTCGGCCGGTGCCGCTGCTTCCCGCGCCCGGACTGCCTGCCCGGCCTCGGTCCCGGCCTGCTGCTCCTCCGCCCGGGAAGTCCAGGTGGGGAAAATGATCGTCATCAATACGACAAGGGGTAGCGTTCGCATGTATTCCTCCCACAAACCGGCAGGAACGCCCGCTCGGGGGTCGGTTCCGCCTTTTTGTCAAGATGGTGGCGTTGCCGCTTTCGTAGCTGACGCCGGTGTGGCTGTCGGCTCAGGCCGCGGGAGGGGATGTCTTGGGTGCCAGTTCCAGGAACCGGGAAGGTAGCGCGGGAGGAACTGGAAAGGCGGTGGAATTGCCCGCCACCAGCGGCTGCCGGCCGTCCGGCGAGGATGCCGTCTCCAGCTTGACCGGCTGCAGCCAGGAATGGGGGCAGGCCGGATGTTCCTCGGGTTCCGACTGGTGACGTGCCAGCAACGGCGCCGACTGCCGGGCCCAGTATGCCGAGTCCTCGCGGGAAAGATGAACGTGTTCGAAACGGTTGTGGCGCTCGCACCAGATGTGCCCCTGGTGCCTCGAGCTCGGCAGCACGTGGTAGAGTCCGCCGGAGAGCAGCACCCCCATGGCCAGCAGGCACCAGGCCGCCGCCCGCCTGCGGGCAGATTTCAGTGAGTTTCTGATACCACCGGTTTCCATGATGTCGTCGAACCGCCTGTCTACAACCGTATCTAGTCACCGGAAGGAAAATAGTCAAATGTTCGTCATTCCCCCGAAGGAACAGGCCCGGGGAACCGGAGAGCAGCGATTCCGGCAGCGTTTTCTTCACAGATCCCGTGACTGCTTGGTACGTATGCCCCGACTCGCCGTACTTCAACCCTGCAGTTGCTTGTGCAACGGCGGGGTATGCACTATCGTCGTGGCATTCAGTTGAGCGCGGAGGAGACATGAACGGCTTAAAGAGCAGGTCGCTGCTGTCCCTGGTGGTGTGCCTGGTACTGCAGGCGTCCCTGCCGGCCCGGGCCGGCAGCGCGCGACTGCACCTGGTCACCGACTCGCCCTACGAGATCTGGCGCGGGTCAACCACCAAGGTGCAGGTAGTGGTGTTCGGGCCACGCTTCCGGCCCGTGGCCGGGGCGACGGTGTTCGCCGGCTCGCGCCGGGTGGGAGTCACCGACCGGGACGGCACCCTGGTGTTTTCCCACCGCCCGCGCGGTGGCTTCACGCTTTCGGCCCGTGCCCGCCTGGGCGGGCGGGAGGCATACGGCTCGGTGCACATGGAGGCCTACCGGCGCACCGGCTCGTTCGAGAGCAGCAACCTGTTCGTCTACACCGACCGCGGCATCTACCGGCCCGGCGAGACCATCCACCTGCGCTCCCTGGCCTGGCGCCTGCGTGGCGAGTTCCGGCCCATCAGCGGGGCGCGACTGGAGGTACTGCTGCAGGATCCCGGCGGCCGGGTGGTGGCGGGAACCGCGCTGCAGACCGATCCCTTCGGCGTGGCGGCGGGGGAACTCGATCTGCCCGGCGACGTGGCCGAGGGTGCCTACCTGCTTTCCGTCAATTACCACGGGGCCAGCGAGCAGGCCCGGCTGCGGGTCGAGCGCTTTCGTCCACCCGTGATTCGCATCGAACACGATCTGCCCCGCTTCATAGCCCCGGCCACGGCCGATCTGCAGGCCACGGTCAAGCTCTCCTACTTCACCGGTGGCCGGCCCCGGGGCGGCCGGCTGTCGTTGCGGGTGCTGTACGCGGACAAACAGCTGCACGGCACGCAGGTACCCATCAGCGGGCAGGCCAGCTACCGCCTGGTCGTACCCCTGGCCCCGGTGCGTAAGGCGGTGCCGGCCGGGGAGCGCTTCCAGGTGGAGATCAGCGCCCGCGACGAGCTATCCCGCCACGACCGCCTTGTCCGTGACATACTCTACGCGGCCCGGCCCTACCTGGCGGTGCCCGATCTCGACAAGGACGTCTATGCGAGCGGCGAGGAGGTGACGCTCACGGTGCGGCTGACCGACCCCGACGGCATCCCGGTGCGCGGCAAGCGACTCGAGCTCAGCGGCGACGACGGGCGCATCAAGCTCACCGCCGTTTCCGACCCGGGCGGAGTGGTCCTGTTCAGGTTCACCATGCCCGACCACGGTATCAAGGTGCGGGTGAGCGCGGCCGACGTGCCCGAACCCCTGTTCCACAGCGACATTCCCTACCTGGAGCAGAAGCCGCTGCGGGCCCACCTGCCCCGGCCGGTGGTCACCGAACACCGGCGAATCCCCATCGTGGTGACCTTCGACGAGGACTTCGTGCCCGTCGAACGGGTGGTGCACGGCGACATCACCGATTACTCGGGTGCCATCACCGCCGGCTTCAAGGTTCGTATCCGCCGGAAGCATGGCCGCTACCTGGCCCGGGGCAGCTTCCGGGCTCCCTCCTGGGGCTCGATGCTGCTCACCCTCTACTGCGCCGGCCAGCGCCGGGAAGAAGTGCGCCACGGTCGCCGCCCGGCCAGCGTGGGCCTGCTCACCGAGGGCCTCAGTCTCACCGCTCATCCCGACAAGCAGCTGCGCATCAAGCTCGACGGGGTGCCCGATTGGGCCCGGCCGCGAGACCGGCTGCAAGCCCGTTTCGCGGTGCGCGATCCCCGCGGCCGGCCGACCACCGCCGAGCTGGGAGTGATGCTGGTGGACCGGGCGGTGCTGTCGCTGCTCGATCCGCTGGAAAAGACTCCCATGGATCGCTTCTACAACCCCACCCTGAAGGTGCTCAGCACCACCGGCTCGGACATCCTCACCTGGCCGGTGGTGAGCCGCAACTGGGGTGCCAGTCTCTACGACATCGCCCTGCCCCCCTTCGGCTTCCAGGAGGGAGCGCCCTACTACCGTCATCGCCGCCGGTACCAGGCCGGTGGGGGTCCGCCCGCCGAAAAAACGATGGATGGGGGCGTTGGCAGTGGCCAGCTGAGCGGGAGCGCGATCGTCAAGGCCCCGGCCGCCGCCCCGCAGCGGGAGGCGGTTGCCAGCCGCGCCCTGGCCCGCGGTCGGCCCGGGCGGCCGTCCCCGTCCCGGCCCCGGCCGCCGCGCATAGTCATCCGCACCGATCTGCCGGCCACCGCCCTGTGGGAGCCGCGTCTTGTCGCCTACCGGGGCCGGGCGGCGCTGGAAATCAAGCTGCCGGAGACCCTGGGCCAGAGCGAGCTTATCGTCGTGGCCAGCGATCGCCGCGGCGGCGTGGGACTGCTACGCCGGGTGGTCAAGCTCACCCAGCCGCTGCTGGTGCAATCCGACTTGCCCCGGGTGGCCAGCGCCGGCGATCGTCTCCAGGTGGGGGTGCTGGTGCGCAACACCACCGGCGACAAGCTCACCGCGGAGGTGTCGCTCGAGGGGGAGGGGTTGGGAATCCATCCGGCCCGCCGGCAAGTGGAGATCCCCGCCCGGGGAGCGACCCGGGCGAACTTCACCATCAGTCCCGGCGAACCCGGACCGCACCACTACACCGCCAGTGCCCGGGCCACCGTGGAGATTTCCCAACGGCAGCCCGGCCAGAATGTCGGCGGCCCGACCTACCAGCTGGCCGACGCCGAGCGGCGCCTGCTCGAGGTGCGCCCGCGGGGCAACGGCCGGCTGGAAGAGGTGGCCGCCGTGCTCACCGGGAAACGGCCGTTTGCCCGTACCATCACCCGTGCTCCCGGCGAGTACCTCGAGGCCCACCTGGAAGTGGCCTTTCCCACCATCGTGCCGGCACTGCAGGAGATCGGGCAGCTGCTCGATCACAGCGCCTGGTGGTCGGACGGCATGCTGGCGACCTCGCTGGCCGCCTGCGCGGTGGAGGCCTACCTGGCCCGCCATCGGCCCCGGGACCCGTTGCGCCAGAGGCTGCGTGCCTACCTGGCCGGGATGGCCGGTGGGCTTCGCCACGAAATCAACCCCGACGGTGGCTTCGCCTGGTGGCGAACCGGTTCCCGCTCCAACCTGCTGGCCACGACCACGGCGCTGCGTTTCATGGCGGCGCTGGCCGACGCCGACCTGGCCGTGCCGCGGGAGCTGGTAGTACGCTCCGTAGAGTACCTGAAAACCCGCCTGCGTCCCGACGGCCTGTGGCCCATCGACGACATCGCCTTCTGGGAGGGCCGCACCGAGAAGGTACGCCTGCAGGTCTCGGCGCAGGTGTTCCGGGCGCTGGCCGAGGCGTTGCCGTTGTTGCCGGGCAACCAGCACCGGGCCTGGCTCTCCGAGGTGGCCGGCCGCTTCGGAAAATACCTGGAAAACCCTGTCGATCCCCTCACCGCCGCCGAGGCGGCCCTGGGGTTGTACGCCTTCGAGAGCAAGGGCCGGCGCCTGCCCAAGCAGGCACGACGACGCTTGCTCGCCGCCGCCCGCCGCCTGCTCGAGTTGCGCCGGCGCAGCCACTGGGAGCCGAGCTGGTTTCATGCCTACGGGGGTACCATAGAGGCCACGGAGGCGGCTCTGGAGTTGTTGGCACGCCTCGACCGGCGCGCTTTCGCAGCCGAGCTGCGCCAGGGACTGCTCTACCTGCTGTCCACCCGCGGCGAGTGGGGCCAGTGGCACTGTCCTTTCGGCACTGCCACGGCGCTGCGCGCCTTCACCCTGCTGCCGCCGCCGCGCCGCGAGGTGGCTTCCCGGGTGGTGGTCAAGGTGGGTGACAAGGTGATCGCCCGGGTCAAGGTGAATCCGCGCGATCCCTTCCTGTCGGCGGTGCGCCTGCGTCATCTCCAGCTGGGGCCCTATCTGCAGGAGGGCGACAACCAGGTTCGGGTGAGCTACTCCGGACGCCTGGAGGCACCGCTGCGGCTGGTCGTGCGGCGCTTCGGTTCCGGCTCCGCCCGCCCGCAGGCGACGGCCGGGCTCAGCGTCAGTCGCACCCTGGAGCCGGCTGCTCCCCGGTCGGGCCATCCCCTGCAGATGCACCTCGCGGTGGATGCCCGGAAGGTTCCCGGCGAGCTGCTGCTCGAGGTGCCGCTGGCGGCCAATACCGGGTTGGACCGTGACGCCCTCGATAACCTGCGCCGCAGCCCGGGGGTGCTGGCGGTCAGGAGCAAGGACGACGGGCTCGAACTGCTGCTCCAGGGAGGAAAGGAACGCCGGCTGCAGGTTGCCCTGCTGGCCGGGCAGGGGGGCCGGGCCGAGCTGCCGGCGGTACAGGTACGCTCCCTGCTTAGACCCGAACTGGTCGCCAGCAGCACGGCCGGGACGGTGGAGATACGCTGAGGGATGCCGGTGCTTCCGGTTGTACCCCGGGCAAGTTCAACGTCGAGAAGGCCGGCTGGAGTTGGTGGCCGGTGCCCACCTGCGGGCAGTCGGCAAGCGCCACGTCGGCATGCCCTGCTCGGTGTACGGAACGTGAGGCGGGGGACTACATTATCCAGCGGCGCCTGATGTTGTGCAGGCTGGCCAGGAAAAGCACCAGGCAGAAGGCCGCCAGAAGTCCGAAATCGAGTCCCAGAGGCATCACGTTGGCACCGCGGGTCGCTCCCTGCAGGATATCAACCCCATAGGTCAGCGGCAGCGCGTAGGAGAGCGGGCGTAGGAACAGCGGCAGGCGGGCGATGGGAAAGAACAGCCCGCACAAGAAGATCATGGGAAAGCGGATGAAGTTCGAGAAGGTTTGAGCCTCGAACACCTCGCTCACCGCCACCGCCACGAACAGCCCCAGGAATGCCGAGGCCACTGCCATCAATAAGACCGCCGCCAGGAAGACCCCCCATTGCAGGGCCGACAGGTCTACCAGCAGCAGGGCCATCAGCACCGGCACGAAGGCATTGACGGTGCCGAAGATGATGGCCCCGGCGGTCTTGGCCAGCATGAGCAGCTCCAGCGGGATGGGCGCCAGCAGCAGCCGCTCGAAGGAGCGGTTCTTCTTCTCGAAGGTGACGGTGACGGCCAGCATGGAGGTGGTGCCGAAGAGGATGGAGATGGCCACCACCCCGGGAAGCAGCTGGTAGACGGCCTCCACCCCGCTTCCCGACTTTATGAAGAACATGCCCGTCCAGGCCAGCGGGAAGATTATTCCCCAGCTGATGTTGGGCGGCTTGAGGTAGTAGGCGCGCATATCCTTGTCCAGGATGGCGAGAAAGGCGATCCAGCTTTTCATCGGCGCCTCCGGGACGTTTGCGGTTCCCGGTTCATCTCGGCGGCCTCCAGGCCGGTCACCCGCATGAACACTTCCTCGAGGGAGGGCCTCCGGCGGCGGGCCTCCAGTACCTCGATTCCCCGCTCTTCCAGGTGGCGTACCAGGGACCCCACGGGGACGGGCCGGTCGGCCTCGACCCGCAAGCGTCCCCCGGCCTCGGCTTGCAGCCTCAGTTCCCCGAAGCTTTGCTCCAGTACGGCGGCGGCCTTCTCGGCACCGCCGGCACAGGTTATCTGCACCAGGTGCTTGCCCTGCAAGGGCTCCAGCAGCCGCTCGACGCTGTCGCTGCGCACGATGCGGCCGGAGACGATGAAGGCGATGCGATTGCAGAGCCGCTCGGCCTCCTCGATGTAGTGGGTGGTCAGGAAGATGGTGGTGCCGCCGGCATGCTGTTCGGCGATGAGATTGCGAATCTGCCGGGCGCTGGCCACGTCGATGCCGGTGGTTGGTTCGTCGAGAAAGAGGATCTCCGGCCGGTGGATGAGGGCGGCGGCGATGGTCAGCTTGCGCTTCATGCCTTTGGAGTAGCCGCCGAAACGCCGGCCGCCGGCCTCGTCCAGGCCCAGGCGCTTCAGCAGCTGCCGGGCCCGTTGCCGCCGCTCGGCCCGGCCCAGGCCGTAGAGCGCCGCGCAGAAGCACAGGTTGGCAAAGCCGGAAAGCTCGGGATAAAGGTTGCTCTCGTCGGGCACCACACCCAGGTGGCGCTGGGCGCGCCGAGACTTGCCGGCCAGGTCGTGTCCGGCCACCAGCAGGCGGCCGCTGTCCGGCCGCGCCAGCCCGGTGAGCATGTTGATGGTGGTGGTCTTGCCGGCGCCGTTGGGTCCCAGGAAGCCGAACACCTCCCCGCGTTCCACGGAAAAGGAGATGTCCGCCACCGCCTGGACCTCGGCGAAGCGCTTGCTGACTCTCTCCACTCTTATGGCTTCGGCGGCAGCCAAAGATCCTCCTTGCCGGTGAATCTAATTGTACGTGTTTCGATTGCCGGTCCTTGGGGCGCAGGCGCTTTCCCCGGAGAGCCGCCGCCGACGGCAACCCCGGAGATCACTTTTTCCGGCGGCGGCGCAGCAGCAACGCTCCCAGCAGCACCAGCCACCAACTGGAGACGGGCTTGCCCGGGGACGAGCAGCCGCAGCCGCCGGCCGCGGAGGTGCAGACCCCGTCCTGGCAAGTGCCATCGCTGCAAGCGGTTCCGTCGGGAAGTGGCTGACTCAGGCAACTGCCGGTCAGCGGGTCGCAGCTGCCGGCCTGGTGGCACTCGTCCGGGGCCTGGCAGACCACCGGGTCGGCCCCGGTGCACACCCCGGCCTGGCAGGTGTCGCTGCGGGTGCAGGCATCACCGTCGTCGCAAGCGCTGCCGTCGGCCAGCGGTGGGTTCGAGCATTCACCGCTCTGCGGGTCGCACTCTCCGGCCCCGTGGCACTGGTCTAAGGGCTGGCAGGTGACCGGGTCCGAGCCGGTGCATACCCCCGCCTGGCAGGTGTCTGTCCGGGTGCAGGCATCGCCGTCGTCGCAGGCAGTACCGTCATCGAGCAGGGGGTATTCGCATTCGCCGGTCTGGGCGTTGCAGGCGGCCCCGTGGCACTGGTCGGGCGCGGTGC
>Ga0190358_1000160_pt1 | contig 23974 bp, 15 predicted proteins | sample 48721812_MG_FD_161666 | JGI IMG/M metagenome (GOLD analysis project Ga0190358, IMG submission 161666) | Hydrothermal vent microbial mat bacterial communities from Southern Trench, Guaymas Basin, Mexico - 4872-18-1-2_MG | ecosystem: Environmental > Aquatic > Marine > Hydrothermal vents >... | reverse complement strand
CGAGCCGATGAATCCGGCGGCGCCGGTAACCACCACGCGCTTGTCTGTCCTGGTCATCTTTCGACCTCCCCGTGCCCGCCCAGGCTGGCCCGGCCCCGGGCACTAAGCTGCCAGCTCCACTGGATGAGCGCCAACACGAACAAGACGGTGTCCGCGCCCAGCGTTATCCAGAACCCCACCGGTAGCAGGTTGGCAGCTGCCAGCAGCAACAACAGCAAGATATAGAAGTCGCGGCGCACCAGTTGCATGACTATCGGCCCGGCGCCGCGCTTGCCCTGCCGGGGCACCGGTCCGCTCTGCCCGGGTGCCTGGAAGAACCAGCGCATGTTGTCGATGCTGCCCGAGCCACCGCGGTACTTGAGCAACTGGTAAAAGGTAGCCGAGTCCACCAGCGAGACCGTCAGCAGGTGAAACAGCGCCGCCGCCAGGTAGATGTCGGCCCCGCCGCTGTGCCAGACGCCGAAACCGATGCCGGCGATGAACAGGGCGTTGTTGATCTCGTCTAGCACGTTGTCGAACCACTCCCCGAAGCGGCTGAACTGGAAGCGCAGCCGCGCAATTTCGCCGTCGCAACCATCGAGAATGGAAGAGACGTGAAACAGCGCCGCTCCCAGCAACACCCACCAGTAGCCCGGCCACAGGAACACCAGCACGATGCCCGCCCAACCGATGGCCGCGGCCAGGAAGGTGATGTGGTTGGGCGTCAGCGGCAACTTGCTGAACAGGTGCCGGGAAAGCCACAGGCTGACCGGCCGGTTGAGCCAGCGGGAGACGATGCCGTCGGTCGGCCGTCGCAGGGCGCGCATGTGCAGCTTCTCGGCGCGGACGATATCCGCGCGCTCCCGCAGCCGCCAGGCAAAGGCCCGCCCCTCGATCCGCAGCAGCTGCAACCTTTCGCCCTCGCTCCAGCCGGTAAGCGCCCGGCCCAGGGGCAGGCCCGGCGGCAGGTCGTCGGCCAGCTCGGCCGGCAGGAGCGCCGGACCGGCCAGGACTGGTTCCGGTTCCTTTTCGCTTTCCACCAGGGCCAGCGCCGGTCGTCTTCCGTCTGCCAACTCCCGCCAGGCACCCAGCAGCTGCTTGAGCAAGGCAGGGTCCCAGGCCACATCGGCGAACATCACCACCAGCAGGTCATCGCCCGGACGCCGGGCCGCGCCCACGGCATCGCTTTCCGCACCCCCGGGCAACTCCACCACTTCGAAGTCGCCTCCATCCGCCCAGGCCTGGCGGGCCCGGGCCTCGAGCTGTTCGTTATCCTGCCCATCGGCATCCACTACCAGGCGCAGGGCACCGGCCCCGGCGTGCCGGGCGGCCAGTACCGCCCGGGCCAGCGGCGGCAGTCCGGCCACCCGCACCAGGGCTGCCGCCTGTCCGGCGATCCGGGCACCGTGTCCGGCCCCGGCAACGATGACCGCAGTCCAGCCAGCTTCCATCATTCTTCCCCTTGTCCCCGCAGGCGACGCCACAGTCTACCCAGCAATTTCCTTTCCTCGGGACCCGGCCCCAGCAGGCGGTACGCCAGGCCGTAGAGCAACAGGCCCACGGCCAGGCCCACGGCCAGGGCCCCTGGTCCCCCCAGCCCCAGCCCTCCGGGAAGCAGGGCACCGGCCGCCAGGCCGGCTGCCGACAGCAGCACCTTGAACCAGTACCCGGAAAAGGCATGAATGTGAAAGATCACTCCCACCTCGATGGCCTGCAGCAGGCGCAGCACCAGGTTGCCGGCCAGGGTGGCGCTGGCCGCCCCGACCAGCCCGAAGCGGGGAATCAGCAACAGGTTCAACCCCAGGTTGACGGCGAAGGCCACGGCGTTGTTGAGAAGATCCAGCCGCGAACGACCCGACATGACCACCGGCCACTGGTGCAGGCCCAGCACGGCGTTTATCATGTGCCCGCTTGCCAGCAGCGACAGCGCGGTATGGGCCGAGGCATAGCTTTCTCCCCACAGTCCCAGCAAGGTGCGGCCGAAAACGAGCATGACCACGAAGAGGGGAAAGGCCAGCAGGGTCACCCAGCGAACCATCAGGCGCAGGTTGTGCTGCAGTCGGCCCAGGTCTCCCGACACCATGGTCTCGGCCACCACCGGGCTGAGCACCGGGTCGAAGGCATAGCGGACCGAGCTGATGGTGTTCGACAGCAGTATGCAGGCGCCGTAGTTGGCCACCTGGAGAGGATCCTGCATGAAGGCTCCGATGAGGATGACATCCACCCGGTAGATGGCCTGGTTGAGCAGCTCGGCCAGTCCCACGGGAATGCTGAAACGCACCAGGGAGCCGTCCCAGCGGCCGCGCAGCATCCGCGCCGCCACCCGCCGCAGGCCGAAGCAACGCCCGAAGGCCAGCAGGGCCAGCAGGAAGGTGGCGCTGGCGGCGCAGACGTGGGCCAGGGCCATGGCCAGGCCCGCGCCCTGGCGCCAGCACAGGGCCCAGAGCAGACCCGAGACGATGAGCAGCGCCGGGTCGGCCACCCCCCGCACCAGCAGGTTGTAGCGCATGGTGCGCAGGCCCATGGTGGCGGCCACCAGCACCACCGTCGAGCTCCACAGGAAGGTCAACGGCCCCAGCGCCCGCAGGGTGGGGGCGTAGGCCGGCACTTCCTGCCAGCGGGCGATCAAGCCGGCCCCCAACTCGATCAGGGCCACCGCCGCCAGCGAGGCCAGCAGCACCACCCGCAGGGCGGTGGCCAGGGCCCGGAGCTCGGCCCGGTCATCCTGCCGTGCCCGCTCGCTGGCCACGGCCCGCAGGATGCCCTTGTCCAATCCGGCCACGGCCACCTTGTTGGCCAGCTCCACCACCGACCAGGCGAAGATGTAGGCCCCGTAGGCCAGCTTGCCGAACAGTCGCGCACCCACGGTGTGAAAGACGAAGATGCCCACCTGCAGCAGCGCCGCCAGGTAATTGGCCCCCGAACCCCGGGTGGCCTTGCGCAGATCCTGGGCATGAATGGCGCTGGTCACCGGCCCGGCTCCCGTGGCCCGGCCAGCAGCCTTTCGTAAAGGTCGACGACCTGCTGCAGGGCCGCCTGAGGGTCGAACCTGTCCAGCACCCGCCGGCGGCCGGCTTCACCCATGCGCACGGCCTGTTGCGGTGAGGTCTGCAAGGCACGTTGCAGCGCCTCGGCCAGCGGCCCCACGCGCCCGGTGGGAAACTCTAAACCGGTCTCTCCGGGCGCGACGATGCCGTCCAGGTTGGCCGCCCGGCTCACCAGCAAGGGCCGGCAACAGGCATGGGCCTCGATGGCGGCGTTGGGCAGCCCTTCGTAAAGAGAGGGCAACACCACCCAGTCGGCGGCGGCGTAGAGCTGCCGGGCCCCGCTCACCACCCCGGCCAGGATGAAGTGCCCTTGCAGGCCGTGCCAACGCAGCAGCCCCTGCAGGGTGCGCTGCACGGAAGGGTTGTAGACTCGTCCCGCCAGCAGGAAGCGAACATCGTCGGGCAGCCGGCCCCGGCGCTTGAGACGAGCCGCGGCCAGCACCAGACCCAGCTGGTGCTTGGACACGCTTATCCGTCCCGGCAGGACGAACGTCGTACCGTCCAGGCCGAGCTGGCGGCGGGCCTCCTGTCTCTCCCGACCGCTGGGCGGAGTGAATCTGTCGAAGTCTATGATGTTGCCGATGACCACCACCTTGCGGGCGGGCACACGCTGTATGCGCAGCAGCTCCTGCCGGGTGCCGACGCTGTTGACCACCACGGCGTCGCTGCGCCGTGAAAGCAGACCCTCCACCAGGGCATAGTCCGGCCTCATCACGCGGCTGCGCACCGAGGTCACCACCAGCGGCCGGCCGGCCCGGTGGGCCAGCATGCGCGCCACCAGGTTGGACCATTCCATGAAGCTGTGGATGACGTGCGGGCGCTCCGCGGCCAGCCAGCGGCCCACCCGGCGCAGCACCTCGAGCCGGCCGCCGCCGCGAACGACGTAGCGCGGCTGGTCCCCGGGCAGCAAGTGGGCATAGGCGTTTTCGCCTCCCAGGCTGCACAACACTGGCTGAAAACGCTCGCGGGGAAGTCGGCGCACCAGCTCGGCCATCTGCCGCTCGGCCCCACCCAGGGTCAGGGAATTGATGATGTAGAAAACCTTGATGCGCTCCATCCGCCCACCCGTCTCAATCCATGAAGGTTCTGAACCAGGTCTCGAGCATGAGCAGGTTCCATAGTTGCAGGCCCCGCGATTCACCCCGGGCATGCCGCTCGATGAGCTGCTCCACCGCCCGGGGCCGGAAGATGCCCCGCTGGCGAGCGGTGGCATCCAGCAGGGTGTCGCGTGCCATCTCGGCCAGATCCTCGCGCATCCAGCGATCGATGGGCAGGGCGAACCCCTGCTTGCCCCGGTGCCGGATCCGTTCCGGCAGCAGGTCACGCACGGCCTGACGCAGCACCACTTTGGCCGACAGGCCTCGCAGCTTGTGCTCGATGGGAATGGCCGCGGCCAGTTCCATCACCTGGTGGTCGATGAACGGACTGCGCACCTCGAGTGCGTGGGCCATGGAGGCAATATCCACCTTGACCAGGATGTCATCCGGCAGGTAGGTCCGCACGTCCAGATCCATGATGCGGGTGGTGGGATCGCCCCCCGTCGACTCCCGCAAGATTTGCTCGAATCTTCCGGCCACCAGGTCACCGGCGATGTGCTTGAGGAATTCCGGGGTGTATAGCCGGCGGCGATCCTCCCAGGGAAAGTGGGCTATCAACCCCAGGTAGCGCTGCGCCTCTCCCTGAACCAGGCGCCTGCCGAAATCGCGCAGCGGCTGCCAGGCCGGTACCGGCAATGCGCCCAGCAGGCGCGCCAGCATACCCGGCAGCGGCCGGGGCAGGCCGGCCAGGAGGCGGCCGACCCGCTGGTAACGATAGCGACGGTATCCGGCGAAGGCCTCGTCTCCGGCGTCCCCGCTCAGGGCCACGGTCACGTGCTGGCGGGTGAAGTGGGAAAGATACCAGGTGGGCAGGGCGGAGGTGTCGCCGAATGGTTCGCCGTAATGGCGCACCAGGCGCGGCAGCAGGTCCACCATGTCGGGTTCCACGTTCATCTCGTGGTGGTCGGTGGCGAAGCGCCGGGCCACCTCCCGGGCAAATTCCAGCTCGCTGTGATCCTTGCTGGTGAAGCCGATGGAGAAGGTCTTGACCGGGCGAGAGCTGACCTGGGCCATCAGTCCCACGATGGCCGAGGAATCGATGCCACCGGAGAGGAATGCCCCCAGGGGCACGTCCGCCACCAGGCGCAGGCGCACGGCCTCCTGCAGCCTGTGGCGCAATTCGTCGGCCAACTCCGGCAGGGGCCGGGTGTCGCGCTGGTCGAAACGCAGGCGCCAGTAACGGCGCGTTTCCGGTTTCCCCCCGGGTCGGCACACCAGCAGGTGACCGGGTTCGAGCTTGCGCACGCCGCTGAAGGCACTGTCGGGGCAGGGGACGTACTGCAAGGCCAGATAGGCGTCCAGGGCCCGCTCATCGTAGCGGCGGGCCACCAGTCCGGCTTCCACCAGGGCCTGCACCTCGGAGGCGAATACCAGTCCTTCAGGCCCCCGGTGGTAGAAAAGCGGCTTCTGTCCGAAGCGATCCCGGGCCAACACCAGGCGCCGCCGCCGCCCGTCCCAGATGGCCAGGGCGAACATGCCCCGTAGCCTGCCGACGAAATCCACGCCCTCGTCCTCGTACAGGTGCAGGGCCACCTCGCTGTCGGAGCGGGAACGGAATTCGTGCCCACGCCCTTCCAGCTCGCTCCGCAACTCGGCGAAGTTGTAAATCTCGCCGTTTATCACCAGGGCCACGTCGCCGCTCTCGTTGACAAGCGGCTGGGAGGCCTCGGGGCTGAGGTCGATGATGGATAGCCGGCGATGTTCCAGCAGGGCGGGGCCGTTTTGCCAGGAGCCAGAGGCATCGGGGCCGCGGTGGGCGAGCAGGCGGCAGACGTGGTCGAGCGCCCGCCGCTGCTTGCCGGTGATGTCCTCGCCCGGCGTCAGAATGCCGCAGATACCGCACATTCCCTCAGCGACTCCCGGCGGGCCGCCAGCTGTCCGGCCCGCATTGGCTACCATGCACAATCCGTGCCCGGGCAGCAGCCGCCGGGCGGGCGGATCGTGGCAGGCAGGTTACTTGGTTGGGGGACCGCGATCAAGAACGTCTGCGGGAAATGTTGCCGGCGGGATACGCTGTGAAAAAAGTCTACGGCCAGGCGTCCCTTTCAGAAGTCGTAATACTCGCTGCCCAGGTGGGTGATGAGGTCTTCTCCCATGAGGTAGCGCAGGGTGTTCTTGAGCTTCTTCTGCTGGATGAACAGGTCGTGCTCGGGATAGAGACCGGGGGCGGTCATGGGCGACTTGTAGAAGAAGCTGAGCCATTCCTGCACGCCCTTGAGCCTGGCCCGCCGGGCGAAGTCGGAGAACAACGCCAGGTCCAGCACGATGGGAGCAGCCAGGATGCTGTCGCGACAGAGGAAGTCGATCTTGATCTGCATGGGGTAGCCCAGCCAGCCGAAGATGTCGATGTTGTCCCAGCCTTCCTTGGCATCGCCCCGGGGCGGGTAATAGTTGATGCGTACCTTGTGGTAGAAGTCCTGGTACAGCTCCGGGTACTTGTCCGGCTGCAGGATGTAGTCGAGCACTCCCAGCTTGCTGGTCTCCTTGGTCTTGAAGGAGTCGGGATCGTCGAGCACCTCGCCGTCGCGGTTGCCCAGGATGTTGGTCGAGAACCAGCCGTTGAGCCCCAGCATGCGCGCCTTCAGCCCCGGGGCGATGATGGTCTTCATCAGGGTCTGGCCGGTCTTGAAATCCTTGCCGGAGATGGGCACCGAGTTCTTGTCGGCCAGTTCCTGCATGGCGGGAATATCGACCGTCAGGTTGGGAGCACCGTTGTTGAAAGGGATACCCTTGCGCAGGGCGGCGTAGGCGTAGACCATGCTGGGAGAGATGGCCGGGTGATTCTCGCGTAGGCCCTTTTCGAAAGACTGCAGGTCCTGGTGGACATCCTGCGCCGCCAGGAAGGCCTCGGTGCTGCCGCACCAGACCATCACCAGGCGGTCCACCTGCTCGCGCTCGACGAAGGCATCGATGTCGCGCATTAGTGCCTCGGCCTTGTCCATCAGGGTGCCCTGGGTCTTGACGTTGCTGGTATCCCCGCGCAGCTTCTTGACGAAGCGCTGGTCGAACACCGCCGCCATGGGCCTGATCCCCTGCAGAAAGGGCTTGATCTTTTCCAGCAGGGATTGCTCCAGCACTTGGCAGTTGCTGGCGGCTGCGAAGCAGTCGTCGTGGAAGACGTCCCAGCCGCCGAAACGCAGATCCTCGATGGCGGCCAGGGGAACGAACTCCTTGATGGCCGGTGCCCGCCCCTCCGTGCGCTTGCCCAGGCGAATGGTGCCCATCTGGGTCAGCGAACCGACGGGCCTGGCCAGGCCCTGGCGTACGGCTTCCACGCCGGCAATGAAGGTGGTGGCCACCGCACCCATACCCGGCAAGAGAACTCCCAACCTGCCGCCGGGCTGCTCAATACTGATCTCCTTCTTCGGACTCATCACTGTGTCTCCTTTCGCTCCCAGTGCCCCGCCCTGGCTGACGGCGGGGGATGATGTCGCCGTTATCCGGCAAAGTCAACCACAAAACCTGCAAGCCTCGTGCCAAGCAACAGGTCAGCCCGGTAAGCGCCCGCATTCTTTTTTTTGCCTTGCACCCGATCGGGAGGTGCTGATATACAGGCGCCATGTCCAGCGATGCGGTCAGCCGGGCCAAGGTGCTGCAGACCAGCGCTGCCTTCCGCAGTTTCTCGGAGAGCGGGTTGTTGCTGCTGGCCAAGATTGCCCGGGATCGGAGCATTCCCCAGGGAACGCCCATCTTCGTGCAAAACATGGTCTCCGAGGGCATGTTCGTGGTGAAGGTGGGAGTGGTGGCGCTCAGCATCAAGGACGAAACCGGCCAGGAGCGACGTCTCGACCAGTTGACATCCAGTGAGTCCTTCGGCGAGTTGAGCCTGCTCATTGGAGGACAGCGAATGGTGACTGCCACGGCCGTAACCGACTGCGAGCTGATCGAGATCCCCCGCCGGGAATTCGCCAACCTGCAGAAGCAAAAACCCCAGGCCTGCCTGAAGTTGATGATCAACATCGTTCGCCAGTTCGGCAAACGGCTGGCGGAGACCCGTCAGGGCCTGCTGCCGCTGGTGGCATCACAGTTGGACAAAGCGTCACAGTAGAGTGGAGGAGTGCGCAATGCGAGGAAAGACGACTCTGGTTGTTCTGGCTGGATTGTTCCTGGCCACACCGGCCCTGGCCCAGGAAGCCACCATCCATCATGGTTTTCTCTTCTTCGCCGGGGAGAGCTATACCGTGGACGAGGAAACCTTCGGCATCTACGAAGACGGCCACGAGTTCGCCGATCTGATCAAGGAGAACCCGGAGGCCCTGGCCAAGTTCCACAGCTACCGCACCTGGCACATCACCGCCAACGTCTCGCTGGGACTATCGCTGGCGGCCATGGCCTTCGGCGGCGTGGCCTACATGCCGGGGGTGCAGAAGAACCTGCCCGACAACATTGGTATCTACGCCTTCGCGGCGGGTGGTGGTCTGCTGCTGCTCAGTTGCGTGTTCGAGTTCATCTCCTGGGGACAGATCAGCTCGGCCGCCGAGATCTACAACTCCGGGCTCATGGACGACGGCGCCGAGGGTCGGCTACTGCCATCTCGTCCGGCCGGATTCACGGTGGCTCTGGCACCCACCGACAGTGGCGGTATGCTGGCGCTGGGCTGGAACTTCTGAGCATATCCTGCACGGCCGGCCGATACGGGCGGGCCAACGGTTGACATCCACATGACAGGCCTTAGCTTCTCGTGGTGCGTGGGGTGAACTGGGAAGGAGGGATTCAGCCATGTTTTTTGACCCGATGTACCTGATCATCGTCGGCCCGGGCATACTGCTGTCGCTGCTGGCCGCCGCTTGGGTCAAGGCTGCCTTCTCCAAGTACTCGAAGGTGGCCGCCTCGAGCGGCATGACCGGCGCCGAGGCCGCCCGCCAGCTGCTGCGCTCGAGCGGCATTCGCAACGTCGAGGTGGAGTTGCACCAGGGCATGCTCTCCGACCACTACCATCCCCTCAAGAAAGTGGTCAGGCTTTCTCCCGACGTCTACCAGGGCCGCTCGCTGGCCGCACTGGGTATCGCCGCCCACGAGGTGGGTCACGCCATCCAGGACCACCAGCGCTATGCCCTGATGACACTACGCCAGTCGCTGGTGGGCCCGGCCAACCTGGGATCCAACCTGTCGTTCGTCCTCATCATCATCGGCTTTCTGCTCCATGCAGGTGGGCTGGTTTGGGCGGGCATCGCCCTGTTCTCGGCGGTAGTACTGTTCCAGTTGGTCACCCTGCCGGTCGAGCTTGACGCATCCCGCCGCGCCAAGCGCAACCTGGCCGCCGCCGGCATAGTCTCCCAGACCGAACTCGGGGGCGTGAGCAAGGTACTCACGGCAGCTGCCATGACTTACCTGGCCGCCCTGCTTACCAGCATCCTGCAGCTGGTCTACTTCCTCACCCTGGCACGGGACGACTGAATCGGATCGTAGCCGGGCCAATACCATCACCACCATGACACAGCAAAAATAACATGATGTTATAAATATTATCAGGGAGGAGGTTGACAAGGGGTAAATTGCGTGCCAGATTATGCTAGTAAATATTTGCTAGCATGGAGGTATTATGACAGCGCGTTTGCCAACAGAGGAAAGACGGGCTCAGATCACCGACGCCGCCATGAAGATCATCGGCGAGAGGGGATTGAGGGCCTTTACGATCGCTCAGATAGCGCGGGAGGTGGGTATTAGGGACGGCACCGTCTTCAGGCATTTTTCCAGCAAGGACGAGATCGTCCAGGCCGTGCTGGATCGTCTCGAGGAGATCTTCTCGGGAACCTACCCGCCACCAATCGACGATCCCCTCGAGCGCCTGTCGCGCTTCTTCATGAAACGGGTCGAGGTGGTGATGAGCCAGCCGGGCGTGCAAGCTCTTGTATTTTCTGACGAACTCATCCACGCCGGAGGAAAAATTGGCCTCGAGCGAGTCATGAGGATGCGCAAGCAGGCACAGCGTTATATACATTCCTGCCTGTTCGAGGCGGCGGAGAAGAACCTTCTCCGACCCGACATAAATCTGGAAGACATCGTCGTACTCTTCCACGGTGCAGTGATGAGTGTAGTGTTCCTTTCGAAGTCTAGTCCCGGGGAAGTATCTTTAGGCGGTCTCGCCGGGCGAGTCCTGAAAACCTTGTTGTCCCTGATCCGGAGGTAGATAGCCATGTTTCCGAAGACACGTGTTCGGCTGCCAAGAATGCTGGCAAGTATTTGCTTGCTTGTTTTCACGACCTTCCTAGTCTCGTCCTGCGGGTCCTCCCCCGATGAAACGACTTCCGAAAGGTCGAGCAGGCTGGCAGTTCGTGTATCCGCGGTTCGTACGGGCCCGGCAATGGAGACCCTTCGGTACGTGGGCACGATACACTCACGCAACGAGATCAAGGTCTTGTCCCGGGTGGCCGGAAAGGTGGCGGCACTTCCCGTGGAAGAGGGCCAGAGCACCAGGCGGGGAACACCGGTGGCCCTCATCGCCGCGCCCGAGATGGACGCCCGCGTGACTCGCGTTTATGCCGAGGTGGCGCGGGCCAAGGAGGAGTCGGCGTTCCTCTGCCAGCAGGCCGAGACGGATCGATCGCTTCTGGCGTCCCACGTAATCAGCAGGATCACAAGCGATGCCAGCCGCCAGAAGTGCGAGAGCAGCCTGGCCGCCTCGAGGGCGGCCGAGGCCAGGCTGAACGAGCTCAAGGTTCTTGCCGGCAATACGGTCGAGCGCGCTCCCTTCGACGGCAAGGTGCTCAAGTGGTTGGCGGAACCCGGTGAGAACGCGATGCCGGGCCGGCCGCTGTTGATCTTCGGCGACGAGACGCTGGAGGTCCGCGTCCGTGTTCACGAAAAAGACGTATTGGCCGGGATCCACCAGGGAACGCCGGTGCTGCTGGACACGCAAGGCACACACCCCGTACGCTCCACAGTATCCTCCATCTCCCCCATGGCCGCCGGGCCGGGCCGCACCATGGAGGTCCGGGTTCCCCTCGACAACGAAGGGCGTGCCGGTCTCTGGCACGGCATGTCCGTCGACGTCGCCTTCGTCCTCAAGGAAAAAAGGCAGGCGCTGCTGGTTCCGGCCGCAGCAGTCCGTGAAACCAAGACGGGTGCCGGGGTGTACACGGTCCGCAACGGTTCCGCCCACTGGCTCGAGGTGAAACCTTACATCCGTGAAGGCGAGTGGGTCGGCGTCGACGCGGATTTGCAGGAAGGTGACCGGGTCGTGGTTGGAAACCTCGAGGCGGTCAGGGACGGCATGGCCGTCTACCCCGTGTCCGTCGAAAGGAAGATGCCATGAGCCTCACTCAAGCCACTCTCAAGAACCGCTATGCCGTGTGGGCCCTGGTGATAGCGGCGGCCATCTTCGGCGCCCGGGCCTACGTATCGATACCCATGCAGTTGTTTCCGGACACCGCGCCACCGCTGGTGAACGTGATCAGCGCCTATCCGGGTGCCAACGCCAGCGATGTCGACGAGACCTTGAGCCAGAAGCTGGAGGAGGAGTTCGCGTCGCTGGAGGGGGTGGTCAAGATCCGCTCCACCTCCCAGGACAACCTGTCGCTGGTATCGGTGGAGTTCCGCTACGACCGCCAGGTGGACCTGGCGGCGGTGGACGTGCAGAACGCTATCGCCCGGATCAGTAGCGAACTTCCGCCCGGCATACGCGAACCCCAGGTGTTGAAGTTCTCCACCTCGGACCGGCCGGTCATCTCCGTAGGCGTGACGGCGGAGGACCTGGTGCAGGCGCGCAAGATGGCCGAGGACCGTTTCGCACCTGAGTTGCAGCGCATCGACGGAGTGGCGGCGGTCGACGTGTTCGGCGGCAACAAGCCGGCATTGCTGGTGGAGGTGAAGCGGCGCGACCTGGAGGCCTACCACATACCGCTGCAGAAGGTGATAGAGACCATCCGCCGGCACAACGCGGCCCGACCGGCCGGCCAGGTACGGACGGAGACGACACATACCATGTTCCGGCTCGAGAGCCGCAGCGCGAGCATCGGGGAGTTCGCAGACATTCCCCTGACGCTGCCCGACGGTTCGCGCGTGTTACTGGGCGAGATAGCCGATATCCGGCGGGGAGCTCTGGACGACGATGCCCGCTTCGCCGTGGACGGCACTCCAGCCATCGCCATGCAGGTCTTCAAGACCGACGATGCGAACACTGTCAAGGTGGTACACGCCGTCCAGGATAAGGTCAAGCAACTGGGAGAGCAGTACACCGGCTACCGGTTCCTGGTCGGCGAGGAGAGCGCCACCTTCACGGAGGTGTCCGTCGACAACCTCCTGTCCAACGTCTGGCAGGCGTTGCTGTTCGCCTCGATCATCATCTTCCTGTTCCTGGGACGCCTGAAGACCTCGGCGGTGACCATCGTGTCCATGCCCCTGTCGTACGGCCTGACCTTCGCCTTCATGCAGGCTTTCGGTGTCGAGTTCAACATGGTGACGCTCTCGGCGGTCATCCTGGCAGTAGGCATGGAGGTGGACGCAACCGTGGTTATACTGGAGAACATCACCCGCAAGCGCGACACGGAGGGACTGACGGCGGAGCAGGCAGCCGTCCAGGGGACCGACGAGGTCCGACTCGCCGTCCTGGCGGGCGTGGCGACGACCCTGGTCGTGCTCATCCCCTTGCTGTTCCTGGGCGGCTTCATAGGAAAGACCTTCGGACCCCTGGCCTTGACGCTAATCTTCGCCTTCACCTCTTCGGTGCTCGTGGCCCTGATCCTGGTGCCGGTGCTGACCCTGTACACCGCGGGCAGGAGCAGGCTGGACAGGTGGGGTGAGAGGCTCATCTCGCCCTTCGGCTGGCTGATGGATCGCCTGCGCGACGGGTACCTCTACATCCTGAAGCTGGCCCTGGGCCATCGCGCCCTGACGGTCGGCATCATGCTGCTCATGTTCACCGGCTCGGTGATCGGCCTGCGGGGGCAGGGCATGGAGGTGCTGCCCAAGATGGACAGCGGCAGCTTCTTCATAACTCTTCAGACACCCTCCGGTTCGTCCCTGGAGGAGACCGAGCGGGCGGTGCGCCAGGTTGAGGAGATTCTCAAGAGCGAGCCCCAGGTGGTGAAGATCCAATCCCAGGTCGGCTTTGAGCAAGGCATGCGCTCCTTTGCCTCCTTCGGCGTGCAGGGTCCGACCCAGGGGGCGATCACCGTGACCTTGACCGATCGGACCGATCGCGACGAGAGTATATGGGACATCGAGGCGCGGGTCAGGAAGAAGCTGGCCCGGGTGCCCAACATCCGCACCTCCACGGTTCGGGAGCTGGGTAACACCGCCAAGTCGACCACCTCCGCGCCGATTATTGTGCGCCTCAGTGGAGACGATCCCCTGGTCTTGGACCACCTGGGAGAAGAAGTGATCGACCGCCTGGCCACGGTTGCCAACGTGGTGGAACCCACCAGGACCTGGCGGTTCGACCAGCGGCGAATGCTGGTGAAGGTGGACGAACTGCGGGCCGGCCAGCTCGGACTCTCGCCCGAGCAGGTGGCAGCCATCATGGCCATGGGCTCGTACGGCGTGTACGCAGGGGACTTCTACGGTGTCGAGGGCTCGCCCGATCCGATACTGGTCGAGTACCGGGACGAGGGCCGCGAGGGAGTGGACGCCTTGCTGGACTATCCGGTGTTTGTCCCGGGCTCGCTCCAATCCGTTCCCCTGCGGGCGGTGGCGACCCTGGAGGAAGAACGCGGCCAGGGAGTGGTGACCCGGGAGGATCTGTCACCCACGCTGGAGGTCTCGGCCTTCACCCAGGGCCGGCCCCTGAACTTCATCATCGCCGATATCGACAGGGCACTGGAGAAGATCGAGCTTCCCGACGGGTACGAGATGGTCCTCACCGGGGAGAAGTCCGACCTGACCGAGGCCAAGACCGAGTTGCTCGCCGCCTTCGGCATCGCGCTGGTGGCAGTGTACCTGCTGCTGGTTGCCCAGCTGCGTTCGTTCCTGCACCCGCTCACCATCATGATGAGCATTCCCTTGAGCCTGATCGGCGTGTTTGCCGCCCTCTGGCTGGCCGGCAAACCCGTATCCATGCCGGTGATGGTGGGCCTGATTCTCCTGGTCGGCACAGTGGTCAACAACGCCATCATACTGATCGAGTTCATACGCCAGCGACGCCAGGAGGGGACGACCCGGCGCGAAGCCCTGCTGTCCTCGGTGAAGACGCGCTTCCGCCCCATCATGATGACGTCGCTCTCCACCATAGCCGGCATGGTGCCCCTGGCCGCAGAGTGGGCCCTGGGCGCAGAGCGTTTCTCGCCCCTGGCCACCGCGGTCATCGGCGGCATGACGGCGGCGACCTTTCTCACCATGGTCTTCATCCCGGTGCTGTACGACCTGTTCGACGACGGCCTGGCGAGGTTTCGCAGGGGACTGGGGCGGCCAGCCGCAGCCACCACGGTGCTCCTGGTCGTTTTCCTGGCCTCAAGCGGAGCGGGTGCGCAGCAGAGCATGACCCTCGATCTCGACCGGTGCGTCGACATGGCCATCGCCCGGAACCACAAACTGCAACAACGCCAGAACGAGGTGCGAGCGGCGGATTACCGGCACCGGCAGGCGATCGGACGGTTCCTGCCCAAGCTGAGCCTGACCGCGCGCTACAGCAGGGTCAGCCACGTGGAGCCGGGCTCCATCAGCATACCGCTGCCGGAGGAGCTGGCGGCGGGCCTGGAACCGATCCAGCTCGGCGAGGCCGTGGACAACCAGTACTCGTTACGCTTCTCGGTGGAGCAGCCACTGTTTTCCGGCTTTGCATTGTCCAGCTCCTTGCAGCTCACGAGCCACGTGAAGGACCTCGCGCAGGAAAGGGAACGGGCTCAGGAGTCGGAGGTCAGGGTACTGGTCCAGGAGACTTACTTCACGCTGCTCAAGGCGCAGCAGACGAGGGAGATCACGCGGCAATCGCTGCAGAACCTGGTCCGTCACCTGCACCAGGTGCAGGAGCTCGAGAAGGCGGGACGGGCGACGGGACTGGATGTGTCCAGGGTCCAGGCCAGGATCTCGGCGGCCCGGGTCAACCTGGTCCAGGCGGCAGGCGCGGTGGACAGCGCCCGCGTGGCACTGGCCACCCTGATTGGCGTACCGACGAGCACAATCTTGATCGTCGAGGATGTTCTCGACTCGGCGCAGCTGCCCGAGCCCGGCGGGACCACGGACCAGCTCGTCGCCCGGGCCCGCTCCAGGAGGCCGGAGATCGGGATGGCGCGATCGGCTGCGGCGATTGCGGAGGAGCGCATCGATATCGAGGGCTCCGGGCTGTGGCCGCACGTGGGCCTGCGCTTCGGGTACAACTACGAGCGCCCCAACCAGAGGTACTTTCCCGTGCGCGACGAGTTCAATGGTTCGTGGGACGTCTCGGTGGTCCTGAGCTGGACGGTATGGGACTGGGGGGCATCGTACTACGGCATGAAGGCGGCAGAGGCGGAGGCGGCGGCAGCCAGGCAAGCACTGGAGGATGTCGAAGAAAAAGTGGAGGTTGACGTCGTGCACAGGCTACGCCGCTACCGTACCGAGACCGAGAGGGTGTCGGCAGCCAGGAGCGGCATAGCGAGTGCAAAACGTGCATTCGAGAATGCGACGAAGCTGTTCGAGGCTGGCAGGTTGACGAGCCTGGAGTTGCTGAACGCCGAGCTCGCATTGACGCAGGCCAACTACGAGCTGGTACGCGCCCTGGCTGACGCCAGGATAGCCTGGGGACGGCTCATCGAAGCCGCCGGAGGATCATCGAGCGCCCGGTTGTCCGGCCTATGATGGCAACGGTAGCCCCATATCGACGACGACCGCATTAACCATGAAGAATTGAAGTCGGTTACGGCAAATAATTCAACCATCGCATGAGGCCGCAGTGGACGGAGGGATGCCCCCCTTCCGCCGCCGAGGGGAGGATTTCCGACGGAAGGGGGGCGAAAAAAAAATGGTGATGGGAATACACCCGGAGATTTCTCGGATTGGAAAGAACATCTAATACGCAACACAATTCATCCAGATTACAGTGTGGGCACGACCGGCGGCATGTCAAGGACCGTCAAGTTTGTTTTCGGTTGACCCGGGCGGAGAATTCGCCATACCCTCTGCGGCGTTCAGTTGGCAGTGCAGGGCGAAAGCCACGGAAAGGCGGCAGGACAGGCACTCATGGCAGCAGAAGACACCCACTCCGGCGAGCCCGCCGTTATCGAACCGGTCGGAATGCACGGCAATTACGGTCCGTTTCTGCGCTCGTTCTTCGCCCGTTACTTCGATCCCATCGATCCCGGCCAGGAGACCATCGACCAGCTACGTGAGCTGTCCCGGCGGGGGGTACTGGTGTGGGTGTCACGCTCTCCCAGCCTGTTGCACTTTCTCTTTGTCAATCACCTTTGTAACAAGCACGGACTGCCACTGGCGGAATTCGTCGAGGGATTGAACACCACCGCCGTCCAGCCGATGGACACCCTGCTGCAGCGCCTGCATCGCTTCGGCCAGGTCACCGGCAACGATATCGAGGAAGAACCGGCTGGCCTGGCCCGGCGACAGCTGGAGGCGGTGCTGCAACGGGGCCGGCCGGCCCTGCTCTATATCGATCGGCCGGTGACCTTCACCCGTCCCAACGGCACCAACCAGGATCGCCTGCTCGACGTCCTGGTACGGTTGCAGCCCCGGCTCGATCGCCCCCTGTTTTTGCTGCCGCACCTGATCGTGTGGAACGTCCACCCCGAGAGACAGGACCGGGCCTTGACCGACCAGCTGTTCGGCGTGGACCAGGCACCCGGTTTCACCCGCTCCCTGTACCTGCTGCTGAGAAACTACCGGCATGCCCTGCTCAAGCTGGCCCCCCCGCTGGACCTGCAGCAGTGGCTGGCGGCCCGGCGGGGGCAGCCGGAAGAGCGGCTGGTAGAGGAACTCGAACGAGAGGTTCGCGGCCAGCTGTTTTCGGAGTTCTACGACGTCACCGGTCCCCGCATCCGTCCCCCCGAGCAGTTCAAGCGTGATATCCTGGCCGACGAAAAGATCCAGCAAATCATAGAAGAACTGTCCCAGGGAGACGCCGAGCGGCGAGAAGCCCTGCGCAAGCAGGCCTACGACATGGTGGACGAGATCGCCGCCGAGCCCCGTATCCGCTGGCCCATCACCCTGGACCGCATCCTGCAGCTGTTCTGGAAACGCATGTACGAGGGAGTGGTCCTGCAAGAGGCCGACTTCGAAAGGATCCGCCAGGCGGTACGCCGGGGACCGGTGGTCTTCTGCCCCAGCCACAAGAGCCACGTCGATTACCTGATAATCAGCCAGATGTGCATCCGCCAGGCAGTTCCGCTGCCCCACATCGCTGCCGGCATCAACCTGTCCTTCTGGCCCATGGGCCCCATCTTCCGCCACTCGGGGGCTTTTTTCATGCGGCGTTCCTTCAAGGGTGACCGGCTCTATCCGGTGGTGTTCCGCACCTACCTGCGCCACGTCATGGCCGAGGGGTTTCCCATCGAGTTCTTCATCGAGGGCACCCGCAGCCGTACCGGTAAGCTGCTCAACCCCAAGTTCGGCATTCTCTCCTGGCTGGTGGAGGCCTTCCAGGAAGGAAGCGCGCCGGACGTGCAGTTCTTTCCCATCTCGGTCGACTACGAGAAGATCATCGAGAGCCGTTCCTACGTCAACGAGTTGAGCGGCGGCGAGAAGCGTAAGGAAGACGTGGCTGCGCTGGTGAAATCATCCGAGCACCTGCGCTCCAAGTACGGCAAGATCTACATCCAGGTGGCCGAGCAGATCTCCCTGCGCCAGTTCCTCCGGGAACGCAACCTGGATCCTGCCTCCATGACCAGGGAACAACGCCGGGCGGCCATCCAGGAACTGGGCTACTCCATCCTCTACCGCATCAACGGCGTGCACACCGTCACTCCGTCGGCCATCCTGGCCTTCTGTCTGCTTACCCATCGCAAGCGGGGCATGGCAGAGTCGGAACTGCTGGAACGCGCCCGTTGGACCAGCGACTGGATCCACCAGCAGGGACACCGGCGTTTCTCGGCCACACTGCAGGAATTTCCCCGCGCCATCGCCGAGGCGGCCACCAGGTTCGCCCGCGATGGACTCATCTCGGTCAAGCACACCGGCGAGGATGCCGTCTACGCCGCCGTCGAGCAACGGCGCCTGGAGCTGGACTACTACCGCAACAACATCATTCACCATTTCGTACCGGCGGCCATTTTCGTGCTGGCCCTGGAGTCGTTCGCCGCCGAGGCGGTTCCCCCGCAGACCCTCAACCAACGCATCCGGGAGCTGTCGCGACTGTTCAAGTACGAATTCCTCTTCCGTTCCGAGCGCGACTTCGAGGCGGTGGTACGCGGGGCCAACGACAGCCTGGCCGCCCAGCAGGCCCTGCACGAGGAAAACGGCTTCGTGGTACGTAACGAGGCCGGCGCCGACCGGCGGTCGGTCTTCCGGGCCGTACTGGAACACTTCGTGGAGTGCTACTGGCTGGTAGCCCGGGAGCTGGAACGCTTGCGCGGCGGGCTCCTGCACCAGCGGGAGCTCGTCGCCCAGATCCTGCGCCAGGGGCAGAAACTCTACGTTCGCGGCGACATCCAGTTGCAGGAGACCTTGAACAAGGAAGTGATCAAGAACGCGCTGCTGAGCTTCACCGACCGCGGCATCCTGCATGGCGAGCCGGCTACCGACAGGAAAGGTCCCCGCTACCGGCTCGATGAGCAGTGGAACGATGAGGAAAAACTGGCGGAACTGGTAGCCACCCTGGAGACCTTCCTGAAACCCGGCCAGCACTCTTGACCTCCAACAAGCCATAAGATAGTTTGCCTCCACCGCGACGGTAGTGCAGGCGGACTCGTTGACCGCAGGAGGAATATCCATGGATCTCGACAAGGTACAACAGGCACTTACCTTCGACGACGTGCTGCTGCTGCCCGCCTACAGCGAGGTGCTGCCCAACCAGACCGACGTCTCTACCAGGCTCACCCGCAAGCACCGGCTTAGTATTCCCATCGTCTCCTCGGCCATGGATACCGTCACCGAGTCGCACCTGGCCATCACCATGGCCCAGGAAGGCGGCCTCGGCATCCTGCACAAGAACATGAGCGTCTCCGAGCAGGTGGACGAGGTCAAGCGGGTCAAGAAGTTCGAAAGCGGCATCATCCGCGACCCCATCACCATCGCCCCCGATCGGCTCCTGGCCGAGGCGGTGGAACTGATGCAGGCACACTCCATCTCGGGAATCCCCGTGGTACGCGACGGCATTCTGGTGGGCATTCTCACCAACCGCGACCTGCGCTTCGAGCGCAACCTGCAGCAACGGGTGGAGCAGGTAATGACCACCGACCTGGTGACCGCCCGCGAGGGGATCTCTCCTGCCGAGGCCACGGACATCCTGCATCACCACAAGGTGGAAAAGCTGCCGGTGGTAGACGAGCAGCAACGCCTGCGGGGGCTGATCACCATCAAAGACCTGCAAAAGGCCAAGCGTTTTCCCAACGCCACCAAAGACGAGCACGGTTCGCTGATGGTGGGCGCGGCGGTGGGCGTGGGCCCGGCGGCCCGGCAACGGGCCGAAGCCCTGCTGGAAGCCGGCTGCGACGTGCTGGTCATCGACACCGCCCACGGCCACTCCCGGGGAGTGATCGACACCCTGCGACAGATCCGCCAGGCGTTTGCCGGTGCCGACATCATCGCCGGCAACGTGGCCACTGCCGCCGGTTGCCGGGCGCTCATCGAAGCCGGTGCCGACGCCGTCAAGGTAGGCATCGGCCCCGGCTCCATCTGCACCACCCGGGTGGTGGCCGGTGTGGGTGTACCCCAGATCACCGCCATCGCCGAGTGCGCCCGGGTGGGCGATGAACACGGTGTGCCCATCATCGCCGACGGGGGGGTGAAGTACTCCGGCGATGTCACCAAGGCCCTGGCTGCCGGGGCTTCGGCGGTGATGATCGGCTCCTTGTTCGCCGGTACCGAGGAGAGTCCCGGCGAGGTGGTCTTCTACCAGGGCCGTTCCTACAAGGTATACCGCGGCATGGGCAGCCTGGGCGCCATGAAAGCGGGCAGCTCGGACCGCTATTTCCAGGACGACGTGCAGCGGGAGGAGAAGCTGGTTCCCGAGGGCATCGAGGGCCGCGTACCATACCGGGGCAAGCTCACCCAGGTGCTGTACCAGCTGGTGGGCGGCCTGCGCTCTGGCATGGGCTACACCGGCTGCGCCGATATCGAAACCTTGCGCCGCCAGGCCCGCTTTACCCGCATCACCTCGGCCGGGCTCCAGGAAAGTCACGTACACAACGTGATCATCACCCAGGAAGCCCCCAACTACCCGCTTTCCCAGTAGGCCCGGCACCATGGGCGGCCTCACTCTGGATAAAATCCTGGTTCTCGATTTCGGCTCCCAGTATACCCAGCTGATTGCCCGGCGGGTGCGCGAGTTGAACGTCTACTGCGAGATCCATCCCTGCCATCTGTCCGCCGACGAGATCCGCGCCTTCGCTCCGCGGGGAATCATCCTTTCCGGCGGCCCGGCCGGAGTCTACCAGGAGCAGGCCCCCACCTGCAGCCGGGAAATATTCGAGTTGGGAGTGCCCCTGCTGGGCATCTGCTACGGCCAGCAGCTGATGATGAACCAGCTGGGAGGCCAGGTACAACCGTCCCGCCGCCGGGAATACGGCCGGGCCGAGCTGGAGATTCTCGACGACGGCGATCTCTTCCGCGGGCTGGGCCGGTCCGAGCGTACCCCGGTGTGGATGAGCCACGGTGACCGGGTGGAGAAACCGGCGCCGGGATTCGAGGTCATCGGCCGCAGCGACAACTCGCCCTATGCCGCCCTGCGCGATGGAGCCAGGCGTTTCTACGGCCTGCAGTTCCACCCCGAGGTGGTGCACACCCCGCAGGGAAAACGCATGCTGTCCAACTTCGTGCTGGAGATCTGCGCCTGCCGGCCGGAATGGACCATGGCCAACTTCATCGACCTGGCACGGGAGGAGATCAGCGCCCGGGTAGGCAGCGACGAGGTCATCCTGGCCCTTTCCGGCGGGGTGGATTCCTCGGTGGTGGCGGCGCTGCTGCACCGAGCCCTGGGCCGGCAACTGCACTGTCTCTTTGTCGACAACGGCCTGCTGCGCCTCGGCGAAGCCCGCTCGGTGGAAGAGGTATTCGGCAGCCATTTCGGCATGGACCTGGTAGTAGTGGACGCGGCCGTTGAATTCGTCCAGGCGCTGGCCGGAGTGCAGGATCCCGAGCGCAAGCGCAAGATCATCGGCCAGAAGTTCATCGAGGTCTTTGAACGCGAGGCCGGACGCTTTGCCCGCGCCCGTTTCCTGGCCCAGGGAACGCTGTATCCTGACGTCATCGAATCGCGCTCGGTACGCGGCCCCTCGGCCACCATCAAGAGCCACCATAACGTCGGCGGCCTGCCCGAACGCATGAACCTGGAACTGATCGAACCGCTCAAGGAACTGTTCAAGGACGAGGTGAGAGTGCTGGGCCGCGAACTGGGACTGCCCCGGGAAATCGTCGAGCGCCAGCCGTTCCCCGGCCCCGGCCTGGGCGTGCGGGTGATCGGCGAGATAACCCCCGAACGCCTCGACACCCTGCGTCGCGCCGACGCCATCCTGCAACAGGAGGCGGACCAGGCCGGACTGCTGGCCGAGACCTGGCAGACCTTCGCGGTGCTGTTGCCGGTGCGCTCGGTGGGGGTGATGGGCGACGAGCGCACCTACGAGCAGACACTGGTTATCCGGTCGGTTACCAGCGTCGATGGCATGACCGCCGACTGGGCCCGCCTGCCTTACGACACCCTGGCCATCATCTCCAACCGCATCATCAACGAGGTCAGGGGGGTAAACCGCGTCCTCTACGACATCTCCTCCAAGCCTCCCGCCACCATCGAGTGGGAATAGGACCCATAGGCAAGACCGGCCTCCCGGTGCCGGCGGTTCCAGGTACAAAAAAACGCCCCGGGATTGAAGAACTTTTGCCGGCAGGCGTCAAAACGATCCGGTCATCCACAGCTTGGCGAACCACCTTGACAATGTTTGAAACCGAGTGATAGCTTGCGGTGATACATGAGGAAATCCAAAAGAGGAGGAAGTCCATGAACCGGGCAAGAGTGGGTGGCGTGCTTCTGACCGCCGTACTGGCCGTGGTCTTGTGTGCCCCGGCCTGGGGCCAGCAGGGTGGCGAATTGACCCAGGGAGACCTGCAGGTGCAGCACGGACAGGTCGACTGGACCAACCGCACCATCACCGCCACGGGCAGCGGCGCCCCCGACCTGAAGGCTCCCAACGTGGCCGTGGCCAGGCTGGGCGCGGAACGAGTGGCCAAGATGGACGCCCTGCGTAACATCCTGGAGGTGCTCAAGGGCGTGCAGTTGGACTCCGCCATTACCGTGGAAAAGGAAATGGTCACCAACTCCAAGATGCGCGCCCGCGTGCAGGGTCTCATCCGTAATTTCAAGGTATTGAAAACAAAGTACTATTCGGACGGCGGAGTGGACCTGGTGGTGCAGGTATCACTGGACGGGCCGCTGGGCTCGGCGCTGGTCAAGCCGGGCGGGCAGGGCGCCAACCTGCCGGCATCCGGGCAGGCCCCGGGTTCGGGCCTCATTATCGATGCCCGCGGGCTAAAGGTCATGCCGGCCCTGGCCCCCCGCATCCTCGACGAGGACGGCAAGGTGGTCTACGGTGCCGACATTCTCGACCAGAAGGTCCTGGAGCAGAAAGGAGTGCTGGCGTACTACAAAGACCTGGCCGCTGCCCGCAAGAGTTCCCGTGCCGGCTCCAAGCCCCTGGTGGTAAAGGCCCTGCGGTTGGCCGAAGGCAGCCACACCGACGTGGTCATTTCCAATGCCGATGCCGTCAAGTTGCGCGATCCCAATGCCAACCTGCAATTCCTGGCCCAGGGCCGGGTGCTGCTGGTTACCAATTGACGGCTGGCGGCTGAAGATGACAAGGAGACATGCCATGAGACCAAGTGTTGCCACGAGTTGCTTCCTGGCGTTGGTGTTGCTGGCCCTGCCGGCACGGGCCGGAGACGTGCAGGAGATCGAGGCCAAGGGCGAAGCGGCCATAATGCAGGGCGACAAGGCCATGGCCCGTGACAAGGCCATCGACGATGCCTTGCGCAAGGCGGTGGAGTCGGCCGTGGGTACCATGATCTCCTCAGAGACCATTACCGAGAACTACCAGTTGCTCTCTGACCGCATCTATTCCCACTCGGACGGTTATGTTCAGAAGTACCGCATCACCGACGAGCGCGAGGAAGACGGGGTCTACATCGTCGAGGTGAAGGCCAAGGTGGGCATCGGCAGCATACAGAACGACCTGCAGAGCTTGAAGCTGCTGATGCAGCGCAAGGACATGCCCCGGGTGCTGATCTTGGTGGCCGAGCAGAACATCGGCAGCGGCAAGATGAGTTACTGGTGGGGAGGCCACAGCGGCGGGCACGTCCTGGCCGAGGACATGCGCATCGTCGAGTCCACCATCATGGACATCATGCGCGAAAAGGGCTTCACCTTCGTCGACCCGGAAACCCTCAGCGGTACCAAGAAGGTCAGCGTCCCGGTAGCCCTGCTCACCGACAAGCAGGCCATGCGGGTGGCCCGTACCACCGATGCCGAGTTGATCATCGTCGGCAAGGCGGTAGCCCGGGACCTGGGACAGACATGGGAGGGCACCCGTTACAAGACGGCCAGCGCCGAGGTGTCGGTGCGGGCCATCAACACCTCCAACGGCGAGGTCATCGCCTCTGCCAGCGTCCCCGGTCAGGCCTGGAACATCAACACCACCGCCGCCGGCAGCCAGGCCCTGCGCAACGCCGGCAAGGCTGCGGCCGAGAAACTCATTGAACAAATAACCGCCAAGTGGGTGGCCGAGACCAGTTCCACCACCCGGGTCCGGGTGATAGTCAGCGGGGTAAAAAACAGCCGCATGC
>Ga0190358_1000150_pt1 | contig 25025 bp, 26 predicted proteins | sample 48721812_MG_FD_161666 | JGI IMG/M metagenome (GOLD analysis project Ga0190358, IMG submission 161666) | Hydrothermal vent microbial mat bacterial communities from Southern Trench, Guaymas Basin, Mexico - 4872-18-1-2_MG | ecosystem: Environmental > Aquatic > Marine > Hydrothermal vents >... | reverse complement strand
CCAGGGGTCTGCCCTGCACGAAGATGCCCTTGGCGTTGTCGCGGTCGATGTAGCGGATCTTGCCCACCGTCCAGGCGTTGAACATGGAAAGGTCGGACGAGCCCACCAGGATGCTGGAGACCCCGGGGAAGGGATCGGACATGCGCACCCAGTAGCCGCGCAGCTTCAGGTACTCGGCGTGATCCAGCCCCAGGCTCTCGCCGGAGGTGTTGTCTATCGGTGTTCCGTTGTCCGTGAAGTATCTCATGTTGCCGTTTTCCCAGAAGTCGTGCCAGGTGGAGCCGAAGCGGCTCTTGATGCGCACGCCGGCGTCGACGACGTCCGAGACCGAGCCCTTGATGGTCAGCTCGAACTCGGTACCGACACCGTTGTCGCCGGAGAAGTTCTCCGTCCAGAAGGGATTGCCGTAGCTGAGCACCCCCATGGAGGCGTTGTTGCGGTAGAGCCACTTGGTGTAGATCTTGCCGCTCAAATCGAAATTGGCCGACTCCGCGCCCGCCCTGCCGGCCGCGGCGGCCAGGATGAGCAGAACCAGTGAGTACCTTTTCATGGACGGTCCCGCCCGCGCCCGTGCTTCAGGGATAGACCATCTGCAGCACGGCCGGCTTGCCGCAGGCGTATTTCGAGAGCATCTGGTGCTGCAGGTCGATCTCCTGCTGGTCACCGCGGGCCGAACCGGCCAGCAGGTCGATCACGTGCGGATCGCAGTCGTCGTCGCGGCCGCCGCCGAAGCGGTGGGGCCCGCCCGTCTGGTTGACCTTGCGGGTGAGCAGGTCGCTCTTGGCCGGGTAGCCCTCGTTCGACTGCATCACCAGCTGCCAGCCCCAACCGGCGGCGGGCGAGCCCAGGTCGCGCTTGGCCACGGTGGCGATGAGCTTCCTGCCCGAGGCCTTGACCTTGAGGGGCAGGACGATGTCGGCCGCGAGCGCCTTGGCCTTCTGCTGGATCTCGGACTTGAGCCGGGTGTTGCCCTGGGGGCTTATGATCACCACCTTCTCCCAGGCACTGTCCGGGGCGAAGACCACGTTCAGGCCGGGAATGCCCTCGGTGTGGCCGGAACCCTTTCGGTGATCCTGGTCGACGAACAGGAAGGCCATCTGCAGGGAGAAGCCGTTGCCGCGCACCGGCCAGTCGCGCGAGTGCCAGGGATCCTTCACCCGGGCCTTCAGGTGCAGCTTTATCTTCAGCTTGTCGCCCTTGTCCTGGATCTCCACCTTGGTGACGTCGAAGGAGCCGGGGAGGTATTCCGGGGCGGTGGGATAGCTGTAGCCGCCGGGGCCGTCGTCGTCGCCGGCGGGATCGTTGAGGACGATATCGGCGGCCCGGGCCGGCAGCACCGCCAGCAACCCTGCCAGCAGGGCAAGATATCCAAGGGTTTTCATGCGCTCCTCCTTGTCGATGGGCTGGTTCGGTCGAGCGGCATTCTAGGAGCTTGCTTCGCGAACTGTCAACCGGACACTTCACTTGTCAAAATGCCGGATATCTTGACGTGTCAACAACACCGGCAACCCCGGCCCCCCCCGCCATCCTTCGCGCCGGCAACAGCGCATTTCTGTTTTCGTGGCAGGGGAGGGGACTTCCAGCGAAACGGCGAGCCGGCGCTCCCGGTCACTTGCTGCTAGCATGATATCCGTGCTATCATGTCATCATGATCAAGTCCTTCGCGAGCCCGGGAACGGAGGATATTTTCAACGGTCGCAACACCAGGGAGGCTCGCAGGACATGCCCACGGGGACTGTGGCGCGCGGCAGCGAGAAAACTGGAGCAGCTCGATTCGGTCGGCCTCCTGGACGAGTTACGCATCCCTCCCGGAAACCGGCTGGAGTCCCTGTCGCGGGAGAGGAAGGGCCAGCATAGCATTCGCATCAACGATCAGTACCGGGTGTGTTTCGTGTGGACCCCGGATGGACCCGCGGAGGTAGCGATCGTTGATTACCACTGAGAGGAGAGGGGTATCATGATACGAGTGCCGACAAACCGGGAGCCGATCCATCCGGGCGAGATGCTTCTTGAAGAATTCCTCAAGCCGCTGCATCTTTCGCAACGGGATCTGGCCAAGGAAATCCGGGTGCCGTACCAGCGAATCAATGAGCTGGTCAACCGCCGCCGCGGCATCACGCCGGCAACCGCCCTCCGGCTGGCGAAATTTTTCGGAAACACCCCCGGTTTCTGGATGAATCTGCAACTCCGCTGGGACCTGTATCACGCCCAGCAGAACGAGGCGCAAGCACTCCGGAGCATAAGGCCCATGAAGAAGGCCGGCTGAGCACGGCTTACCTGCACAAGCGAAAACTCTTTCGACTGTCCAACGTACACACCATAACACCCAGTAATACATATACATGCATGTATGCAGCAGGGTGTCGAAAAAACGCCCGGAGCCCCGGCATTGCCCGTTCGGGATCGGAACCGGCCGCCGCCGGTGGTTGTCGTAACTGTTGTTGACCCGGCTGGTGGCGAACCCTATGCTGAAAGCGTACATGGCACCAGGAATACCCGAACACGAACGGCTGCTGGTGCGACAGCTCAAGCGCGGCCAGCCCCGGGCCTTCGAGCAGCTGGTGCGCCTGCACCAGGACCGTATCTACGGCCTGTGCCTGCGCATGATGGGCAACCAGCAGGAGGCCGAGGATCTCACCCAGGAGGTATTCCTGACCATCTTCAAGCACATCGACAGGTTCCGCGGCGAGTCCAGCCTGTCGACCTGGATCTACCGCATCACCCGCAACCACTGCCTGAACCGCCTGAAGTTCCTGCGCCGGCGCGCCCAGCACCGGCGCCAGCAACTCGACGGCATCTACCAGGCCGATGCCAGCGGCCAGCGGCGGCACCGGCCGGTGGCCGGCGAGGTACCCCGGCCCGACACCCTGGCCGAGGGTCGCCAGCTGCAGACCATAGTCGAGGAGAAGATGGGTGAGCTTTCCGATGACCACCGCGAACTCGTCATCCTGCGCGACATCGAACTGCTCAGCTACGAACAGATCCAGGCCATCACCGGCCTGCCGGCGGGGACGGTCAAGAGTCGCCTGCACCGGGCCCGCCTGGAGTTGGCTCGCCTGCTGGCTCCCTACCTGGAGGAAGAAAGTGACCGCTCATGAGGAACACGAGCATTTCCGGCGGCTGATGTCGGAGCACCTCGACGGCCTGCTCGCCGAGCCCCAGGTGCGGGAACTCGAACAGCACCTGGCCGGGTGCCGGCAGTGCCGGGAGGAATTCGCGCTGCTGCGCCGCTCGGTACAGCTGTTGCGCAACCTGCCCCAGGTGGAAGTGCCCGAGGAACTGCGCCACCGGCTGCACCGGCGCCTGCTGCGGCACGGTGCCGCCATGCGCCGGCGTTCCAGCACCTCCCGCTGGATGGTGCCCTTCGAAGCCACCATGGCGGTGCTGCTGGCCACGGTGGGAGCCATCGTGCTGGTGCTGCTGGTATCCAGTTTTCCGGTGACCGTCACCGTTCCCCGGGGCACACCGCTGGAGCTGTCGGTGAACCGGCCCGAGCGACTGTACCGCCTGGCCGAGTCCGCCTGGCGGAGTGGGGGCACGGTTCGCCGCCAGGGACACCTGGTGCCGAAGGGAAGCCGCCTGGGAGCCAGCGGACAGCTGGAACTGTGGATACCGCGCCCGCGCTGGGGTGATTTCCTGGCCGCCGCCGGGGAACTGGTGCCGGCTCCGGCCCTGCCCGCGCACCTGCCTCCCACCGGCGAGCAGCAGGTGCTGGTGCTGGTACGCCTGGTCAGGCCGGCAAGGAGCGGCCCTCGATCCGGAGCAGGGCCCGCTTCAACTCCAACCCCGCCGAAAACCCCCCGGGGCCGGCAGCCGCCACCACCCGGTGGCAGGGCCAGATGATGGGCAGGGGATTTTCCGCCATCACCCGGCCCACCGCCCGGGCCGCCCGGGGATGGCCGGCCCGCCGGGCCAGTTCACCGTAAGTGATCACCTGGCCATAGGGCACCCGGGCCAGCACCTGCAGCACCCGGCGGGCGAAGTCTCCCAGGGGCGGGGGCGCCAGGCGCAGCTGGAAGCGCCGGCGCCGGCCGGCCAGGTATTCATCCAGCTGGCGCCGCGCCGGCTCGGTCCACCGTGGTCGCCGTTGCCACCACCCGCCCAGTCGCTCGATCTCGTCGGCCACCTGTTGGCGGCTGGCTGCCAGCAACACCCGCACCAGGCCGCGGGAACCGGCCAGCAACCACACCCGGCCCAGGCCTCTCGCCTCCAGGCTGGTCATGGCCAGCGCGGCTGTCACCGCACCAGCTCCGAGTTGACGGCGATGCGCAGGTTCACTCCGGTGGCGGTGCGTTCGTCACCATCGGCAGCGCTCAGGCGGCCTTTTATTTCCGTCTGGCACTCGCTCCTTATCAGGTTTCCCGTGTCCAGGCCGAAAAGGAACCGCCCCCGACCGCTGCCCTGCAGGTCGGCCAGTAGCTGGATATCGCCCAGGTCGCTCCGGCCGGCCAGGGTAATGCGTACCCGGGCGGAGATGCGGGCGCAACGCTGGCGCCGGCACGGCAACAATCGTTCCAGGGTGTAGTCTCCCTGCATGACCAGCTGCAGGTGCCGCCCGCTCCACAGGGGAACTTCCACCCGTCGCTCGACCTGCCAGCTTTCCCCGGCGGCCACGGTCCGGGAGGGAAACTCCAGGGTCAGCAATTGCTGGGCCCGGGCGAAAGCCAGGGCCACCTGGCGTACCCGCATTTCCCGGCCTTCCGCTCCCAGTTCCTCGGTCTTCAGCACCCGGCCGTGCTCGTCCCGGGTCACGACCAGGCGTATCCCCTCCATCTCCGGCACCCGCCGCAGCTCGTGAACCAGCCCCTCCGTCGCCTGGCTGGCCCGGAACGAACCCAGGGAGATCTGCAGCCGGGCCCGCCCGTCGCGAATCGCCAGCACCCGCTGGAGCATCTCCGCCTCGCTGTTGATGGTCGAGGTGCGCGCGGCCTCGGCTACCAGGTCGCTGGAGAGCCGGACTTGCTGGCGCACCTTGACCAGGTAGGCCAGTTGCTGGTCGCTGGCAAACCGGTAGCGCAGTTCGACGCTCTCGGCCGCTCCGGCCCGGGGAACCAGCAACCACAACCAGAGAAGTGCCGCCCCGGTAACGTAACTGGCAAGTCGCTTTCCGTGGTGGGAGCTAACCGCCGGCCAGATAGGCATCCAGCACCTCCTTGAGATCGAGCACCTGCCCCAGTTCGAAATCGACCGGGGCCCGCGTTCCGCCCGGTGTCAGCAGGTAACCCACCAGGCGCCGGGGGCCGCGTTGTTCCAGGTAGAAACGGTATTGCCCCTGTACCACCTTGAGACGGGCCTCGAAACGCAGGCGCCCGCCGTATGCCGATACCCTGGTGTCGCTTCCCAACTTCTCCAGCAGCTCCTCCAGGTCCAGCGGCTCCAGGCCGGGCTCTGCCACCGGGGGCGCTGGAGCCGTTTCCGTGGCAGCCTCTTCCATGGCCTCGGTCAGCTCCAGCACGTCTTCCTGTTCCGCCTCCGCCGGCGTGGCGTCCGCCCCGGCCAGCCCGTCGGCCAGCCGTGCCAGGGCCTCGAGATCCCCGGTGGGCTCTCCGCCCAGTTCCAGGTTCCGGGACTCCACCGGCAGGCCATGCAGGCTGGTGCCATCGAGCGACTCCACCACCAGCCGCTGCCGCTGCCAGGCGGCCACGCCCAGGGTCCGGCCGGCCAGCTTCACCTGCCCGCGAAGCAGCAGGGCATCTTCCACCAGGTCCACGAAGATGCCCATGGCCAGCAGGCGATCCCGCAACTTCCCCAACCGGCCCAGCTGCTCGCCGAGCCGGCGAGCCACGAGGGCACAGAACTGCGGCGCCGAGACCACCTGCTGCAGTGAAAGCGGGGGCAGTGAGTAGAGAAACCGTGGCGAGACGATCTTCACCCGCTCCGGGCCACAGGCATAGACGGTAAGCTCCTTGATGTCTTGGCCGGTGAGGGGATGGCGGAACACCCCGCCCTGCACCGGGATCACCGCCACCAGGCCACGCCGGGGATCGTCGGTGGGGAATTCGCGTGCCATTTTCTCGAGGCGCGCGCGTACCTCGACAAACCAGGCCGTGAAATTGTCGGCCGAGCCGTTCATGCCCCGGCCCGCCTCCGCCGCCGGGCCAGTCCCTCCGAGCGGCTCAACGAACAGCCGCAATACTGCTGGCGGTAGAACCCCCACTGCCGGGAAAGCTGCAGCGAACGCTCGAAACCGGCCTGTTTCTTGAGATCGACGTCCACGAAGGGAACTCCGCTTTCCGCCTCCACCTGCCGGCCGGTCTCGATCACCAGCCGCGAGTTCTTGTGCCGGCTCACCGTCAGGGTGACTCCGAAGGCGTCGAAGTTGCGCCGCCGGGCCTCCTCGGCGGTGCGACGCAGGCGCAGCCGGAAGCACTCCTGGCAGCGGCGACTGCCCTCGGGAAGATGTCGCCAGGGCAGGATGGCCCGGCCCCAGTCGGCGGGCCGGTATTCGCCCTCCAGCAACTGCACTCCCTCCGCGTTGCAGAAGCGGCGCATTTCCTCGAGCCGTTGCCGGTACTCGGCGGCGGGATGGATGTTGGGCCCGTAGAAGAAGAAGCCCAGCCGCCACTGTACCCGCAACCGCTCCAGGGCCACGGTGGAGCAGGGAGCGCAACAGGCATGCACCAGCAGGCTACCGGAACCTGCCGGGGCAGCGCCGTGGTTATTTCTTCCCGGCTCCGGCATCGGCTCCCTGTCCCGAGAATTTCTCCCACACTCGCAGGGTGCTCAAGGCGGTACGCAGCTGGTAGTCACGGATGGCGTCCAGCAGGCGTCGTTCCGCCGACGAGGGCTGGTCTCGTTTCAGGTGCCCGCGCAGGTCTATTTCCCGGGTGATGCGCACCTCGGCCTGGTCGGCCGGCTCCTCGGCGGGAACCATGACGTCAGGCACGATGCCCTCTTCCTGGATGGAACGATGTGCGGGGGTGTAGTAACGAGCGATGGTCAGTTTCAGCCCCGAACCGTCGCGCAGGTCGATCACCTTCTGTACCGAGCCCTTGCCGAAGGAACGGGTTCCCATGATCACCGCCCGGCCGTGATCCTGCAGGGCCCCGGCCACGATCTCGGCCGCCGAGGCGCTGCCGCCGTTGACCAGGCACACCATGGGATAGTGGGGTTCGGTGCCGCGACGGTGGGCATAGGTCTTTTGCATGATACGCGCCCGGCCGCGCGTCTCCAGCAGCAGGCCGTCGGCGATGAAACGATCGGCCACGCGGATGGCCTGGTCGAGCAGGCCCCCGGGGTTGTTGCGCAGGTCCAGCACCACCCCGCGCAGCTTGCCGCCGGCCTGCTTGGTGAGTTTCTTCAGGGCCTCCATCATGTAACGCTCGGTGCGTTCCTGGAAGGCGCGGATGCGGATCACCGCGTAGCCGGGCAGGGGCATGAAACCGTTGACCGGGTTGAGGCGAATGCGCTGGCGGATGAGGATGAAATCGCGCGGTTTTTCGAAACCGGCGCGGTCCATGGTGAGCACCACCTTGGTACCGGGCACGCCGCGGATGAGGCGGGCGGCCTGGGCGGTATCCATCTCCTCGGTGGACTTGCCGTCGATCTTCACCAGCCGATCGCCCGCCTTTATTCCCGCCCGGGCGGCCGGGGTATCATCGATGGGACTGACCACCACCAGCCCGCCGTCCCGGGCCTCGAGCTCTATGCCCACCCCGCCGAAATGTCCCTCGGTGTCTTCCTGCATGGACCGGTACTGCTTGGGAGTCATGAAGGAGGAATGCGGATCCAGCGTCCGCAACATGCCGCGGATGGCCCCGTAGATCAGCTCCTCGGCGGATACCTGGTCGACATAGCTGCTGCGCACGGCATGCAGCACCTGCGCGAAGACGTCGATCTTGTCGTATACCTTGCCCCCTTCTCCGGCCCGGGCCGGCGCCGCCAGTGGCAACACCAGCAACAGCAACCAGCCGGCCGCACCCGTCCAGGATCTACTCGCCGTTCTCATGTTGTCCTCCCAGCACAGTGACCGGGCGCATCCTAGCATACGGACCGCCCGCTGGCGAGCCTGTAGCTAGTGCCTGCAGCTAGTGCCTGTAGCTAGTGCCCAGCTCCGGTGAACTCCGTGCGGCAGACATCCTGGCCGCGAAACAGGTCGCACACGGCCTCGATGGCCTGCAGCTGAAAGTCGAGGTTGGGCTCGAATTGCAGTTTCACAGACAGGCCTCTACCCCGTGCAAGAATACCTGGAAGCTCTTGGATCGATTGCGTGCGGGCTCCATGTTCGGGGCGATTTTGCGTGCCGCCGCAATCTTGGGGTAACTGTTGCGATAAATCCTGTTCTGTTTCAGGAAACGGTGCAGCCTTTCCCATGTGCCGCCGTCATCGGGGTTATTGAAGATCCTGGGTACCCTTCTCCCCGATAGGGAGGTAAAGGCGGCTTGCAACGCGGCTGTATCCCCCATAAACCAGGCTTCCAGCTCTTCGACAACGATCCGCGTGACCACGCGAAAGTTCCAGGACGAATCTGGAGAAGTCTTCGTGCTCAATCGCGCTTCGTAGGCCATGATTTCAAGACGCTGCTTCAGTTCATGGCAGTCGTCGCTGTCCCGGTCTACGAGCACGATGGCCTTCAGGTTCTCGCCGTTCTCGATTCGTTGGCGATAAGCGCGCAGCCGTGCCGGCAACTCTTTGAGCAACCGACCTTTGCTGCCCATATTTATCACCTTCCACTTGGCACGACCGGCGACAATCTTTGGCATCAGGTGCTTTAGGGCTTCTTCCATGCTGGGCTCTTCCACCAGAACGTGCAGACTGCTCATTCTCCATCCCCCGCACTGAGTGGATCGCCTACGTCGAAATGGCCTTCCATCCACAGGTCCCCTAACGAGGCCCCTTCAGATATGAATTCCGGAATACCCGGCATGTCCGCGACCCGCTTGATCCGGGTATAGCCATCATCACTCCGGTAGAGAACGCGCACCTGTACGGGTCGGAGACGATCGATGAAAAACGGAGAATGCGTCGTGACGACAAGCTGGGTTCCCTCTGTTGCCAGATCACACTCTTCTGCTAATTCCGGCAGCAGCCGCGGATGGAGATAGTTTTCCGGCTCCTCTATGCCGATAAGCTGTGGCGGTTCCGGATCATAGAGCAGGGTCAGATAGGCGAGCATCTTCAAGGTGCCGTCCGAGGCGTAGCGGGCCAGAATGGGAGTGGAAAAAGGGGCGTCCTTGACTTGCAGCAGCAGACGGCCGTCATCCAGGGGTTTGGAGGTAACCTTTTCAATGCGGGGAACTCTGCGGCGCAGGGTTTCGAAAATTCTCTCCAGCCGCTCGGGGTGTTCCTCGCTCAGATACTGGACAACATTGGGCAAATTGTCGCCTGTGGCTGAGAGCCGCTCCTCGGCCCCAGCCTCGGGATTGCCACGCGCAGCATCGGCGGATAGATAGGAAAGATGCCAACTGGTTATGAAGCTGCGCAGGGCAATGACCCGCGGATTCTCCTCCAATTGCCCCAAGGTGTTGACCGCCAGCACATCAGGTCCGGAGAGGGGTTTGGCTATCCGCTTATCTTTCGCCTCCGGTTGTTCACCGGTGATCACCTTGCCTTTGCCATGGCGATAGTCCAGGAAGTAAAACGGCGTACCGGGATGGGTACGTTTCCAGCGCAAAAACTCACGCGCGACCACCGGCCCGCGGCTGGTCTCCTCGATCCCCAGGTGATAGGTGATAAGCGGCGTGCCGGGTTTTTCCCGGTATTGCAGTTCGATTACGATCGGCCCTTCGGCATCCCTGCTGCGCAACTCCTTGAAGCGCCCGCGCCGGTCCCAGGCCTTGCGCAGACCGTCGCCGAAGCATTCGGAAAGGAACGCAAAGACATCAAACACCGTCGATTTGCCGCTACCGTTGGGTCCGAGCAGCACGGTCAGCGGCGTCAGGTCCTCAAGGCGGACGTCCCGCAGGGCGCGGTAGTTTTTGATGTGCAGGGTTTCCACTCGTGGTGGTTCGATCGTGACGTTCATCACAGGCTCCTTACGTTAGCGATGCCGTGCTGCTCGAGGATGGCCGCGGTGTTGGTCTTGGCCACGTCGGCGAAGGCGCTGTCGCGGAAGACACAGGTTGTGTCTCCGGCCGGGGCGAGGACCTTGCGCCAGCTCACGATGCCCTGGGCCAGCTCCTCGACCTGATCGCGCTCGATCTCCTCGGCCAGGCAGGCCATGAGCACGCCGCCGCCCACGGCATGAACCTCCTTGCCGGCGATGGTGCGGGGCTTGCCGAGCTGGTCGCAAAACTCGGTGGCGACCGGTGCCGCCCTTGACATCCGTGCCGTACTTCTTGTCGTACGCCTCCTGCGCCATGCTGTCTTTGGGGTCTACTACGAATGCCATCTGGGTCTACCTCCCCGCCCTCAATCCACACTATTTTCGATGAAGGCGAGTGTCCCACGATCATTGGCAAATAGTGCTTGTCAATCAACGGAACCGAGCCCCATTTTGTTGACTGCCCCCCCCAAAGTCAAGTGAAGGTAGCTTGAACCCTCAACCGGACACTTCACTTGTCAAAATGCCGGACATCTTGACGTGTCAACAACAGCCTGTAGCTAGTGCCTGCAGCTAATGCTTGATCCAGCGCGCGGGATCCACCGCCTTGCCCCCGCGGCGAATTTCGAAGTACAGGTAGGGTCCCTTCAGGGAGCCGGTCTCTCCCACTCCTCCCAGCAGTTGACCCTGGCGCAGCCGTTGGCCCTTGCGTACGCGCAGGTCGTCCAGGTGGGCGTACAGGGTATAGAAGCCGCCCCCGTGCTCGACGATCACCAGCAGGCCGTAGCCCTCGAACCAGTCGGCAAACGCCACCCGACCCGGAAACACCACCCGTACCGGTGTACCCCGCGGGGCCCGCAGGTCGACGCCCTGGTGCCGGGTCACCGTGCCGAAGCGCCGGTCCTTCTGCAGGCCGAAGGGAACCTCCACCCGCCAACGGGCCAACGGCGCCGGCAGCCGTCCCCGCCAGGAGGAAAACTCGCTGCTGCTCTGCCGGCCTCCCTCGAACCGTTGCAACACCCCCTGCAGGCGCCGACGGGCCCGCACCAGCTCGCGCAGGGCTTTCTGGCGCAAGGAGGCCTGGCGCCGCACCAGCCCCAGCACCGCCAGTCGCTGCTGGCGCAACTGCTGCAACTGTTCCCGGCGTCCGCGCAACTCGGCGATGAGCCGGTCCTGCTGTCGCGCCTGCTGGCGGGTCTGCCGCTGGTTCTTCTGCAGCTGCTGCTGCAGCCGCTCCAGCTGGCCGACCAGGCGGGCATCCAGGCGGGCGCGGCGGTGCAACCAGCGCACCCGCTCCAGCGCCTGGCCCAGGTCGGCCGAGGAAAAGAGCAGCTCCAGCCAGCCGTACTCTCCCCGCTTGTAGAGAATGCGCAGGCGCCGCGCCAGGTCCCGGCGGCTGTCGTCTTCGAGATGCAACAACTTCCGGCGGCGCCGGGCCAGTTGCTCCAGGCGCCGGCGGCATTGTTCCAGGGCTTGCTGGGCCTGCTCCTGCTCGTTGCGTAGCTGCTGGTCCTGCTGCTCCAGCCGGGACAGTTCCTCGAGCAGGCGGGTGGACCGTCCCTGCAGTTTCTCCAGCAGGCGCTTCTGGCGCTGCAGGCGTTTTTCCGTCTCCTGCAGGTCCTGGCGCACGGGATGCTGCCGGCCGGCGGAAGCGGTGGATGCCCCGGCCAGGCCGGCCGCCAGCAGCAGCGCGGCTATTTCCAACCCCGCCTTCATTTCCTGAGATGCCGCCACAGCGACGCCGCCGTACCCGCCAGTCCCAGCAGCGCCCCGCCGGCCACCACCAGCAGCGCCGTGGTGGGGGACAGGAAGGCGGGGGTGAAAGAACTCTGCCCCAGGCCCACCGGCATGCGCAGCCAGGGAGCCACCACCAGGAAGGCCAGGTAGGCCAGGCCCACCCCCAGGCCGGCGCCCAGCAGGCCCACCAGGGCTCCCTGCAGGTAGAAAGGGGCCTTGATGAAGGCCGGCGTGGCCCCCACCAGGCCCATGATCTCGCTCTCCTGGCGACGCGAGTAGACGGACAGGCGAATGGTGTTGGAAACGATTACCGCTGCCGCCAGCAGGATGAGCCCGCCCAGCACCAGTCCCAGGGTGCGCACCACGCGGATGAAACGGAAAAAGCGCCCCAGCCAACGCTGCCCGTACTGCACCTCCTCGACACCGGCGAGTTTCTCCAGTTGGGTGGCCAGCGCCGCCATGATCTCGGTGCGCCGTTTTCCCGGGCGCAATTCCACCTGCAGGGACGCCGGCAGGGGATTTTCCCCCAGCACCTCCAGCAGGTGGGCGTCGTCTCCCAGGCGGCGCCGGAAGTCCTCCAGGGCCTGTTGCCGCTCCACCACCACCACCGCGGCCACGGCCTCGCGGGACTGCAACCACTGTTGCAGCTGCTGGCGACATTCCCGCTGGCAGTCATCGTCGACGAAGACCGTCAGGCGCAAGCGCGAACTCAGCTTGTCGGCCAGCCCGGAAAAGTTGCTGGCCAGCAGGCCGAACAGGCCCAGCAGGAGGAACACCACCGCCACCGTGCCGATGGTCAGGCCGGTAACTGCCGGCCGGCGCACCAGGTCCACCAGGGCCCGGCTGACGATCACCGCGCTACGACGCATATCCGGTCGTCCTCCCGGCTCCTTCCCGGTACCCGGCATACACCGCGGCAGGTCGTCCGGGACTGGAAAACGGTTCAGGCATCGGGCATGCCTCCGGAGATCACCCGGCCGCGGTCGATCTCGATGATGCGCTTGCGGGTGCGCCGCACCCAGTCGATGTCGTGGGTGGCCACCACCACCGTCACCCCGCGGGCGTTGATCTCGCTCAGCAGCCGGTATATCGCCCGGCTGAGCTCCGGATCCAGGTTGCCGGTGGGTTCGTCGGCCAGCAGGATGGGGGGATCGTTGACGATGGCCCGGGCAATCGCCGCTCGTTGCTGCTCTCCCCCGGAAAGCTTCAGGGGAAAGGAACCGGCCTTGTGTTCCAGGCCCACCATCCGCAGGGCCTCGTTGATGCGCTGGCGGCGTTCCCGGCCGCCGATTCCCATCACGTCGCAAACCAGGCCGACGTTCTCCCGCACCGTCATGGTGGGAATCAGCTTGAAGTCCTGGAACACCACCCCGATGCGGCGGCGCAGCAGGGGAATCTCCCGGCGCTTGACCCGGGCCACGTTCTTGCCGAACAGCAGCATCTGTCCCGCCTGGCAGGGTTCGGCCAGGAAGGCCAGTCGCAGCAGGCTGGTCTTGCCGGCACCGGAGGGACCGGTGATGAAGACGAACTCGGCCTTCTCGATACGCAGGGTGATGTCTGTCAGGGCGGGGCTGTCGGGTCCGTACGACATGTGTACATGGTACATCTCGATCATGTCCCACCACCGCCCTGGCCGAAACCCGCTCCGGGATCAGCCGTCTTCTTCCTCTCCCGACAGGTAGCTGAGGATGACCTCGTCCAGGCTCTTTTCGGTTATCAGGTTCTCGCCGAAGATGGTAGGCCCCGAGGTGTTGCGTGGCACCGGCTTTTCCGCCAGTCGGCGGGCGGCCATGACCTCGGGCGGCAGCTTTCTTTCCGCCGGCTTCGCATCGGCCGGGGTGCTGCCGGCGGACTTCTCCGCACCGGCCTTGAGAACCACCGGTGGACGGGCCGGTGCCGGAGGCGGAGCAGATTCCGGTGCGGGTGCCACGGGATAGACGCCGGAAGCGGGCTGGCCTCTGGCCGCGGGCATGGCCTGGACCGTGGGGGCTTCGTGGCGGGGCAGGCCCACCTGGGTGCGTGGCGACACGTTCGGGGCTGGTGTCGACGCCGGTGTCGGAACCGGAGCCGGTGCCGGGAAGCGGTCCGGTGCGGCCTCCACCGGGGCCGAGGAAGCCGCGGGGACGGGTGCCGGCACCGAGGTGATGTCCTTGCCGGCGACTATGTCGGCCCCGTCGACGGGTAACGCGGGGACCCCGGCATGCTGCACCGTGGCCGCTTCCCCGGGTACTTCCACCTTGTCGTAGACCCCGTTGATCAGGTTGCGCAGCATGGCCTTGTGCTGCTCCTGCATCAGTTCCCGGACTATCTGCTCCAGGTTCTCGGCCTGAACTATATCGGCATAGCTGGTTTTCTTGGTGGCCAGTATATTTCCACCCACGAACAGGTGGGTGATGATATGGGGGTTGTCGACTCCGCTGTCTTCGGTCTGCACGTGGTAGATACGGCCGTTGTGCTTGATATTGTGATTGAACCCCAGGACCATGCGTGACTTCTTGTGCTCGACCAAGGCGATATCCTCTTTCAGAAAAACCCGGGCCAGTGTAGCAGAGGCCCGCAGCCGAGGCAAGATAACCACCGCGATAATCACGGCATAGGTTGCTTGACCCGGTCGCGGCCGCTGTGATTCAATGTTCGCCACGACTGGTTGTAACGGTTGGCATCTGTTCCCGAAGGAATTCTCAGCGGAGGCTGCGGCAGATGAAGGTGCAATGCGAAAAATGCGGCTCGGAGTACAACATCGATGAGTCCCGGGTTCCCCCGGCGGGACTGCAAATCAAGTGCCCCAAGTGCCTGGCAACTTTCATGGTACGCCCCCGGCAGGCCGAGGCTCCGGCCACCGCCGGCGACATGTTCGACCTGGGGGCGGTGGATCTTTCCGGCGACGCCGGCGGCAACGCCGACCTGGAACTGGACCTGCCCCAGGAGCAGGCCCCGGCCGCACCACCTGCTCCCGGCCCGGCCGCCGCTCAACCACCGGGCTCCACCCTGCCGCCGGTGGGAGGCTCCACCCTGCCGCCATTGGGACAGTCCGCGGCGGGTCCGGGCTCGACTCCGGCCGCTCCCCAGCCCAGTGCCGGAGCCGGCGGCCAGTTGTTCGACTTTCTCGACCAGGAGATCGCCTCCGACCAGGAAGCGGAGAAGAGCGGGCCGGTGCGTTATCGCATCCGCCGCAAGAGCGGCAAGGTCTTCGGACCCTTCGACCAGGACACCGTCAAGAAGATGCTGGTCGATCACCAGCTCATGGGAAACGAGGAGGCCTCGCTCGACGGTGTCAACTACAAGCCCCTGGGTGCCTTCGAGGAATTCGCGACCACCATCAGGGCCCTGATGGACGAGCCGGTGGCCCAGGCCGAGGTTTCCGCTCCCCCGCCACCCTCCAGCCCGGCCCCGTCGACCGGCGATGACCTGGTGGCCCCCCAGGGTGTTGATTTCGCCGAACCCCCGGAGGAGACCAGCGGCAAATCCGGCTCCGGCGCCGGCATCATGATCGCCCTGGGGGTGCTGATCCTGGTCATCATCGCCGGCGTGGCCCTGGGATTCACCAGGTTCGGCTTCTTCGGCATCAAGGCCCTGACCGGTTCCGGGACGGCTTCCCGGCAGCAGACCGCCGCCACGACGGGCCAACAAGGCCAGGGGGGGCCCAGCGATCTGCTCTCCTACTACTACCAGGACAGCTATGCCGGCTACACCACCATCTACCAGCGGTTTAAGGAAATGCACAAGAAAGGCGATGACACCCAGACCGATCGCCTGCTGGCGGTGCTGTCGGTGGCCGCGCTGTTGCGCAACTACGGAGCCAACGAGGCCTACCTGAAAACGGGCCGCACCACCGTGGTGGCCATGAAAGACGAGGACCCCGAGAGCAAGCAGACCATCAAGGCCGAAGCAGCCCTGCTCATCCTGCCCAATCCCCAACAGGCTTTCAAGGTACTGCAACCGCTGGTGGGCAAGGACTCCCAGGACAAGGAAGCCCTGTACCTGGCCGGCTGGGCCCTGGCCTACCAGAAGAAATGGGCCGAGTCTGCCCGCTACTTCGACCGCGCCACGGTCATCGATCCGGACTTTGCCAAGGCCTACCACGCCCTGGGGGACATCCAGGCCCTGCAGGGCGACTTCAAGAGTGCCGCCCTGTTCTACCAGAAAGCGGCGGAAAAGGATCCCCGGCACGTGCAGTCGCTGGTGGAACTGGCCCGCATCCAGATCGAGGTGAACGACGACCTGGATGCCGGCTCGCAGTCCCTGCAACAGGTGTTCGGGAAGTACTTCAACAACCTGGCACCGGCGGAACAAGCCAAGGCGCATGCCCTGCAGGCGCGCATCTACGCCAAGCGCCACCAGCACGACAAGGTAATCAGCTCCCTGCAAACGGCCATCAATCTCATGCCCGCCAAGGTCTCCTACCTGGCCGAACTGGGCAACTACTATCTCGACATCGGCGAGTACGCCAAGGCCCATGCCCTCTTCGACAAGGCCCTGGCCAAGGATGCCAAGAACGTGGACGCCCAGATCGGCAAGGGCCGGGCCATGTGGAAGAGTGGAGACATAGTCAAGGCCAAGATACTGCTGGAAAAAACCGCCAAGGCCGCTCCTCGCGATCCGCGCCCTCCCTACCTGCTGGGGCGTATCAGCGAGGACCTGCAGAAACCACAGCAGGCCATGAACTACTACCAGCAGGCCCTGCAGGTATCTTCCAAGTTCCTGCTGGCCCGGGTGGCCATGGCCCAGCTGCAGATGAAGCAGGGCAAGACGGCCGATGCCCTGGGGGTTCTGGGCGAGGCAGTGCGACTCAACCCGCACTCGGCCATCGTCCACAACGGCATGGGCGAGATCTACCTGGCCCAGGAGAACCTGCGCCTGGCAGTCCGGGAATTCCGGCAGGCCATGGATCTGGATCCCGAGCTGCCGGGGGCCCATTTCAACATGGCGCTGGCCTTGCGCCAGCAGGGCAAGCTCGACCGGGCGCTGGCGGAGTTCAAGCAGGTTGCCACGCTGGCCCCGCGCTATCCCGATCTCGCCTACGAGCACGGCTACACCCTGTACCTGAAGAAGCAGTACCAGGATGCCCTGAAAATGTACGAGGACGCCATCACCCGCAACCCCAAGGACGACCGGCTCTACTTCCGGGCCGGCCTGGCAGCCCTGGGTGCCGGTGATGAACAGGCGGCCGTCAACTATTTCCAGACGGCCTCGGGCCTGAACCCCACCAACAGCGAGGCCGTCTTCCAGCTGGGCCTGCTGTTCTTCGGCAAGAAGGACATCGACCGGGCCAGGGAACTGTTCAAGAAGGTGGTGGAGCAGAACGACAACGACGCCCGGGCCCACTACTACATGGGCCTGTGTTACCAGCACCAGGACATGATGCTCGACGCCCTGGAGGAGTACCGCACCGCCATCAAGCTCGATTCCAAGTTGCTGGACGCTCGTATCGCCCTGGGCAAGGCCCAGGCCCAGCGCCTGCAGTTCGAGGAGGCCATCGAGCAGTTCAAGCGGGTGGTGGCCATGGATCCGCAACGCCTCGACGTACAGTTGGCGCTCGGTGAAGCTTATCTCAAGCAGGGAGCGGCTCGCCAGGCGTTGCGGGTGCTCACCAGGGCCTACCGGAAGAACCGCAAGTTCCCCGGGCTGGCCTACCTGGTGGGACGTGCCTACCATGACCAGGACAAGATCTCCCGGGCAACCAAGTTCTACCAGGAGGCGGTGCGCTTGAACCCCAGGGATCCCATGCCCCATTATTACCTGGGCTACGTCTACAAGGCCGGCCGCAGGAACCGCCAGGCCATCAGTGAATTCCGCCGCTACCTGCAGTTGCGGCCAGACGCTCCCGATGCCGACGACGTGCGCGAGGAGATCGACTACCTGCTCAACGAGTGAGCATTTCCCTGCCTCCGAGGAATCCATCCATGCTTGATCTTCGCCTGGTTACCGATCAACTCGATCTGGTGCGTGAGAAACTGGCCCGGCGCGGCCCGCTCCCTCCCCTGGATTCGCTGGCCCGGCTGGGAGAACGCCGCCGTACCCTCATCCGCCAGGTACAGGACCTCCGTCATCACAAGAAGCAGGCCGGCGACGACGTCAAGCGCCTGTCCCGGGAAGACCCACCCCGCGCAGAGCAGGTGCGCCGGCAGCTGCGCCAGCTGGGCCAGCAGCAGAAGCAACTGGAACAGCAACTCGCCGAGGTGGAACAGCAGCTGCAACAACAGCTGTTGCTGCTGCCCAACCTGCCCCACGAGACGGTGCCCGCCGGCCGGGACGAGGCCGACAACCGGCTGGAACGCCAGGTGGGACAACCACCACACTTCGACTTCGCCCCCCGGGCCCACTGGGACCTGGGGCCCGCACTCGGGGTGCTGGACTTCGAGCGCGGGGCCAAGATCTCGGGCAGCCGCTTCACCGTCCTGCGCGGCGCCGGGGCCCGGCTCGAGCGCGCCCTCATCAACTTCATGATCGACCTGCACGCCCGCCAGCACGACTACCAGGAAGTGTGGGTGCCGCAGCTGGTGCTGCGCGAGAGCATGCAGGCCACCGGGCAGCTGCCCAAGTTCGAAGACGATGCCTTCAAGACCGTCGACCCGGAGCTGTTTCTGGTACCCACCGCCGAGGTGCCGGTGACCAACCTGCACCGGGACGAGATCCTGGCCGCCGAGGAGCTGCCGCTCCGCTACGTCTGCTACACCGCCTGCTTCCGGCGCGAGGCCGGCTCGCACGGCAAGGACACCCGTGGCATCATCCGCCAGCACCAGTTCGACAAGGTGGAACTGGTGCAGCTGGTGCGCCCGGAAGAATCCTACCAGGTGCTCGAACAATTGACCGCCCACGCCGAGGCGGTGCTGCAGCAGCTCGAACTGCCCTACCGGGTGATGAACCTGTGCGGCGGTGACCTGGGCTTCTCCGCCGCCAAGACCTACGACCTGGAGGTGTGGATGCCCGCTCAGGATCGTTACCGGGAGATATCCTCCTGCTCGAACTTCGAGGACTTCCAGGCGCGCCGGGGACGCATTCGCTTCCGGCGGGAAAAGGGCTCGAAGCCCGAGCTGGTGCATACCCTCAACGGCTCCGGGCTGGCGGTGGGACGCACCCTGGCGGCCATCCTGGAAAACCACCAGCAGGCCGACGGTTCGGTCAGGATCCCCGCCGCCCTGGCACCCTACACCGGCTTCGACAGCATCCCTCCCCGGCAGTGATCCCCACGTGGTTTTTCGGGGTGGGGCCTCTCCGGCGGGAGCCGGGGAGGCGCCCTCGGACGATCTACCGATGGGACGCGCGGGCGCGCCGACATACAATTATCAACAGGTTGCCGACTGGAGGAAACACTACCGGGGCGCGGGTGTCGAGTGAACATGTCGCCAAACAGGACGGGCAGGACGATCGGCTGGCTGCTGTTGTTGCCGCTGGCCCTGGGCGCCTGCGACAGCGATTTCCTCCAGCTCGATCCCTATCCCCACTGCAGCAGCTACCCCTGCCAGGAGGAAATCGCCTGGTGGCAGCAACTGTGGCGGGAAGAAAGGCACAGCAGCCGGCGCCCGGCAGACGGGCCTTCCCGTGTAGCTGCCCGGCAACAGGTCTGGCAGCGGCTGCACCGGCTCGGCCGCCAGGCGGAAGACTTCAACGGGCTCTGCCGCCGGCAGGGCTGCAGCTCGCTGCAGGTGGCTCTTCACCGCCAGCAGGTCGTTTACCACGTGCAGTCCTTCCTCGAGCATGGCATTCCCCCGCCGCCGGCCCGCGGCCGGCCGCGGCCAACCCCGGCATTCGTCGACCGCTGGCGCGAGCCGCTGCTGTTGCTGGTCCTGCTGGGCGCGGGGCTGCTGGCCGCCTGTCTGCGCTGGGGAGTGCTGGGAGCCTACGCCTTCGCCGGGCTGGGGCACGAGCTGCGGCGCCGGGGCGCCCGCCTGCTCGACGGTCTTCGCTGGAGCCTGCCGCCCGGCACGCGCTGGCCGGCGCTGTGGACGGGGCTTTTCCTGCTGGCGGGGTGGCTCACCTTCATCTCCATGAACGGCGGGGAGGCCGCCTGGCGACTGCTGCTGGGAGGAAAACCGTGAACCCGGAAAACAGGAAGCCGGGCAATCACGGCCGTGCCGTGGCGTGGCTGCTTTACCTGCTGCTGCTGGCCTTGACCATCTGCTTCGCCAGCTCCATGGTCGTCTACCTGGTCTTCGAGCGGCTGGTGTTCGGGCTGCTGCCGGTGGCGCCCGCCGGGCAGATCGCCATCCTGCTGGCCGTGGTGCTGGGGCACACCCTGACGTTGTGGCGCCGCCTGCCCGCGGCCCTGCTGGAGCCGGCCCGGCGGGTTGCCGCCGGGCTGGGCATGGTGCCCGCGGACGGTCGCGAGTTGGCCACGTTTCGCATGCTGGGCCTTTCGTTCGTGGCCGTGGCCGCGCTCGACCTGTGGCGGATCCTCTCGCTGGGCCGGCAACGAGACCTGCTGCTGCCGCACGGATACGAGTTCATGGCCCTGCTGCTGCTCAAGGTCCTGCTGGCCGTGCTGCTGGCCTGGTCGGCGCTCCGGGCCAGCCGGGGGCAACGCCTCTTTCCCCGGCGTTCACCGGCCGGGAAGGCCGGCTGGCCGGCCGGGCGCCTGCCGCAGCTGGTACGCACCTGCCTGCATGCCGCCATCCTGGCCACGGCCGGCATGCTGTGTGCCAGTGCGCTGGAGCGACACCTGCCCTGGCAATCCGTGCTGGGTGCGGGCGCCCCCATCCGTCCCGCCGCCTGGGGGGCGCAGCTGGGCGCGGTGGCTGCCGTGCACCTGCTGCGGCTGCCGCCAGCGACCCGGCGCGTGCTCACGGCCGGACTGGCGGCCGAGGCTGCCGGGCGGCTGTTGCTGGGCGAGGCGGCCGTGCTGCTGGTGCTGGGGGTAGTCGCGATGGTGGAATGGTTCGGACTGCGCGGCACGGCGGGCGCCGGCTGGTGGAACGCCGCCCGGGCCGCCTGGGCCTTCGGCCTGGGTTCCCTGGCCGGCGGCATGGCCGGGCGGCTGATCGGTGGCGTGCTCTTCGGCCTGTTCGGGGTGGCCGGGCCGGTCACCGGCGAGGCGCTGGGGGCGGTCTTCCTGGCCCTGGCCGGATACCTGTACGCGCGCTCTCCGGCCCCCTCCCCGTCCCCTTCTCTCCTCACAACCACATGAAAACAAGGCAAAAACCCCGGGCCTGTCCCCGGCCTTGCCCGGCCTTGTGAATGTCGCCATGCCCACTCATTCTTCGAAGCGCACCACGTCGCCCACCCGGGTGCCGGAGCGGGCCAGGGCCCCGGCGGGAAGCTCCAGCACCGCCCGGGCCCGAGGCACCCAGCGCGACAACCTGAAGGGGCGCATGCGCTCGACGAGGTGCAGCACCCGGCCCCGGCCGTCGAGGAAGGCGGCATCGAAGGTAAAGCGCATGAAGAAGGAATGAATCGAGCTGCAGGGGCGGATGAGCAGGGCGGTACCCGGCTCCAGGCCGTCCCGTCCCAGCAATCCCCGGAGCCGGGCGCGCAGGCTGGCGGCCTCCTCGACGCGCTCGGCCACCACGGTGCGGCGGGTGTCGTTGAGGGCTCTCATGAACCTACCTCACCACGATCTCCAGCCGCGGGCCCACTCTTATCTCCAGGCGCCGGCCGGCCCGGTGGGTATCGCCGTCGAGGGTGTAGCAGATGTCCTGTTCCGACTCGAAGACCACGTGCTCGGCCACGGCCTCGACGATCTTGCGCTCGGAGACCTTGCGACCCCGGTAGATACGCGGCAGGGCCGCGGCGAAGGCGGCGGCGGAGCACTTGATACCCAGGAAGTGGAAGCTGTGCGGGCGCTCCTCGCAGCGGAAAAAGGGAGTGAAGCCCAGGCCGATCTGGTGCACGGTGCCGGCGGCCATGGCGGTGTAGACGGTGTCCGGCCAGGTCCGGCCGTCCACCGTCACCCGGGCCCGGAAGGGCCGAAACAGCCGCTGCGCCAGCGGGCCGCCGACCAGGGCCGAACCCACCCCGCGGACCAACACCCGGAAGGCGGTACTGGGGCAGGGATTGCCGGTGCCGTAATAGGCGTCGAGAAAGTTGTGGATGAGCCCGTTGCCGAAGATGAAGCCGTAGCGCCCCTCCACCAGCATGGTGTCGCGCCAGACGGTCTCGAAGGGGATGCCCTCGCGCAGCTTGCGCACCAGGTTCATGATGATCCCGGCCGGGCTGCCCTTGATGCCGCAGGCATTGGAGATGGTGTTCATGGTGCCGCCGCGCAGGAAGGCGATCTTGGGCAAGGGCTCGTCGCCGTATTCCTCGATGAAGGCGGTGATGGTGACGTGGTTGGAGCCGTCGCCGCCGTTTATGCCCAGCACCTCGATCCCCTCGGACTTGAACAGGCGGGCCATCTGGTGGATGTCGTCGATGTCGCGGGTGGCGGCGGCCTGGCCCTGGGAACCGACGATGTAGCCCAGGCTCTCCATGCCCTGGGGGTTCTTGCGGTTCTGCCGCGAGTGGGGATTGTTTATGATGCCTATTCCGGGCACGACTCGCTCGCGGGCCGACTCGCCTGCCGGTCGTCGTCTTCGCTGTCGCCCTCGCCGTCGGTCTTCTGCTGCTGGGTTGAAGGCTGGCCCGCCTGCAGGGCCGCCAGCTTCTCCAGGGCCAGCTCCAGCTTGCTCTTGGTGACCCGGTAGACCTGTTCGTCGGTGCGGGCCTTGCGCCGGGCTCCTTCCAGCTTCTTGCGCAACTGGCGGTTTTCCTCCTCGAGCTGTCTGATCTTGTCGCTGTCGGCGGCGCGCTCGCGAATCTGCTGCTGGTGACGCTCCTGTTGCTTCTGCTGGGCTTCCTGCAGCTCCCGGCGCAACTTCTCCACCCTGGCGGCGGCCTCCCGGTTGCTCTTCTCCAGCTCGGCCTGGCGCTGGCGCAACTCATCGAGCTGCCGCTCGTGCTCCCGGTCGGCATCTTCCCCGGCTGCCGGCCGGTTGCCGGCCTTCTGTCCGCTGGGCGCCTCCCGCCGGGCCTGCTTGAGCTGTTTTTCGGACTCGTGCAGCTTCTTCTTCAGGCGGGCGATTTCCTCCCGGGCCTTTTCCAGCTGGCCGCCCAGCCTGTCGGCCTGGCCGCACTTCTGCTCCAGGCGCTGGGCCGCCTGGCGCTCGGCCTGCTGCAGCTGCTGCTGTTGCTCGAGCAGTCCGGCGGCCCGCCGGCGCGCTGCCAGCCAGGCCCAGGCCAGCACCAGCACCAGCAGCGCCAGCAGCGCCGTAGCCACCGTCAGGATGGTCGTCCACATGACAATGCCTCCCGCAACCCGGCCGCCAGCGGGCCGGCCCGGCCCGCTGCCACGGGCAACCAGCGATAGCACAGGCCGAGGCAACAGACAAGCGGTCTGCTCGCCGCATCCAGGACCGCTCTTTCCCGGTTGCCGCCACGGCCTCGACTTTGGTAGAGTACGGGCAATGAAGCGAGACGACGAGAACGGCATTACGCCCTCGAAGGAAGAAGTATTCCAGGTCATCAACGCCAACAAGGAGCGTTTGCTCTCCTGGGGCGTGGTCAAACTGGGCCTGTTCGGATCCGTGGTGCGTAACGAGCAGAAGCCCGGCAGTGATGTCGATTTCCTGGCGGAGTTCGAAGAGGGTTGCAAGTCGTTCGATAATTTCCTCGCACTGGCCACCTTCCTGGAGGAAATACTGGGTTGCCGGGTGGAGCTGGTGACCAGGGAAGCACTCAGTCCCTATATCGGGCCCCGCATCATGCAAGAGGTCGAATATGTCGATTTCCGATCTTGATTTCCTCCGCCACATCAGGGATGAAATCGACTTTATCAGCAACCACTCGCAAGATCTTGACGTGGCACGTTTCAAGGCCGATGGAACCACCAGAAGAGCCTTCGTGCGAAGCCTGGAAATAATCGGCGAGGCTGCCAAGAAGGTATCACCGGAGTTCAAGCAACAACACCCGGAAATCGAGTGGAGAGCAATGGCGGGGATGCGCGACAAGCTGATTCATGACTATTTCGGGATAGACTACGACATTGTCTGGGACGTCGTGATCAACAAGCTCCCCTCCCTGGGGCGTGGTATCAAGACCCTCCTGGAATCAGAAGCTCCCGGCGCAAAGCACGGGTCGGGCTATTGACAGCCTCCGGCAATATTGGAATGCTGCCGGCAACCCGGAGGAGGGTATGGCCCATCGAATCGAAGTCGCCCTGCGCCAGGGCATCCGCGACGCCGCCGGCGAGAAGATCGCCCGGCGCATCGGCAGCGAGCTGGGTATCGACTCCGTCACCAGGGTGCGCTGCCTGGACGTCTACACCATCGACGCCGAGCTGACGGCGGAGCAGCTGCGGCTGGTGGCCGGCGACCCCCTGTGCGACCCGGTCATCCAGCAGTCGTTCGTGGACGGGCCGGCACCCGGCGAGTTCGATTGGGCCATCGAGGTGGCCCTGCGCCCCGGCGTCACCGACAACGTGGGCCGCACCGCCGCCGAGGCCATCGCCCTGGCCCTGGACCGTCCCTGGCGGGAAGGCGAATCTGTACACACCTCCCGCCAGTACCGCCTCGACGGCCGGCTGACCCGGGACCAGGTCGAGCGCATCGCCCGCGAGTTGCTGGCCAACGAACTCATCCAGGCGGTACGCATCCTCGCTGCCGGGGAATTCCGCGGCCGGGGCGGCTTTTCCGCGCAGGTGCCCCGGGTGGCCGGCAGCGGCCGGCCCCCGGTGGAATACATCTCCCTGGCCGGCGACGACGAGCAGTTGCTCGGCCTCAGCCGCCAGCGGGTGCTGGCCCTGAACCTGGCCGAGCTGCACGCCATTCGCGATTACTTCCGGCGCCCGCAGGTGGCCGAGCTGCGGAGGCAACACGGGCTGCGCGACGAACCCACCGACGTCGAGCTGGAGGCCCTGGCCCAGACATGGTCCGAGCACTGCAAGCACAAGATCTTCAACGCCCGCATCAGCTACCGCGAAAACGACGGTCCGCCGGAGGAGATCGACTCCCTGTTCGACACCTACATCCGCGGTACCACCGAGCGGGTACGCCGGCAGCTGGGCGAGGACGACTACTGCCTGAGCGTGTTCGTCGACAACGCCGGGGTGGTGCGTTTCAACGACGACTGGTCGCTGGTGTTCAAGGTCGAGACCCACAACAGTCCCTCGGCGCTGGATCCCTACGGCGGGGCGCTGACCGGCATCGTCGGGGTCAACCGCGATCCCTTCGGCACCGGCATGGGAGCCCGCTTGATCTTCAACACCGATGTCTTCTGCTTCGCCGATCCCTTCCGCCGGGAAGCGGTGCCGCGGGGGCTGCTGCATCCGCGCCGGGTACTGGAGGGGGTGCGCGAGGGCGTGGAGCACGGCGGCAACAAGAGCGGCATTCCCACC